>Ga0194131_10000389_pt1 | contig 73651 bp, 72 predicted proteins | sample TA2KigO120mmetaG_FD_148631 | JGI IMG/M metagenome (GOLD analysis project Ga0194131, IMG submission 148631) | Freshwater microbial communities from Lake Tanganyika, Tanzania - TA2015053 Kigoma Offshore 120m | ecosystem: Environmental > Aquatic > Freshwater > Lake | place: Tanzania: Lake... | reverse complement strand
TCCAGTCGGCATTCTTGATCACATCGAGATTGTGTTCGATGACCAAGACTGTATTGCCCGCTTCGACCAATCGATCCAACACCTCGAGTAACCGCTGCACATCGGCGAAATGCAGGCCCGTCGTCGGCTCATCAAGGATATACATGGTCCGCCCCGTCGCGCGCTTCGAGAGTTCGCGTGACAGCTTCACCCGCTGCGCTTCGCCTCCTGAGAGCGTCGTCGCCGACTGACCCAGTTTCACATAGTGCAGGCCGACATCGTGGAGTGTCTGCAATTTGGCCCTGATCAGCGGAATGTGCGCGAAAAACTCCAGCGCGTCGTCCACGGTCATATTCAAGACATCCGCGATGCTCTTGCCCTTGTGCAGAATTTCCAACGTCTCTCGGTTATACCGCTGCCCCTTACAGACTTCGCATGTCACGTAGACATCGGGCAAGAAATGCATCTCGATCTTGATGAGGCCGTCACCCTGGCAAGCTTCACAGCGCCCGCCTTTCACATTGAAACTGTACCGGCCAGGCTTGTACCCCCGCACGCGCGACTCCGGCAAATTGGAATAGAGATCGCGGATATAGCCGAACAGGCCCGTGTAGGTGGCTGGATTGGACCTGGGTGTACGGCCAATCGGAGACTGGTCGATATCAATCACCTTGTCGAGCGCCTCGACTCCCTTGAGTTCTTTGCAGCCGTCGATCTTCGACTTCTTGTGATAGAGCAGTTGCGAGACCGAGTGAAAGAGCACCTCCAACACCAAGGTACTCTTGCCAGACCCTGAAACACCTGTAACACAGGTCAGCAGACCCAGCGGAATCTTGGCCGTCACGTTCTTTAGATTGTGTTTCTCCGCGTTCACCACGGCGAGAACACCTTTGGGCTTTCGTTGTCGTTTTGGCACCGAGACAGTCTGCACACCGCGCAGGTATTGGCCCGTGACCGATCGCGGATCAGCTATTACTTGTTGTGGTGTGCCTTGTGCGATCACATGCCCGCCGTGCGATCCAGCGCCGGGCCCCATGTCCAAAATGTGATCCGCTGCCTGCATCGTTTCCGCATCATGCTCGACCACAACCACCGTGTTGCCGAGATCCCGCAGATGCAGCAACGTCTGGAGGAGCCGGCGATTGTCTCGCTGATGCAAGCCGATCGACGGTTCATCAAGAATGTAGAGCACGCCGACCAAGCCGGACCCGATTTGTGTGGCTAGACGAATGCGTTGCCCTTCACCGCCGGATAGCGTCGCGGCGGCCCGGTCGAGCGTGAGGTAGTCCAATCCAACGTTGACGAGAAATCCCAGCCGCTCCCGGATCTCTTTCAAAATCCGATGTGCGATGACCAGCTCACGGTCGGTAAGCCTGAGATTGAGGAAGAACTCAGCGGCGGCGCGCACCGACAGTCGTGTGACCTCTGCAATCGACTTCTCGGCCAGCTTGATGGACAAACTTTCCGGCCGGAGTCTCGTTCCATGACATGCCCCGCACGGCTCCAACAGCGTGAAATCTTCTTCTTCGAGCTCGCCCGGCCTGACGTCATAGCCAATACCGTCACAGACGGGGCAGGCTCCGTGCGGGCTATTGAAGGAAAACGCGCGCGGTGTGATCTCCGGATAACTGACCCCGCACTTGATGCAGGCCAGCTTGTCACTATAGAGCTTGGTCTTGCCGTCATCCGTCAGCACCCCGACAAGTCCACCGGTCAGTTTGATTGATGTCTCGACGGAGTCCGCCAGCCGACGCATGAGTGCGTCACCTGATTTCATCACCAGCCGATCGACGACGATCTCAATCGTGTGTTTCTTCTGCTTCTCGAGCACAATCTCGTCGCCCAGATCGACTAACTGACCGTTGACCCGGGCCCGCACATAGCCCGCCCGGCGTATCTCTGCTAGTTCCTTTCGATATTCTCCCTTCCGCCCACGGACAATTGGCGCCAGGATTTGGAACTTCATCCCCTCCGGCAACGAGGCAATGGCATCGACCATCTGTTGCACTGTCTGCGCAGTGATGGCTTCGCCGCACTGAAAGCAATACGGATGGCCAACCCGCGCAAACAGCAAGCGCAGATAGTCATAGATCTCCGTCACCGTTCCGACGGTGGAGCGGGGATTGTGGGTAGTGCTCTTTTGTTCGATGGAAATGGCGGGAGACAAGCCTTCAATTGAATCGACATCCGGCTTGCCCATCTGCTCCAAAAACTGGCGGGCGTAGGCGGACAGGGATTCAACGTACCGCCGCTGCCCTTCGGCATAGATCGTGTCGAACGCGAGCGAGGACTTGCCGGACCCGCTCAGGCCGGTAATGACGACGAGCTTGTTGCGTGGAATCTCGACGTCGATATTCTTAAGATTGTGTTCCCGCGCGCCCTTGATAATAATGGAGTTGCCCATACTATTCTTCCTACTTGCTTCTCTCAGCCCTCAGTCCGCAGCACTTCCCTGATGGTGCGGAATTATAGCATCCACGGTTGATTCTTGACACTGTCTGATCGTACGTCTAATATACGTATCATCACGGAGGCCCTATGCCCAAGTCTGCACTGAAAAAAGAAAAGTGGACGCTCTCTTTTGATTCAGCCCTGAAGAGTGCGGTCGTCAAAGCAGCCAAACGCAGGGGTCTCTATCCGGTTACGGTGCTCGAAGGACTGGTGAGGGAAAAGTTCAACCCGTACGGGCACGCAGACGTGGACGACAGCGCAGCCTATATCAGTGCGTTACGGAAGCAGGGGCGCAAACAGTCTGACGAGGCATTTCTGGACGAGATTGCGGCATGGGAAAAATCCCAATCCTCCTAGACACCGACATTTTCATCGACTATTTCAACACGGGCCGATTCCACGCATTATTCGATCCTAGCCGATTCACCCTGTATTATTCGATCATCACAAAGAAGGAGCTGCTGGCGAAACCAGGTCTCCGCGACAACGAACGCGTATCTATTTGGGACGAATTACGCCGCTGCCACCTCATTCCACTTACGGATACGATTGCGGCGCGTTATTCCGAGCTTCGCCGCAAACATCCCTCACTCGAAAAAGGTAACGTACTCATCGCCGCGACAGCTCGCCTCAAACAACTACCCTTGATGACCAGAAACAAACGGCATTTCAGGATGATAGCCGGCCTGACCTTATTCGGAGAGTGAGCATCTTCCCAACCTCTCCATTCGCGCCACTCGCCTTGACAAAGCTTGAAAGCGGGTGCTACCACCGTCGCATGGTGCGAACTGACCATCCCTCTATGGCACAAGAATCGCCCACGCCGGCGCAGATTGTATCCACATGGTCCGGGCAGGCCCGCGAAAATGCGGTCCAGCGGATGTTCACAGCCATTGCCGGCGTCTACGATCTGAACAACACACTCTTAAGCTTTGGGCTTCACTACCGTTGGAAGAAGATTGCGGCCTCGTTTGTCACGCCGGTCGAACAAGGTACGGCGCTGGATGTCGGAGCCGGCACGGCAGATCTCGCACTGCTCGTGGAGCCGCGAATGGGCGCTCAGGGACGCGTGGTGGCATCTGATCTGAACTATGCCATGTTGGCTGAAGGGCAGAAAAAAGTTGCCGCTAAGGGACGGGCGAACGTCATCACCTGCTTGCAAGCAAGCGCGGAACATTTAGGTTTTGCGGACAATACCTTCGACGTGGTGACGACCGGGTTCTGCATGCGGAACGTCGGCAATCTGCTTCAAGCCGTGAGCGAGATCCGTCGGGTCATGAAACCGGGCAGCCGGTTTGTCTGTTTGGAGTTCTCTCGGCCTGTCTTCAGCTGGCTACGGGCGCTCTACGATTGGTACTCGTTCACTCTCTTACCCTGGGTTGGCACCAAAGTCGCGCGCGACCGCACCGGCGTCTATGAATACTTGCCTGCGTCGATCCGCACCTTTCCAGATCAAGAGCGGCTTTGCCAAATCCTACGCACCGCCGGCTTTCAACATGTAGAGTATCGCAACCTGACGGGCGGAATTGTAGCGATCCATGTAGCGACCAAATGACGTCAATGGGCATTCGGCACACGTCATTCGTAACAGAAAAACAATTATTCTCAAACTACTCACGATTGACCAATGAGGATTGACGGTTGACGCACCATGAACTCCATTCTCTACATCTTCCTCCCCTGCAAGAAGGTCTATCCCATCGGGATTACCTATTTGGCTGACTTCGTCCATCGGCGGAAGCCAGCGGTCCGCCAACGCATTCTGGACCTCTCGCTCTTTCCCATTGCGCAACGGAGCCAAGCGATCCGAGATGCCGCGACGGAGTTCAGGCCGGATCTCGTCTGTTTCTCCTGGCGGGACATCCAAATCTTTTCACCGCACGAAGGCGATTCCTCGCTCGAACATGCGTTCAATTTCTATTTCGCCAGCAATCCGCTGAAGAAAATTACTGCCTCCATCGAGGGGGTCAAGCAACTCTATCGCTACTACAATCATATCTATACGATCCTGTCCTATCCGGCATTGGTTCGAAAAGAATTTCCCAAAGCTCAGATCTTAATCGGGGGTGGGGCCTTCACTGCCTTTGCCGATCAGTTGATTGAAAAACTACCGGAAGGGACGATCGGAATTCTCGGTGAGGGTGAGGATGCGATCCTCAAACTCCTTGAAGGCCACTCGATCGACGATGAGCGCTATATCATCAGGAACGGCAAGCAGATCAAGAAGGGTACCCAGGGCTCGCCTCCGCTGTTGGATGCCCCGGCTGTCGACCTACCCTATCTGACCTCGATCTTCCCGCAATGGCGTGAATACGAAGGGGAATCGATCGGGGTCCAGTCGAAACGCGGCTGTCCCTACGACTGTGCCTTCTGCCTCTATCCCTACATTGAAGGGAAACGGGTGCGCTATCGTCCCGCGGAGATGGTTGTCAAAGACATCTCGCAGCACTATCACCAGTGGGGTGCCCGGCGGTTTTGGTTTACCGACGCGCAGTTCATTACGGGAAAAGAAGCCTATCCCCAATGTACGGAGATCATGGAGCGCATCATCAGCGAAAAGCTGGAGATCGAGTGGTCCGGCTATATCCGCACCTCGTTGATTACCCCCGACTTCGCCAAGCTGATGGTCCGATCCGGAGTGGGCGACTTAGAAGTCGCGATTACCTCCGGCTCACAAGAAGTGCTGAATAATCTTCATATGGGCTTCAAACTCGAACGGCTGTACGACGGCTGTCGCTACCTGGCGGAAGCAGGGTTCAAGGGCAAGGTCATCCTCAATTATTCCCTGAACAGCCCCAAAGAGACGGAAGAAACCCTGCTCCAGAGCGTCGAGTCGTACAAAGTAGTGGCGTCGATCCTGGGCGAGGAACGAGTCTTCCCACTGATGTTTTTCTTGGGTATCCAACCCAATACCGATCTGGAACAGCGGCTACTTGAAGAAGGCTACTTATCGGTAGGCTACAATCCGTTGATGTTGACACCGACCAGCATCAGAAAGCTGCTCTATAATCCGGCCCCATTGAATTCGTTTATCGCCAAAGCTTGCCTGCGTGCCTGGGAACGCAAACAAGGAAGCCACGATCCGCGCAAATGGACCGGCTCGCTGTCCCAGACATTAGAGTCATCCACGTACGCTGATAAGAACTTGAGCAAGGGCATTGAAGGCAACTCCGGTCGCGACGCGCTTCTCTCCCTTGAAGAAATCCTCCGGTCGCGACGGCCCACCCCGACTCCTTCTCAGACAACGGAACCTCGAGTGTCCTCAGTCGGCTGACCGTCCGTCAACCGTCAGTCGTCATGTGTTAACCGGTTGAGAGGAAATCTTCACAATTGACGAATGACGCTTGACGAATACCCCTTCCCATCTGCCTTGCATTCCAGTTCCAGCCGATGCTATCATTATAATTCTTTGAATCTGGTGTATCAGTTTAACCAGTTGGTTTTTCACGAGATTATGTTCGTGTGCCCGTGCGGTTGACCGCGCCCAAGGAAGCGCCCATGTATAAGACCATCTATATCCCGGTTGATAACTCCGACCATTCCAACACCGCCGTGGACGTCGGCGTCCATATGGCCAAGATCTTGGGTTCTAAGATCGTGGGCAGCCACGTCTATGCCGCCAAGATGCACGACAAGCGCTTCAAGCAAATGGAGGCGGGACTTCCTGAAGAGTACCACGACGAGAAGGAGCTCGACCGCCAGCGGCAGATCCACGACTCCCTGATCACCCGCGGGTTGCAGATCATCACCGATTCCTACCTCGACTATGTCGATAAGAAGTGCACCGAGTCTAATCTGCCGCTCGAACGCCGATCGCTCGAAGGACGCAATTGGAAAGTACTCTCCGAAGACATCAACACGAACGGGTACGATCTCGTCATCATGGGCGCATTGGGTGTGGGCGCCGTGAAGGACAGTGTTATCGGCAGCAACACGGAACGGGTGGTGCGACGGGTCCGCAACTCCGACATGCTGATCATCAAGCACACCCAGCCGATGACAAACGGCAAAATTGTTGTCGCGGTGGACGGCAGCCCTTATTCGTTTGGCGGGTTGATGACAGGCCTGCAATTGGGCAAGGCGTTGAACATGCCCGTTGAAGCCATCTCAGCGTTCGACCCTTATTTCCACTATGCCGCGTTTCACAGCATCTCCGGCGTCTTGAACGAGGAAGCGGGGAAAGTCTTCCGATTCAAGGAGCAGGAAAAACTGCACGAAGAAATTATCGACAGTGGTCTGGCCAAAATCTATCAATCTCACCTCGACATCTCTCGGGAGCTCGCCCAGGCCGAGCAAACCGACGTAAAAACCACCTTGCTCGACGGCAAAGCGTTCGAGAAGATCATTCAATACGTGCGCAAGGACGTTCCAGCCCTGTTGATCGTTGGCCGCATCGGCGTCCACAGCGACGAGGATATGGACATCGGCAGCAATACGGAAAATCTGCTCCGGAGTGCGCCCTGCAATGTCCTGGTCTCGAACCGCAAGTACGTGCCGCCGATCGACACCCAAGCGGAATACACGATCGCCTGGACAGAAGAAGCCTTGCGCCGGATGGAAAAAATCCCCGTCTTTGCACGCGGCGTCGCCAAGACTGCCATTCACCGGTATGCGATTGAAAAGGGACATACGATCATCAGCAATACCGTTGTGGATACGGCGGTTGGCCATATCCTGCCTAAAGGCGCCATGGATGCGATGCGAGCTCTGGGCGGCAGCCTGGACGCAGCCGGTATCGACCGCGATAAGATGCAGGCGGACGACGCGGTGGCGAAAGAGCTCATGGGTTCGACGCTCAGCAGCATGATGACCCAGGTGGTGGAAGAAAAACCCGTGGTGTCCGAGGCGACCCAAGCCTACCTAGACCGCATGAACCAAAACTATTTTGTGTGTGACGGTTGCGGGTACATCGGCAAGGGCGAGCCTCCAGTGAAGTGCCCGGTCTGCGCGGCTGACGGTGTCAAATTCAAACAAGTTGACAAGAGTATCTTCGATGCCGCAGCCAAATCCGAAGGTGTACTGGAAACTGACCTCGCGTACGACGACGTGCCGATGCAATGGACAAAAGATGCCAGAGAAGCGATCCGGGCTGTACCTGCCGGATTCCAACGCCGCCGCGCCAAGGCGAAGATCGAAAAGAGCGCGCGCAAGCTCGGCATGACCACGATCACGTTAGAATACGCCGCCCCGATGATCAAAGAGGCGGCAGACGAAGACTACCAACCAATCTTCGCCAACAAGGGCACTGGGACTTCCACCGACGCAGAAGCTAAACTGGCTTCCGTAAGCGAATCCATCTCCAATAGGAACATGGGGCACGAGCAGGCTCCCGTAAATAACGGCAACGGCCATACGGAATCGTCCCCCTGTACCTGGACGGCTGATGCACAGGCCAGATTGGACCGGGCACCGGAAGGATTTATGCGAGACTGCACCAAAGCGCTGATCATCAAGCACGCCGAGACGATCGGGGTGACACACATTACGCTCGAAGTCGCCAATGAAGGGATCGAACAGGCGAAGGGATATATGGCCGATGCCATGAAAACCGGCGACCTCAAGAGCATGATCGCAAACCTGACAGGCAAGGGAAGTTCTTAAGTGCTGGGTTTTGAGTTTGACGAGCACCAGTTGCGCTCCGTTCTTTAACTCAGTCCTCAGCACTCAATCCTCAGCACTCAAAGACATGGGCAAATCGCTTCCCATCTTCGACTCCTCAATGTTGCCTCGGCCTGAGCACCTCTCAGTCCTCAGGACTCAGAACTCAGCACTTGTTCACGACGGCCGAACCGTCGATGATTTCAAGCCATATCTAGTCGCGTTGAATCTGACCAAGCGCTGCAACCTGAAATGCGACCATTGCTATCTAGATGCTACGACTAAAGCGGCCGGCGGCAATGACGAACTGTCCACGAATGAATGTTTCCGGCTCATTGACCAAATCGCTGAAGTCAATAAAGGGTGCCTCCTGGTCATCACCGGCGGCGAGCCGCTAGTCCGCCCGGATATTCTCGACATCGCCCGCTATGCCGTGAAGCTCGGCTTCATGGTCGTCTTCGGCACCAACGGCATGCTCATCGACGACCAGATGGCCAAAACCCTGGTCGAAATCGGCGTGATGGGCGTGGGTATCAGTATCGATTCGCTCGATCCGGCCAAACACAATGCCTTCCGCGGCGTACCCGGCGCGTGGGAAGCGGCAGTCGCTGGAATCGAGGCCAGCAAACGCAACGGCCTCCAATTCCAAATTCATTTCAGCGCACAGCCGATGAACTACCAGGAACTACCGGCTATCATCGACTGGGCCCATGGGCTCGGTGCCCGTGTGCTGAATGTCTTCTTCATGGTTTGCACAGGCCGCGGCGAGGAATTAACCGACATCACTCCGGCACAATACGAAGAAGTTCTCGGTTATCTGGTGACCTGCCAGGACAACTATCAAGGCATGCTCGTTCGGGCCCGCTGCGCCCCGCACTTCAAACGGTTGGCTTACGAAAAAGATCCCAATTCGCCGATCACAAAGGCCACTGGATATATGGGTGGCGGGTGCCTGGCGGGAACGAATTACGCCCGTGTGACGCCCAACGGTGAACTGACCCCCTGCCCCTACATGCCCCTGTCGGCTGGAAACGTCAGGCAGGATAGCTTTGCCGATCTGTGGACTCGATCCGATATCTTCAACTCATTCCGCTACCCGCAACTCAAAGGCAAATGCGGCGATTGCGAGTACACCGACATCTGCGGAGGCTGCCGTGCTCGTCCCTATGTGGACCACGGAGACTGGTTGGACGAAGACCAGTGGTGTCTGTATACGCCTAAAGGCGGTGAGAAAATCAAAGTGGCATTCAACACGCCAGAAGAAACTGAGGTGGCCTGGGATGACGCATCGACGTTGCGCTTGAGCCGCATCCCCTACTTCCTCCGCGCGATGGTCAAAAAAGGCGTCGAAAAACACGCCCGCGAAAACAATGTCGCGCTCATTACTGTCGAATTGATGGAAGAGCTGCGCAAGAAACGCTTCGGCAACGAGACGCCGGTGTTCAAATTCTAAAAGAACGTCATTTGTTAATGGTCACTCGTCCGCTCAGTATGGCGTTGCCATTTGCGGACGAGACCTCGCCGCAGGCGGGTCATTCGACAAGAAAGGAAGTTAGCCGAATCCGAGTCGGTTGATGGATAACGGTTGACGATTAACGAACCCTGTGGATGCCCTTGACAGCATTTCCCTCGATCTTCGCATGTTGATCCCGATCCTCAACCACTGGGTTCACCTTGTGTCGGCGGTGATCTGGATCGGCGGATTGGCCTTTCTTGTGATGGCAGTCACACCAGGACTGCAGAAGGCCGTGGCGAAGGACCAGATTAAGCCCATCACTGACGCATTCTACCAGCATTACAAGAAAGTCGCGGGCATCCTCCTCGTGGTCCTGCTGTTCACCGGCGGCATCAACGTGCACTACGTCAATCAAGTCATTACGTCACAAACTGGTGCCGGTATGCAGCACCATGCTAAGTACCTGATCGTCTTTTGCGTCAAACTACTGCTCGTCCTTGGACTCCTCACGCTGTTTCTCTATACCGTGATCTTCAAATCCGACGACTATGCAGAAGAAGGCGAGTCGTATGAAGCCATCCCGTTCCAGCATGCCGCACTCTGGATGGGCTTCTTCATCATCCTCTGTGCCGCCGCCATGAAACACCTACACCAGTAAATTCGCGCCTCTCCCTCGCCTCGACTTCCGTATCGAACAAGATACTGTTCCTGGTACTTTATCCAATACAATCGAACTGCCGTACCTCCTATTCCTTCTCAAACAGTGCTGCAATAGCCTTTTTTGTTTACGGCATAACTATGCAGCCGATGGCATAATCGTTGCTCATCTCGTGCTGTATTCGACGGGGACGATACAACCGGATCACCGTGAGGCAATGTGGTGAGTCGACAACCTCCTCCAGGTGGCAAGCGACTCTGTTCCTTGCCGTCTCGTTGCTCTTCGCTTTGCCATTCAGAGCAAGGTTGTTGCCTCGCCCCTCTTGCCAACAGCGCCATGCCTCTCAGGAGCCATGGCGCTTTTTCCGTTATTGTCCTAGAGTGAGAAACCGGACTTGGATGGCCAAACAGTGGCAGAGTCCCTACGCCACCGATCGACTAGCGAGACGGTCTTGACCCGAGGAAAGCCCTCTTGAAGACAGTCTTAAGACCGAAGTAGCCGATGGAGTCTTTTAAATTGGAATAGAGGCGCTTGACGAGATTCATGTGCGGGTCGGTAACATATTCCATCGTCAAGACGATCCGCTCTTCCCCTTTTCCCAGAGGCGTAACAGCATGCCACAGCTTGTCGCCATTGAAAATTACCAGGTCGCCTGGCTTAGTTACCAGTTCAAGATGGCGCGGTGGTTTGGTTGAGTGGTCCTTAAAGAGCTCACCGACCAGCTTACAGTGCGTAGACCGGTCGACTAATCCCATCAGAATCGTATAGCGGGCCCCCTTGTAGTAGGACGTATCGTAATGAAACCCGATGTGGTCGCCCGGCTCCGTGTAGTAATAGAGCGCGCAGGAATGGGGGTCATTGTCCGGACAAAATCTCAGGTCGGCGTTTGTGAGTCGACTGAGGAATGCCTTAAACGCATCCGACCGATACAGATCGAGAAACAACGGAGCTTTTTCCTGCACCGTATAGTAACTGACACTGCCCCCTTTCTTATGGCCTGGAATATAATTGCGATTCAGGTCCCCTTTCAGGACCTGAACCTCTGGCACAAATGTCTGTTCCACGAATACCATCGGCAGGAAGTGCGGGATGACTAGAAACTCATTCTGCTCCCAATAATCCTTGTGCAGCTGTTCGAAATCTAATTGACGAATGGCCTGCTCAACGGCCTCCGCTACCTTGCTAGAACTAACTGCTGTCACCATAACCAGCCCCTTCCACCATACTTGCCAAGCGTCAATCGTCACCCGTTAACCGCAGAACATTGCCCTCTTTCCTCACCGCATGATGCTTAGCATATGGTGCTTGACGTTTCACGTTGTACCATTACGGCCCATTCAGCACCGGCACCTTAACTACCTCGACATCCGATGGCACCTTAAAGTCGAATACCTCGTTCCCCAACTCTTGATTCGACTTCAAGGCGGAGAATTCAAATGTCGCCACGTTGCCGCTGATTTCATGGAGCGACACCGTGCGCAGAAAATATGTCTTGGGGAACACTTCGACCACAATCTGCTGAATATTACTGGTCGACTTATGCTCCTTGTCTTTTGGAATAAGTGTGACCAGGCGAATACCCCCGGTTCCCCGTTCTTTTCCCGTTGCCGGCTGAATCTTGAACGATTCATCCAACTTACCCGCCTCCTGTAAGAGTTCGAGTGGCGCGGTGGACGCCGCCATCTGCGTCAACTTTCCAACCAGCACCTGCTTATGTTCCGGAACATAGACTTTCACGTCGTCCTGCATGACGTAGATCTGTTCCGTCGCGGGATTGAGATAGTCCCACCGCAACCGCCCCGGCTTCTTGATGTAGACTCGGCCGAAAGAGATGACCGGCCGTTCGAATCCTTCGATCCTGGTGGTCTGGACGAACTCAGCTTGAAGATCCTTGGTCTTCTCGTACCGTGCTTGAATCTGCTTCACCACATCGCGGGCCTCTTGCCACGCCTTGTCGCCATCAGCGGATTCTGCTCCCCAGGTAACTGTGGCACACAATAGAGTGACAAAGGCACCCACCCACCTGATCCTCATGGTTCCATCGCACCTACAGGGCCCCGTCGCCCCAAGACCTCCCGACGCCCATCCCGGCCTGCTGCACCAACGATACCTTCCGTCTCCATCTGCTCGATCATGCGGGCAGCGCGCGGATAGCCGACCCGCAACCGGCGCTGAATCAGCGAAGCTGAGGCTTGTCCGGTCGTGAGCACTAACTCTTTGGCCTGTTCGTAGACCTCGTCCTTTGCTTCCTCTTCCGCCGCTTCGTCGGCCTTGAGCGATTGCAACTCTTGATTGTAGGCCGGCATGGCCTGTTGCTTCACACATTCGACGACCGAGCGCACGTCGTCGTCAGACACATAGGACCCGTGCAAGCGAATGAGGCGTCCTGTTCCCGAGGCCAAATACAGCATGTCGCCTTGACCAAGCAAAGCCTCGGCACCGTTGGCATCCAGGATTGTTCGTGAATCCGTCTTGGAAGATACCTGGAAGGCAATGCGGGCCGGAAAATTTGCCTTGATCAGCCCGGTCAAGACATCGACCGACGGCCGCTGCGTGGCCAGCACGAGATGAATGCCCGATGCTCGCGCCATTTGCGCAAGGCGTGCGATTTTATCTTCCACGTCTTTGGGTGCGACCATCATCAAGTCCGCCAGCTCATCGATCATGACGACGATGAACGGCAGCGGCTCCGGCGGTGTCGACTTGGGCTGCATACATCCGGTTTCACCCTCAGCGATCGCGGTTTCCCCGGCAGACAGTCGCTCCTCCTCGGACAAAAACTGCATCGGCAGTTCGGTTTGCTCGACCGTCGGAGACGGACGCTCGGCGAAGACTTCATGTAGACCAGCCACTTTGCGGTTGTACGCCTCGATACTCCGCACACCGGCTTCAGCCAGCAGCTTATATCGCCGTTCCATTTCAGCCACCACCCAACCCAGTCCCTTGGCCGCCGCCTTGGCATCTGTGATGACAGGGCGGAGCAGATGCGGGATCCCTTCGTACGATTGAAATTCCAGCATCTTCGGATCGATGAGCAGCAGCTTGACCTCGTTGGGCTTGGCAGAAAACAAGATGCTCAGCAGCATCGTATTCAAACTGACGCTCTTGCCAGCGCCCGTTGCACCGGCGACCAGCAAATGTGGCATTGTTTTGAGATCCGCCGTCACCGGTGCGCCGAAGATGTCCTTGCCCAATGCCATTGTGAGTTTCGATCGTGCTCTGCTGAACGCGATGCTCATAACCACTTCTTTAATCGACACCGTTTCACGTAATCGATTGGGCACTTCAATCCCGACCACCGATTTTCCGGGGAGCGGCGCCACGATGCGAAGGCTCACGGCCTTGAGCGCGAGCGCCAGGTCATCGGCAAGGCTCACAATGCGGGCCACCTTGGTCCCGGGCGCCGGCTCAAACTCGTACATCGTCACCACCGGGCCGGGCCGGACTTCCGTCACTCGTCCATTGATCCCGAAACTTACCAGCGATTTGGATAGAACATCGGACTGGGCCTTCAACTCGTCATCCGACATGCGGCTCAACGGATTGGAAGGGTCGCTCAAAATTTTTTCAGGATCGGGAAGACTGTATTCGCCGGCTTCGACCGACGCAGTCACCACTTCAGAATCATTTTCATCCTCATCTGGCTTCACCACGGCTGCCGGTGGAATGGCGACGGGTTGAATGACCGGATCCGCTGGAACAGCCACTTCTTCCAACGGCTCGGCGATGATCTGCACCTCCTCCGCTACACGATTGGCCTTCGGCGTTTTTGTTTTGTGATTCTTGACTGGCTCTTCAGGAAGGGTCGCTGAACGTTCCAGCCTCATGGCGGCTATCCATTCGCGAAGCCCCGTCACCCGTTCCGGGATACGGCGGACCGCCTCGCCGAGCGACAACGGCGTCGTCAACAACAGTGATACCAGAAATCCTGCAATGATGAGAATATGCGCCCCGGTGCCGGCAAACACGGCACGCAGCCCGTCTCCGACCATCTGGCCGACCACGCCCCCTGCCATTCCCCGCGAGATCATGCCGCTCATTAAGGTGGGAACAGCCGTCATCTCGAGATGGAGAAATGCGCTCAGAAAGAAGACCGCCGCCAGGGAACTGCCTGCCGTCCTCAATCGAATGCTGACAGGGGTTTGAGAGAAACAGCGAAATCCTAGCCGCCCTAGTAACAGTGGAAACAGATAAGCCGCCCCGCCGATCACATAGAACAATCCTCCACCTAAGAGGGCGCCAAACGATCCGATCATGTTGCGCGGAGGATTCGCTGCTGACGCTCCACCCGCCACCGTTTGAACTTCCCCTGGCACAAAGGACAGGAGGCTCAGCAGCATCAAGAGGCTCAGCGCGATCAGAATCACGCCGACGACTTCTCGCTGCATATGGGATGGGGGAGAAGGGGCGCGGCGGGCTTCGCCCCGCTTGGCCGAAGTGGTAGCACCCATGGCGCGGATGCTAACACAGAGGGCAGGTCATTTCAAACAACGAGAGAGAAGCACAATGACAGGACTTGCCTTTAGGTGGACTGTGTCGGCGTGGTATGCCGGATGATCTTGCCTTCGACAAGATAGACCACTAACTCGGCGATGTTGGTGGCATGATCGGCCATGCGCTCGAGGTATTTCGCCACGAAACTCAGCCGAGTGGCACGCGTGATCATGCGCGAATCCTCGCTCATGAACGACAGGAGTTCGCGGAAGATCTGCTCCATCAGGTTATCTACCAGATCATCACTTGCGAGGACTTTCCTCGCTAGCACAGAATCATCTTTCACAAATGCATCAATGCTTTCCTTGACCATCATCCTGACGATATTGCCCATCCGAGGAATATCGATGTAAGGCTTCAATTGAGGTTCTTCGTTCAGCTCGATGGTCCGTTCGCAGACATTTTCAGCCAGATCACTGATACGCTCGAGTTCCGTGGAAATCTTCATGGCGGTCGTCACCAAGCGCAGATCCCGGGCGGCTGGCTGATGGAGGGCCAGCAATCGGAGACATTCTTCGTCGATCTCCACATCAAGGGCGTTGATCAGGTGATCCCGCGAGATCACCTGGCGGGCCTGGCCAGAATCTCGATTGATGAGGGCTGAGAGCGCTCGGTCGATCTGGTCTTCGGCCAAGCTAGCCATGCGTACTAGTGTGACCTTTAATGCATCGAGTTCTTCGTCAAAATGGCGCAATCGCATCGTCAGCCGAATCGTCCTGTAATGTAGTCTTCAGTTTGTTTTTGAGCCGGCGCGGTAAAAAGGTTCTTCGTGAGGCTGAATTCCACCAGTTGGCCCATATATAAAAACGCCGTCCAATCGGACACCCGCGCCGCTTGTTGCATGTTATGGGTAACAATGACGATGGTTAATTCTTTTTTCAATGCAAACAACAGCTCTTCGATTCTCCCCGTCGCGATCGGGTCCAGCGCGGAACAGGGTTCGTCCATCAAGAGTACGTCCGGTTTGACGGCTAACGCCCGCGCGATACACAGCCGCTGCTGTTGCCCCCCAGACAGGCCCAAGGCACTCTTGTGCAGCCGATCCTTGACTTCCTCCCACAAACCGGCCCCCTGCAAACTGTGTTCGATAACACTGTCCAATACCGTTCGTTGGTTGAGCCCTTGCAAACGAGGGCCATAGGCAACATTTTCATAGATGGATTTGGGGAAGGGATTGGATTTCTGAAACACCATCCCAACTCGTTTGCGAAGATGGGTAATATCGATTGCGGGACTGAAGATATCTTCGTTGTCGAGCAGAATATCCCCCTCATGCCGAGCGCCTTCGATGAGGTCGTTGAGGCGATTCATGCACCGAAGCAGCGTGGATTTCCCGCAGCCGGACGGCCCGATGAAGGCGGTCACCTGATATTCGGGAATGTCGACGTTGATCTTGAACAGCGCTTGCGTCAGCCCATAGAAAAAGCTGAAGTCTCGGACAAGCAGTTTCGATTTCGCCGGCGCATGGTCGTGCTGTGGCGCCGTGGAATACCCCTGATCCCCACCTTGCATCGTCATAAGGGACGGTACGGCAAGCGGCAGACTGCCGGTTATAGTTCTATACTGCTGATCCAGCATACTTTTTCCTCACGCGATTGCGCAGCACGATGCCCGCCAGATTAAGCGCGACCACGACAAGAATCAAGACCAGCGTCGTTACATACACCATGGGTTTGGCGGCCTCCACGTTTGGCGACTGAAAGCCCACGTCGTAAATATGAAAGCCCAGATGCATGAACTTCCGGTCCAAGTGAAGGAACGGCCAGACCCCATCGATCGGCAACGCTGGCGCCAACTTGACCACACCGGTCAGCATCAACGGTGCCACCTCTCCGGCGGCGCGCGCCATGGCGAGGATCAGCCCGGTGAGAATACCGGGGAGCGCCGCCGGCAGGACCACCTGCCATATCGTTTCCCATTTCGTCGCGCCCAAGCCGATCGACCCTTCGCAATATTCCCTCGGCACAGCGGCCAATCCTTCTTCCGTCGACACAATGACGACAGGAACTGTCAGGAGCGCCAACGTCAATGAGGCCCAGAGAATACCTCCGGTGCCGAACGTTGGATTCGGCAGCCGATCAGAAAACCACAGCGCATCGATCGTTCCGCCGATCCCATAGACGAAAAAACCCAGACCAAATACCCCAAACACAATGGACGGCACACCCGCCAGATTATTGACTGCGATTCGGACCAGCCTCACGATAACACCCTGACGGGCATATTCCCGCAGGTACAGCGCGCCGATCACACCAAACGGCATGACGATGACGGTCATGATCAGCACCATCATGACGGTCCCAAAAATCGCCGGGAAGATCCCTCCCTCCGTATTGGCTTCGCGCGGCTCCGTCGTCAGCACCGCCCACACATTGCCGATATACACCCAGGTTTTCCCCAGCACTGACAGATCGTTGGGCGTGAGGAGGCGGAGGACCTGCTCCAGTGGGATAGATTTTTCCTTTCCATTCGCATCGGCGACAAGCAGGCTGTAGGCATCGGCAGAATCAGGCACCGCCGCTTGGCGAAGCAGCGGTGGCAGGGCCTGTTGAATCGACACCGTCCCTTCGGCGACAACCTCGTCCCCTTTGTGGAGGGCCAACACCCGGCCATAAAAATTCCCCCATTCTCGCCGTTCCAAGATAATGAGATTGGCCAGCCGGCTTCGTTCGACAATCTGGTCCGTATTGATCCAGCGGTAGTCCAATCCATAGAGGTCGCGATTCCCGACCTTGACCCGGATGCGAGGCACGCCCTTTGGACTGACCTCTTCCCCGGCCAGCTGACCAATGACATGTTTGCCGTCCTTCAAGGTCAGATCAATGAGATCAGATGGCCAGAAATAGCCGAAGCCGTTGATGAGGATGAGGAACAGGAGGCTGCCGATCATCAACAATGACAGCGCGAGCCCTGCCCCGCACCCCCAGACGAAAAGATCGCCGGTGGCCCAGAATTGCTTGAGCCAAACCCTCACAACTCACACTCGATGGACTTTCGCACGGTCACCTATCCTCTTTTTGACATCCGGCTAAAATTGACTGTATTTCGCTCTCAGACGCTGCCGGATCAGCTCTGCTCCGGTATTAATCACAAACGTAACAAGAAACAGCAGCAGCCCTGCTAAGAACAGCGTCCGATACAGCGTCCCTCCATGAGGCGCTTCAGGAATTTCCACGGCGATGTTGGCCGACAAGGTTCGAAAGCCATTGAACGCGCTCCAGTCCATGATCGGGGTATTGCCAGTTGCCATCAGGACGATCATAGTCTCTCCGACTGCCCGGCCTAATCCAATCATCAACGCTGAAAAGATGCCTGGGCTGGCGGAAATGAGCACGAGATGCGCGAAAGTTTGCCACCTGGTCGCCCCAAGCGCCAGAGAGCCGGCGATGAGATTCTTGGGCACATTGGATAAGGCCTCTTCCGAGATACTGTAGATGATGGGAATGATCGCAAACCCCATGGCGGCACCAACGACAAGCGCGTTGCGCTGGTCGTATCGAAAACCGAGGTGCGCTTCGAGCCAGGCCTTATACGGTGTGCCGAACAGGATCGACTCCCACCAACTGTTGGCTTCAATGCACCCCCAGATGACTCCGATAATGACCGGCACCATGAGCAGCGCTTCGGCGCCAGGACGAATTCGTCGACGTACGGAGTTCGAAAGCGCCAGAAACAACATGGTGAATACGACAATCGCCAGGGGAAGCACGATCGCCATCGCGGCGATCGCAGGAAAGTTGCGTTCCAGCACCGGAGCAAACCAAAGACCAGCGAGAAATCCAAGAACCACGGTGGGGAGAGCGGCCATGATTTCGATTGTGGGTTTGAGCTTGGCCCGCAGGCTTGGATGCATGAACATCGCGGTGTAGATCGCCGCCAACAAGGCAAACGGAACCGCTAAGAGCAAGGCGAAGACGGTGCCTTTCAAGGTGCCGAAAATGAGCGGGGTCAGGCTCAACTTCGGTTCGAAGTCATCTGAGCCGCTCGATGACTGCCACACAAGGTCCGGCTGACTGTAGCCTTCATACCAGACTGGGGAAAATAGGGTACGCCACGTGATTTCTGGATGAGGATTCTGAATGTGGTAATGGACCACCCGATTGGTGTCTGTCACACCAATGATTCCGTCGGCCTTCGAGGCAAAATAGACGTGACGCATTGACCCTTGTTGTGGATGGAGCTGCAATAAGGTTTGCTCGGATGTGGAATGGTGCAGCCGAATCTCCCCTGTAATATCGGCAGTGATAAATCCCTTGTCTCGCTGGGAAATTGTGATCCCGGTGATCGCCCCAGCATGGGGTGTGAACCGATGGACCACCTTCATCCTGATGACATTGCTGTCTGAAGACTCACGCATAGGCATCCAGACGGCAACCTGCCCGGTGGCACTGCCGACCACGAGGGCCCGGTCTCCAATCAACGGCGCCAGTGCCGTCACGGCCTCGCCCTTCTCAAACGCGAGAGACGTCCCTGCCAGAACCGGCTGGGCTGGGTCCCGCAAATCGAACTGACGCACGGTTCCTTCATCCGTTCCGACAAAGAACGTGTCTCCTCGGCTATCAAAGGTCAATGCCGTAATCTGGCCCGTGATGTGAGATGTCAGTTCTGTTTGTACGATCGATCTGTCAGTAGTCCCATCAGGATGCGAGACCGTCCGGCTCCCCACCAACCAGAGGTGCCGATCCTCCGACACAGCGGCAATTCGAACACCAGACTCTGTCGTTTGATAGGCTAGGCTCCTTATCGGACGGCGGGCCGGATCGACCACGACCGGTTCTCCCGTAGTGACTGATGACGTGATCGACCGGGTCTCCCCGCTGAACTCCTGGACGAACTCGATTGAGACAGGGACTATCTGTCCGCTGTCCGTCCCCAGCGCCAACCGATGGTCTTTGCCGAGGGCACGCGCGATTGCCGTCACCGAGCCGGCGGCAGTCAATGCTTGCCGTGCAGAATTCGGCTGGGAGAGAGACTTGTTACTGATGGAGATGAACTCGAGCGATTCGCCTCTCACGACATACGCGAGCTCTTGATGTTCATCGAGACCGACCATCACAGGTGACGAGGTGGCCCCGCTTGCCGGGAGGAGTGTGATCGGTTGAGTTTGGACTGCGTCAGGAGATTGAAAGAGGGGGAGGACTTCCTTTACCAAAAAGGCACACATCCCCAGGATCGCGAGGATGATGGCGATTCCCCCGCCGATGATAATCGCGCGGGTAAAGCGATCTGTGAATGTTCTGAGTCGATGCCGATTGAACAAACCATCTGCAGCTGTTGACAAAGCGCTACTCAAGTTTTGCCAGTTCCTTTGCAATCACGGCTTGAGACAAGGGGAAAAATCCGTCCTTGATGACGATCATTTGCCCCTCTTTGCTGTAGATGAACTTGAGGAACTCTTTGATCAGGGGGTCGAGCGGCTTGTTCGGCGCCTTGTTCACATAAATGAGCAGGTGGCGCCAGAGAGGATAAGACCCATTCATCGTGTTTTCTTGAGTCACGGCCACGAACGGAGCACCGTCTTTTTCCGCCAGAGGAACCAAGCGCACCCCGGAAGTCAGATAGCCGATCCCACTGTAGCCGATCCCTGCGATATCCTCCGTGACACCTTGCACAACCGACGCAGATCCCGGCTGCTCCTTCACCTCGTCCTTAAAGTCGCCGTTCTTCAGGGCATACTCCTTGAAAAACCCATAGGTGCCGGAGGCCGAGTTACGGCCATACATACTGATGGGAGACTCCCCCACTTCCCCTGTCAACCCCAACTGCTTCCAGCGATCGAGATTTGCAGATGCCCCACCCCGGCGAGTCTTCGAGAAGATCGCATCGAGCTGGGCCATCGTCAGTCCCCGGATCGAGTTGTCCTTGTTCACATAGAGGGCGAGTGCGTCAATGGCGACAGAGAATGCAGTAGGCTTGTAGCCAAACTTTCGTTCGAAGGAGTCAGCCTCGGTACTTTTCATCGGGCGGGACATCGGCCCCAGTTGGGCAGTCCCTTCGATCAGAGCCGGAGGGGCCGTGCTCGACCCTTTGCCTTCGATTTGAATCTTGACGCTCGGATATTGTTTGCGAAACCCCTCAGCCCAGAGGGTTATCAAATTATTCAGCGTATCTGATCCGATACTGTTCACATTGCCAGACATCCCTGTGACTTTCACATACCCTTTTACGGCGGGATCCAGCACGATCACGTTATCGGCATAAGCCGTGGGGACAGTCGAAACAAGAGCCCCCAAGAGAGCACCACCGCAGAGACTGGATGTAGTTATTGAGAATTTCACAGGCACTCCTTTCATCATCGTGCAGAAGCATGCTCGTCCATTGTTACAAAGCTGTTACAAAACTGTTATGCCGATGTTATTTCCACCCTAATCCCTGTCTCCTTCATTAGAAGTTCCATTGCAGCTGTGTCCGGACAACATCTCCTTCATGGATATTATAAGGAGCCGTCTGCGTATCGGTGCGTCGGCTTCTGGCATAGGCAATCGTCAACTCCAGCACTTTACCAAATTCCCACTCAGCCCCGACTTCCCATTCCCGGACCACGTTGAACGGGGCATTGGTCCGATGTTTCTTCCCGCCGCTGTATTCTTGATACCGGACATAGGGAATCACGCTGGTCAACCACGGCTGCTTCACGTCCCACTTATACATGCCCTGAACGTACCCACCCTGGACATTCCCCTCTTCTACGCGTGTTTGGGAACCATTCAACTGAGGACCATTGCCCCAGTTCCACTCTGCTTGAAAGCCGATTGGCTGAGGGTACAACACAAAATGAACGCCGACTCGTTCGTCAAGAATGTTCCCGTTATTTTCCCGGATAATAGCTGGACCACCATTAGTTAGTGGAGCCGTCGTGCCGACATTGAACGTCCCACGGTACGCATCAACGCCAAACTGGATTATCTGCCCATACGGTAATTCCATGGGATAGGTCGCGTGCAGAACGATATGTTTGTTGTCATTGCGTTCCGTGACATTGAGAGTCTGGCCGGTATAGACACCGACGCCTAGGAGGCCGTAGTCACCAGACCCCTTGAGACCCAAATCGATCAGCCGGCGAAATAGTTTTCTGGTCTCATTCGGTGTGTAATAGATGAAGATTCCGAGGTCGCGCTCGCCATTTGCCGCGCTGTTGATCCCATCGCTTCGGTCGAAGGCAAGCCGCTGTTGGCTGGACTGGAGATTTTCGAATCCAAACGGAACTTTCGATTGCCCCACTCGAATCCGCAGATCCTTTTCATCGAAGAACAAAAATGGCACGGGTATGAAAATATCTGCATACGCATCACGCAGTTGAACGAAGTTATTGCTCTGATCTCCCGTTGTGCCCGGAACCAAGCCGGCAAATTCCGGCTGAATATAAAACGACAGCCAATCCGTCACATCGCCTGAAAAGATGAGGCGGACGCGGCGGAAGGCGAAGCCCGTATTATCCCTGATGGTGTTATCGTATTCACTCCGTATCGATTTATCTCCGGGAAGGTAGGTATAGCGGGTTTGCACATAGCCACGGATACTGATCTTATCAAACCATCTTTTGATTGCCGATCGTTCTTGAACGATCGCTTCTTCCTTTTCATGCTCGGCCTTGAGCTTGACCCATTCCTCTTTCGTGATCTGGCCCTTTTCGTACAAGAGATCTTCCACGCTGGCATAAGCTAGATCTCCCTGGGAAATACATCCGAGACTGATCACCAACAGGCTGATTACCAACCACCATCCCTTCATCCAAGCACCTCCCTCTCATTGTTTCTGTTTTTGAACTGAGGCAAGTGTATGGGATGGAAGTTAAGATGGTGCTACAACAACATTACGGGCGTGTTAATTTATACGATTGACGTTATCGCGTGAGTAAGAAAGCATGAACCCACAGCCCCCAACTGAAGACACCCGCCCTTCCGAGCCGCCGCTATGGTCGATCGGACTCGCGATGGCCGTCATTCTCGGCGCGCCGCTCGTCTTGTATTCCCTCGCACCACCCGGCCCTATTCGCGAGGGCGATACGGTTTTTTCCGAGGGAGAACAGCGTGTACAACTCAGCACCTCTATCGATGGAGTGCCGCTGAAACCGAATGACACCTGCCTACTCGACCCCAACAATCCCTTGATCGTCACCCAGATCGCCTCCGACCAGTCGGACGAGACGATAACGGCCGAGGTGCAAGGCAATCCGTCCGGCGAGTGGCCCTTCTGCCCTCTACACGCCGAAGTGCAGGTCAGAGTCCACCAGGTATTTCAAAAATCCGCAACGCTGAGTGCCGTCTGGGAGGTACTGGCGCGATGGTTTGAGCGCGAATGACTCGTGCGCAGATAAGACAATTGGCGGGTGATTAACTTTTCAAGCGAGTCGCGAACTGCTTCCGAAACTTTGCAACCTTCGGCCCCACCACGAATTGGCAGTAGCCTTGAAACGGATTTCTTGCAAAATATTCTTGATGGTAGGCTTCGGCCTCATACCATGGCGCAGCCGGCCCCACCTCGGTGACAATTGGCCTCTCATATAATTGTTGCTCAGTAATGCTGGCCATGACAGCTTCAGCAGTGTGCCGTTGCTCAGGGCTGTGATAAAAAATCGCCGACCGATACTGTGTTCCGACGTCGTTCCCCTGCCGATTCAGCGTGGTAGGATCGTGGATGACGAAAAAGATCTCGAGCAGGTTCTTATAAGAAATGGCCTTGGGATCGAACGTGATACGCACCGCCTCCGTATGGCCGGTTTGCCCGCTGCAGACGGCTTCATACGTCGGATCTTCTATGGTTCCACCCAGATAGCCGGACTCGACAGACTCGACCCCTTGCACCTGGTCATACACCGCCTCCAGACACCAAAAGCAGCCACCTGCAAGAGTTGCCACTTCACGCTCGGATCGGACTGGTTGGAATTGGACTTCCATATCGCGCGATCAGCCGACTACTCCTCTTCTTCCTCTTCGATATCTTCAATGCCTTCATAACTCATTTCAGGAAATCCTGCCGCTGCCTTCTCACAGGCTGTTTCGACCATTTCTTCGGCGTCTTCCGCCGAATCCGCATCCACCAAAAATTTCACCGTGATCGCAAACCGTTGCTCCACTGCTAACTCCTTTCTGTATCTCGCCGGACTACGATGGCATCATCTAACACTGACCTGCACTCGTGTGGTTCTACCAGGTGCGTCGTACTTTGTGATAGATGCCGTCGTCGTGTCAACCGCGCGCCTGAGGAAGCCGAAAAGAAAAGAGTGGCTGCGGAAAGAGTTCCGCTACGGAAGTGTCAACACGAGAGAGGATGAGGCAGGCTATTCGAGGGAAAGAACGGATGATCAGCCCTCGTCTTCAAGCTTCTTGAGCACAGTTTCAAGTTTGTGTACCTCTTCAGGGAAAATTCGTGTGAAGCCGATCCCAAATGTATTTTGCTGTCAACCCAGCAAACCGTCGCTTTGTCGATCCGTAGCGGCCAATCCAGGACGGGCACATGGAGCCGACATTCGAATGTCGCCCTGCGCTCCACTTTCAACTCACTTTCAATCTTGCACCCGTCTGCGGAAATATTCAGTGTCCGCCCGCGAGGCGATACTCCCAGACTTTGATCACCGGATCAAACTTGTTTCGGATAGCACCCCGCGCCACGGTGGGCTCGCCGAGCACTCGCAGTCCCCTAGCAAGGGCATCTTATGCCCGCGCAACAGGCAATGCGTCCCAATCGGTCGTGTACGCCGGTGAGCGTCGGTGAAACTGTGTCCTCCATGTTTTTGCCATGCCACTTGAGGCATATTGCAGCGTACCTGACCCAAACCGAGTATTGACTGCATCCAGTGCTGTCATCAACTTCTTGGATCGTGCTCGATTCTGATCGTCAAAGAGGTCAACTTGCACCTGGCTGGCTGGTATCAATCCGGTGAACATGACCCCCGCCTTCTTGTAGAGATAGCCGTCTCGGTAGATCTGCCGTATCCCCTGCAAGGCCGCTCGAATCAGTTCGTGTGTGCTGTCCGTAGCCACAGGAAGCTTGAGCGTGACGGCATTGCTGTATTGAGGGGTGTCCTTGAACTCGTTGGTCGTGAGGAACACGGTCATGGTGGTGACGGCCAGCTCCTCAGCTCGCAGCTTTTCCGCTGCTCTCGCCGTGTAACTGGACACCGCTTCATCCATGTCCGTGAGCGTTGTGACAGAGTTTCCGAAGGCGCGTGAACAGGTAATGCTTTGCTTGGGGGCTGGGCATTGCTCCAAGTCCAGGCAGGATACTCCGCGAAGTTCCATCACGAGGCGTAGTCCCACAATGCCCATATGCATACGGATGAATTGGTCACCAGCCTGGCATAACTGAAGGGCCGTGGTGATGCCGTGCTGGATTAGGAATCGGGCATGATTCGGTCCAATGCCCCATACATCTTCAACGGCAATCCGACCTAGCAAGTCATCTCGGTCTGGACAGGCGAACAGATCAAAGACTCCGCCCATGTCCGGCGTGCGTTTGGCAACTCGGTTCGCAATCTTGGCTAGCACTTTCGTCTCGGCAATCCCCACTGATACCGGAATGCCGGTCCACCGTTTCACCGTCGCTCGAATGGTGTGCCCGTACTCCATGAGGTTCCGAGACGTGAAACCGGACAGACTCAAGAAGGCTTCGTCGATCGAGTACGGTTCCAGATCGGGGCAAAACTGTTCCAAGGTCTCCATGACCCGCTGGGACATATCGCCATAGAGGGCGTAGTTACTAGACAGTACCTGCACGTCATGAGCTTTAAGCAAGGGACGAATTTGAAACTCAGGCACCCCCATCCTGATGCCCAGGGCCTTGGCTTCGTTCGAGCGCGCCACGACACAGCCGTCATTGTTGGAAAGAACGACAACCGGCTTGTGCTCTAGCTTAGGGTTAAAAACTCGTTCGCAGGAGGCGTAAAAGTTGTTGCAATCGACGAGAGCAAAGACGGGCGACATGGACTCACAGCGCGTGAATGACGTTGGTGACGACTCCCCAAATCTCAAAACTTTGTTGTGCTTGAATCTCTATCGGTTGGTAGTTGGTGTTGGCTGGTACCAGACGGATGGTCTTGCCTCGCTTGGATAGACGCTTCACGGTGAGTTCGCCATCCAGCGCCGCCACGATTACGTTCCCGTCTACGGCTTCAAGAGCGCGATCCACAACTAACAAGTCCCCCGTATGAATGCCTGCCTCAATCATCGAATCCCCAGATACCCGAACGAAGAAGGTTGCGGCTGGGTGCTTGATGAGATGCCGGTTCAGATCCAGCTTGCCTTCCAGGTAATCATCGGCCGGCGACGGGAAACCTGCGGGGAGTCGCCCAAGGAAGACCGGAAGCTTGTAGCGGGTGGACAGATCGGGGGCGTAGACAGCTTCAACGTGCATCGTGAGACCTCATCACCAGGCAGGTGGTAGTCTACTCCTTAGACCGGGACCGGCTCAAGGCACTGAGGCACGTTGTGGCGGGGGTTGTTGACCAGAGTACTGACTGGATAGGCCCGTAATTCCTCGCTTGGATATGGTCGGAGCAATGTCTTCAGCGGTTCGGCTTGTGCGTTGAGGTCGAGCCATTGGTCATAGGAGGCAGGGACAAGAATCACCGGCATCCGGTTATGGATCGGCGCCATCAGGCCATTGGGTTCGGTGGTGATGATGGTACAGGTTTCGAGCGGCTCTCCATCGGCTGGTTGCCAGTGCTCCCAGAGTCCCGCAAGGGCAAACGGCCGCTTGTCCGTTCGACCAATCCACATGGGCTGTTTTCGCTCACCCAGCCGTTGCCACTCATAGAACCCGTCGGCAATGACCAGGCATCGCCGCTTCTTGAACGCCGATCGAAAGGCGGGTTTCTCGGCCACGGTCTCACCCTTGGCGTTGATACACTGGTTGCCGATCTTGGCATCCTTGGCCCAAGAAGGAATCAGGCCCCATCGAACCAAGACACATTCACGTTTCACAGACTCAAGATTGAGACGAACGATTGCCACATGTTGCGTTGGGGAGATGTTGTAGTTGGGCTTGAACAGCGGGGGATCGTCAATCTGAAACTGGTCCGCAATGACTTCCGGGGGAGCCGTCTGGGTGAAGCGTCCACACATCAGTAGCCTCGCAGGGAGACTATTCTATATATGAAAAAACCCAATGCTCCCGTACGAAATCACGTATTCGTTTAAGAACAGTCATGGGTTCCATTTTGACCACCGATTTGCATTTCAGGCTAGGCTGACTGCGGGAGGGAGTCAAGCAGCCTTAAAGAGACAAGTCAGGCGGCTTATGATGGCAGCATGCTGATTTGAACTGAACTGGGAGGCAACGGGCTGGCTGATCCCCTGTCCGGCGGGCGTTCCTGGCGCCCGTGCCTCTCCTCCTTACCAGGAACCCGACAGGAGGGACATGGAAAGCGAGTTACCATACCCTTACAGCATTCCCGCAGTAGATCGGACCCGGTCTATGTGAAGGGACAGATGGGGCACAGCTCCATCGCCATCACGGTTGATCTCTATGGGCACCTCATTCCAGGAGGGAATCGGCAGGCGGTCGATCGGCTTGATGAACCCATGACCCCACGCTGGGATGGGGTCGGATCTGCAACCCCCGCGCAACCAGGACGGCACATCGGGGGGAGACAATTCTGCTAACTCTTTGAATCTATGGTGCGCCCGGCAGGAATTGAACCTGCGACCTACGGGTTCGAAGCCCGGCGCTCTATCCAACTGAGCTACGGGCGCACATAGCTACATGAATCATGGACTGTGGAAGCTTGTCAAGAATACGAGACCGCTAGAGACGGGAAATAATCTCGTCCGTGATCTGCACGACCGACCGACCATCGGTCGAGATGACATGATCTGCCGCGGCCTCATACTTCGGCGTCCGGTCGCGCAGAACGTCTTGCACTTCGTCGACAAACGACTTGGTTCCCGTAAGCGACGGACGTTGAGTGTCCCGGCCGATGCGTTTCATAATCGTGTCAACCGATGCGGTCAGCCAAAATACGCTGCCGTGACGTTTCAATCGCTCGACGTTCTCCGCCCGCAGGATCGCCCCGCCGCCCGTGTCAATCACCAACTCATCGCCGTCTGAGAGATCCCGGCACACTTGCGACTCTAGATCACGAAAGTAATCCCATCCGTGCTGAGCCACGATCTCCGGAATACCATGCCCAGCCCGTTTCACGATCTCCGCGTCCGTGGATACCAGAGCCCGGCCGAGACGCGCCGCGACGATTTTTCCGACGGTACTCTTCCCGGTCCCACGATACCCGATGAGCACGACATTCATTGAAAGCGGGACTCCAGTACCGCGCGCATCACATCAACCGGAGCGGGTTGGTTTGTCCAGAGTTCGAACTGCGTGACCGCCTGATTGAGAAACATCTCAAGGCCAGAAATCGTCTTGCACCCGGCGCGCTTGGCCTCCGTGAGTAATCGGGTCTCCCTGGGATTGTAGACAATGTCCATGACGGTAAGGCCTGGATGGAGCAGCGAGGCCGGCACGCAGGAGACATCGGCCTTTGGAGACATGCCGACAGGCGTACAGTGAATCAGGATCTGCGCGTCAGGGACTGTCCGACCAAGAGTCCTGTCGTCGAGATACGCATCCTCAATGGCCACGTTCGTCTTGGACCGGAGATCGCTGGCCAATGCCGTACGCTCCTTGTCGTCAACACCGAGCAAGGTCAGCTTGTCCGCTCCGGACTCCGCAGCCAGGGCGAAGGCGATGGCGCGCGCGGCACCGCCGGACCCCAGCAGAACGATGCGCCGGCCTTCGAGAACGACCCCCCCCTCCTTCAGCGCGCGCAAGGAGCCGGTCGCGTCCGTGTTGTAGCCGATCAGCCGACCGTTCTCGGCCACGATGGTATTGATCGCGCCAATGTGCCGCGCCGTCGGCTCCAAATCATCCAGAAACGGGACGGCGGACACCTTGTAGGGAATGGTGACACTGGCGCCGCGAAAGTTCCCGAGTGCACGGAGTCCCTTGATTGCGTCACCGATCACGTCTACCTTCCAGGCCAGATAGACATAGTTAAGGCCGAGTTTCCGGAACGCGGCGTTATGAATCGCCGGAGACAACGAATGTTCAACGGGATTGCCGATGACGCCGCAAAACTGAGTCTGAACGTTGAGTTCCATGATATCGATTGAACGGTTAGGCGTTGCCACCAGAGGGACTTACCACACCGTCATGCCGCCATCGATCGTGAACGTGCCCCCCGTCACCCACGCAGCCTCATCGGAAGCTAAGTACAGCACCATGTCAGCCACTTCCTCAGGCTTGCCCAGCCGGCGAATTGGGTAATGGGCAAGAATCGGATCGAGTTGCTCCGGATTGGCCATCAGCGGGGCGGCCATCGGTGTGGCAATCAGCCCGGGATTGACCACGTTACACCGGATACCGTCTTTCGCGTAGTCGATGGCGATGGTACGAGTCAGTGCGTCCAGCGCGCCTTTCGAGGCCGCATATACAGACAAGCATGGAATACCGACCAGGCTCGCGATCGACGAAATATTGACGATCGCGCCACGCCCTCGCTTCAGCATCTCTGGAACCGCCGCCCGGGTCATGCGAAATACACCGGTCAGATTGATATCCAACACGCGGGCCCAGGTTGCATCATCCAGCTCATGAAGCCGGCGGCCGAACTCACCAATCCCCGCATTGTTGATGAGGATATCCAACACACCGAATTGCTGAATTACCTTGGCCACTGCCGCCCGCGCATGGCCGTCGTCCGTCACGGAACCAGCAATCGCAATGACTCGGCCAATGTGTGGCCCAATCTCACGAACGACGCGGTCCAGCTCTTCAGGGCGCCGGCCGGTAATCGCCACAGCCGCCCCTTCGCGAACAAAGGTCTTGGCGATCGCCTCGCCGATTCCCGCGTTGCCTCCGGTCACGAGTGCAACTTTTCCCGCCAACCGGCTCATCGCGCTTGTGCCTCCGTCTCATCAACCAGCGGCACTTCGTTCAACTCTTCGGTCGCACGTCCCTGCCCACTCGTCTCGCTGACAAAGTTGGGGTCAACTTTTCTCGCCACCGTGATGAATCCCGAATGGGCAACCATTCGGTGGTCAGGCCTCACGCTCCGGCCTTGAACCGACCACGTGCGCAACAACGTTTCAAATGTCTCCACCATAGCGAACACCGCTGTTCGCTCCAGTGCCTCGACCGTTTGGGTGATTTGGGGAACCGTGGGAACGAAACTCAAATAGATCCCGCCAGACCGCAGGGCCGTGGCCGCATGAGGAATCACCTGCCACGGTTCGGGAAGATCAAGCACCACTCGGTCAAACAGGATTCCATCGTCCAGCAGTGCAATACCCTCGTAGGCATTCTGGCGCAATGGCATCAAGTTGGGCATTGATCCCATGTACCGATCGATATTCAGCAAGGCGGTACGGGCAAACTCGTCTCGCATTTCATACGTCACCACCAAGCCTTTCGGCCCCACTGCCCGCAAAAGCGCCATTGTCAATGCGCCTGACCCAGTACCAGCTTCGAATACCCTCGCGCCAGGATAGACGTCCGCCCACATGGGAATGAGCGCCAGATCTTTCGGATAGAGTACTTGCGCGCCGCGCGGCATCTTGAGTACATAGTCGCCAAATGTGGGGCGGAGGGCCAGCATCTTCTTGCCGCCGGACAATGTCACCAGCGTTCCGTCAGACCGCCCAATGAGTGTATCGTGCGCGATGGTCTGGCCGCTAAATTGATAGGTTTCTCCGGCCTTCAGTGTCAGGGCGTACTGGCGCCCCTTCTTATCGACAAGATGAATCCGTTCGCCGGTGGAGAGCTTCGACATGACGGGCATTCTAGGGGGTTCGTTCGATTGTTTGCAACCAACAGGCGTGCCTCACTTCACAGGGGGATGGATAATCCCTTGTGTTCCCATGATTCAGTGCGCTTCCCCTGCACGGAGCCTCTGATGCGTGAACCACTTCTGATAAATGGCGCAGGGGATCATCAGAGGAATGCAACAGATCCGACGCAAGAAAAGGGTGGGGCAATTCGGCATCGAAGTGTAGGTAATCCTACATAGTTACCGCACATCTGCAACAGCATCTCCTTACCTTCCTCATTAAGCATCTCTAATAGTTCTGTATTTTCCATGGGATTTTACGGGTACATTCTCATCTTCAATCCAGCATCCCTTTTGCTTCGCAGTATCACTGAGAACGGTGCGAGTCAGTTGAATCTTCGTCGCTTGATATGACTCTAACGAGGTGAATCGATGCGTAACCAAGAACTGAGAGGTGCTGCCATGCATGACGAAGAACTGCAAACAGTGGACAGCGGACAGGGTCATGAGCCCGCCGCGACTGACAGAGACGCCGACCATCCGCAAGCGAGCGTCCTTATGGAAGCGATCGGCCGCGGAGAAACAGACACGGCCGCGCCAGCCCTGCGAACAAGTCGCGGCGCCAGCCCATTTCTCTTGGAATCATTGTACTTCCAGTCATTCGGCGAACGGGCACTCTTGACCCGCGAAGAAGAAATCGCGACCGCCAAGCGTGTCGATCAGGGCACTAGACGCATCCGCGTCGCCTTGCACCAGGCCGTCAAAGCGCTGGGCCGCACGAAACGCACCCCGACTACGCTGGACACGATCAAAACACTTCAGGTAGTAACGCGCCTAAGCGGACTGTCTGCCACAGTGCTGAATGGCGCGGAGCAGGCGTTGCTTGGGGTCCTGAATTCGGCAGTTCGTGACATGAAACCAGCTGCTGCGATAGAAAAGCGGCTCAAGGTGTTGATCGAAGAGCTCCGGGCTGCACGGGCTCTTCTGGAGCACGGCAAAGATGAACTCGTACGCTGCAACCTGCGCCTGGTCGTCGATGTCGCCAAACACTACACCGGGCGAGGATTGACTCTGCTGGACCTGGTTCAAGAAGGTAACATCGGCCTGATGAAGGCCGCCGAGCGCTATCAATATCGAAAGGGGTTCAAATTCAGCACCTATGCCACATGGTGGATCAGGCAGGGCATCACGCGAGCGCTCGCGGATCAATCCAGGACCATCCGCATCCCAGTTCATCAAACCGAAGGGTCACATCGGATTCTACGGGTCACACGAAGATTGGGGCAGCAGTTCGGTCGACCGGCCAAATTGGACGAAATTGCGCACGTACTCCGTATGAGGCCTGAGCGAGTTCATGAGACAGTGCAGGCGTTTCAGGATCCGGTGGCACTGGAAACACCGATCGGGGACGGAACGACTCATTTCGGAGATATGATTCCCGATCACTTGGCCGTTCCTCCCGACACCCACGTGCACCGGACCGAGATGACCAAACAATTGGACCGAATCCTCAACAGCCTCACACCGAGAGAGCAAACCGTGATTCGCCTTCGGTTCGGGATCGGCTACGAGGAAGGTCGCACATTGGAGCAAGTCGGCCAGAGCCTCTCCGTGACACGTGAACGCATCCGCCAGATCGAAGCAAAAGCGCTCAAGAAACTCAAGACTCCAGAGATACGAGAGCTCTTCGCCGCCATCAGGTAAATTCTTCTCATCAGGGAGGGGGCAGGACGCACGCCCCCTCCTGTTCATGTCTTTCCCCCACACGATCGGTTATGCGACAATGTGCGCCTGTACGGATGCAGAAGGTGAGTGCGTGAATTGCTCCGAAACATTGAAATTCCTCGTAGAAGTATCAGCCCCTGTTGTTCACCATTCCTCGGATGGTGTGTTACTCACATTCTCCAAACCGATGCCCTACTCCACTATCTGGGAGTTACAATCCCGGTTCCATCGCGAACGGCAACTGGGTCTGAGGCCGGACACGATCCTGCTCCTGGAGCATCAACCGGTCTATACGCTGGGACGCACCACCAAGCTCACGGATTGGGGTGGCAACGAGGCTGCTCTGCGCGCGAACGGCGCAGACCTGTGTCGCGTGAATCGAGGAGGGTCCGTCACCTACCATGGTCCAGGACAGATTGTGGCGTATCCGATCATCAGACTGAACCAGTATGCAACCGGTCCCAGACAATTGGTCTGGCGGCTGGAAGAAGTTATCCTGCGGCTCCTCGCACAATGGAACATCGCCGGGCACCGGATCGATAAAAAGCCGGGAGTTTGGGTAATGACACCCACACCGGCAAAAATCGCCTCCATCGGTCTCCGAATCCAACAAGGCATCACGTTGCATGGATTTGCCCTCAACGTCGATATGGACCTTGAGCCCTTTCAACGGATTCATCCCTGTGGATTACCCCACTGTCCAGTGACCTCGATGGCAACCCTACTCCACACAAAAATCTCAATGGATACGATCAAGGGCGATCTTGCCAACATCTTAAACGGGATGTTTGCCATTGAGTGGACACTCGCAGCCGGCACATTAGATGGAGGCGTGACCAATACCGGGGACACGACACCGAGGGGCTCATTCATCTTGTAACGTTACGAGGGACTATGCAGGAACTCGACACTCACACTTTTCGCCTGGCGGTTGCCCAATTCGATCAAGCTGCAGAATTCATGAAGTTGGACCCCAATCTGCGGGAACGGTTGAAGTTGCCCCAACGTTCGATGATGGTCAGCCTGCCGGTGCTCATGGACAACGGACGAGTCGAAGTCTTTACCGGCTATCGTGTGCAGCATGACTCGGCGCGCGGTCCCTGCAAAGGCGGGATCCGATACCATCACGATGTGAGCCTCGGCGAAGTCGCGGCACTGGCAATGTGGATGACATGGAAATGTGCCCTAGCCGGCTTGCCCTATGGAGGAGCCAAAGGGGGCATCCAGGTCGCCCCCAAGAAACTCTCCCACGCCGAACTGCAACGACTCACAAGACGGTACGCCGCAGAAATTTACCCGCTCATCGGGCCGGACAAGGATGTCCCGGCGCCGGACGTGGGAACGGACGCGCAGGTCATGTCATGGATCATGGACACCTACAGTCAGCAGGTGGGCTATGCCGTCCCCGGCGTGGTGACCGGCAAACCCCTGTCGCTCGGAGGCAGCTTGGGCCGTGAAGAAGCGACGGGACGCGGAGTTGTCTATGTGACACTGGAAGCCCTCCGCCATCTGCATCTCTCTATTGCACAAGCCACTGTGGCCATCCAAGGATTTGGAAACGTTGGCTCGCACACTGCGCTTCTCATGCAACAACAGGGTGCTCGCGTGATCGCCGTCAGCGATGTCAGTGGAGGCATTTATAACGTCAACGGACTGGACGTACCGGAACTCATCCGGCGATACCGCAACAAGGGTCAGGCGCTGCGCGACACGAAGTTGGGGGACGCGATCACGAACGACGAGCTGCTGCAGCTGGAGTGTACGGTACTCGTCCCAGCCGCGCTGTCCGAGCAGATCACCGAGAAGAACGCAGCACGGCTGCGCTGTCGGATCCTCACCGAAGGGGCCAACGGCCCCACGACACTCGATGCCGATCGTATCCTCGAAGAGAAAGGCGTCTTTATTATTCCAGACATTCTGGCGAATTCCGGGGGCGTCATCGTGTCGTATTTCGAGTGGGTCCAGGACCTTCAACGGTTCTTCTGGAGTGCCACAGACATCCAACGCCGGCTCCAAGACATCATTACCTCCGCGTTCCAACGCACCTTGCACGTGTCAACGGAACGTCGAACGTCGATGCGCATGGCCGCCCTCATGAACGGGATCGATCAAGTGGCCCAAGCCCATCGCCAGCGCGGACTGTATCCCTAATCGTGCGCAACATCGATCGGCGCGGAACGGGCCCCGGAGCAGCTAATGACCCGACAATCAATCGAAACGGTATGGGACCAGCATCGCGGAAACGACTGGCCTCAATTTACCAGCTCGCACCAAGGTCATTTGATGACCCTCGATACGGTCATTAGCGGCTGTGTCGTCTATTATCTCGATACTCCCGAGGGCCTTGATCGACAACGCGTCTCGATTGTGGAAGATTGTTTGAAAGACCTGGATGACTTGACCAGAGAATTGGATGCCGATTCGCAGGCCTATTTTCTCCGCCTCCGCCGGCTCGGTGAGATGCTGCTCACCATGGCGTCTCAAGAATAACCACGGATCCAGTCTGCAAGCCATTCCCCATTTACACACCAGAGACAAAACGGTTGATGCAACGGAATAGAGGAGTCACACACATGGAACTGAAGAATCATTGCGTGATGTGGGCAGTGGTATGGGGCCTCGCAGGGGCGCTCACTGGACCTCTTTCTGCCCTCTACGCCGAGCCGTATGATCTCAGCAAGAGCGACGTAATGGAACCGAAAGCGATTGCAAGCGTCGAGGTATCGCTCTTCGGCATCAAACTGGGCGACTCGGAAGCCCATGCCGTTGAGATATTGGTGAATGAAAAGATCGCCGGCGTCAAAGCTGAACAAGAATCAACCTTCATCTTTTTACTCGATCAGCGAAAGCCGACCGGCCCCATGGCCGGCGTGCGAATCCAAGACGGCAAGGTCGATCTGATTTTCATCAACAATCGGTTTGCGTACAAGGCCAGAGGTATCTTCCGCAACGTACTCAACAGCGAAAGTCCCGACGAGATCCGCAAGTTGTTGGGCAAAGAAGAGTACGGGGATGAAAACGTCATGGGTGCCGTGCTGGCCTATGACAAACAGGGGTTTCAGGTGAACTATTTGGGTAAGGACGTCAACATCGAGTTCACTCCGCCGCGGTAATTCACCTCACCCCTCGTGTTCGATGACTCCATCCTCTTGGATGGAGTCGCTCAAACGTACAAAGTCCCGTGGTGATGGCATTGCCCCCACGTCGGTGACCGCCATCGGCACGCTGGTCGTATCATTGTGATAGCAGAAGACGGCGTCGCCCGCCCACAGGACGGCCGGGGAGAGGAAGAAATGCACGGCGAGCGGCACACTGATCCAGCACCCGATCCTCATTAAGCGCCCAGATCCGCGCCACGTGGTCACGATGATGTCCTTCCCTTGTCGCCCCCTGATTCAGTGCCGCCTCTCCACGAACACCACTTTATGAAACCTACACTGTTCGCGGTGCAGTCGTGAAACCCATTGACCACTTCCGTATCCTTCACGCAGCGACGGTATACGCCATCGGGAACTGTCCTGCTAATAGAACGCGAGGACTAGGAGCTGGCAGATTGCCACTCCTGAATCGAACCCGTCATGTGAAAGATCGAATTCAGGGAAAAATAGAACCGATTACTGCGCTGACTCGCTGACCCGCAAGCCATAGCTGATGAGGCTCTTGGCCATGTTCCAGCGGCGATTGGAATTGAGGATGACCAGTAGGAGATCGCTGCCGTTTTGGGAAACCTTGGCGATGAGACAGCGACCGGCTTTCGATGTGAATCCGGTTTTGATCCCCTCAACGCCGGGAATGCGGCCTAGCAGGCGATTGGTGGTATGCAGAAGGTAGGGACGGTGACCGCTTACTGGCATAATAAAGTCCTGCTCTTCCCGCACAAGCTCACGGAAGACCGGATTCTGCATCGCGATTTCGCTGAGCTTGGCAAGATCCTCCGCCGTGGAATAGTGTTCCGGGCCATCGAATCCACACCCGTTGCTGAAGTGCGTATCTGTCAGCCCCAGCTGTGCCACCTTGGCATTCATCATCTCCACGAATTGTTCTTCTGTACCTCCGACATGTTCGACTGCAGCCAAACACGCGTCATTGGCAGAAACGATCAACATGGCCTTCAAGAGGTCATCCAGCCTGAACACCTCGCCCGTTCGCAACCGGAGGTGCGTCTTTGGCGCACGCGCGGCATTTTTGCTGACCGTCGCATACTCATCCAGCCGTCCATGCTCGAGAATGATCAACGCCGACATGATCTTGGTTAAACTGGCCGGAGACAGTCTCTTTTCGGACTCATGTTGATAGAGCACGCGTCCAGACTTGAGCTCTTTTAATAGCACGCTGTTCGCCGGAACTTTTTTCCAGGGAAGTTCCTGTTGAGCCGAGCTACCCGAATGAATCGCCGCTCTGTGGTGGTGGTAATCCTTGGCGGATCCCAAAGCCGGAAGCAACGTAACCAGGCACACGGACAACACCGCTCCGAAGCCTACGATGCCGATGGGCCACCAGCGCTTCCGAGAGTCTTGACTGTATTGGACCCTCTCTTGTTGCCTAGCCACTATGCTGTCCTTCAGAGCGAGTAGGTCTCCCGAACCTTTCCGCCCTTCAATCCGCTATCAATAACCTTGTGAAAAAATCGAAGGAGATCGGCCAGATCGATCCAGAACCCACAGTTAAGACAGCGGGCATGAATCCTCCGGTTGAGAAGGGTATAGTGCCGCTCGACCAGCATGAATCCCTTGCATCTGAGACATTGCATACATATCCTGCTTCCACAGCCGAGTCAGCGAATGCGATTCATCACCAACGCCACACATCCAGCAAACAACCCTCCGCCGAATAGGGTCGTGCCGAAGTACATGAAAACGTTCATGTTTCTATCCTGATGAGTCCCGTCCCACAAGTCACGCACTCCACCCTGGACCATCAAGATTGCGAGGGTCAGCAGTGAGCCTATGACAAACCACCATGCAAAAGATCGCAACGCCATGACTGGCTCTACAAACCAGCTCGGACCGCCATGTTGGCTACTCTAGCGAAGGGTCGACAGGCTGTCAAGAATGAGGCAATTATATCACCTACCTGGCTCCGGCTCTCATGATTCGACGGCCCGTCACGAGCCTGGCTATTCCACCCCAAGTTTCTGGCCCTGTTTCAATCCGCGATGCAGGAAGATCGAGACGCTGCCGCTTCCATTATCAGCAACCGCCAAACCTGGCTCTTCCGTCCCAGTTGTGGTGGCCCGAAAAAATGAGAGCGCAAACGGCCCCGCCTTGGTCCGGTAATTCCTGGGCGGATAATGAAACGTGCCGTCGCCCTTGCCGAACAAGATCGATAGGTCATTGGATTGAAGATTCACAATGGCGACGTCTATGAGACGGTCGCCATTGAAGTCCCGCGCGAGGCCGAAATTGGGGCCAGCATTGGCACCGGAGTCTTTGCCAACATTGAATGTTGCATCGCCGTTGCCGAGCAGCGTCGTGAAACTGTCCCGCTCGCCGTTGATCACCAGTAAATCGCTATGCCGATCGCTGTTGAAATCCGAGAAACTGACGCCCAGCGGCCGCTTTCCCGCCGAATAGTCCTTGGGGCGGTGAAATGTGCCGTCGCCGTTGCCCTGCCAAATCGACACCTTGTTCGACATCGGCCCCCCGTTGGTAACCACCAGATCCAATTTACCGTCTCCGTTTAAGTCAGACAGGGCCACGCACGTCGGTGTATCGCCGTATTCGTACTGCACCCCATTCCGGAACTCCCCGGTGCCGGTGCCGAGAAAGACTTTAATTTTGTCGTTCCTGAGTGCCACGACAAGATCCGGATGCCGATCGCCATTCACGTCATCGCTAGTCAGCGACACCGGTGTGCGAAAGACTGGATAGTGCGGGCCCTCTTCAAACTTTCCATTGCCGCGGCCAAACAACACGGCGATCTCGTCCCCTCCGGAACAGGCCAAAGCGACATCGGCATGCTCATCATGATTGAAGTCGGCCAGCGCCAGCGCGCGTGGCTCTTGACATACTTGGAACTGCACGTGATCTTGAAACGTTCCATCACCGTTGCCCAGCAGAATCGACAGCGTGTTGCTCGAAATGTTGGTCGTGACCAGGTCGGTCAAGGAATCGTGGTTGAGATCGACTGCGGTGATGGTCGTCGGATTCTTGCCGACCTTGAAACTGGCAAAATAGTAAAAGAGGTCAGGGGGGTTGTATGGCTCCGTTTTTGCGCATGCAGCGGTCCCCCCACATACAGAGCAGACGGCAAGCGCTGTGAAGAACGATCCAATAGTGGGCCTCATTCTCCAATCTGTGACGTTCACAATGCCTGTTGCGCTTCTGTGCTCTGAGATACGGAGACCATGTCATATCATAGGGAACCGGATGGTGCAGTATAAGGGCCTTCTTTCACCCTGGCAATGGAAGAATCTTGCGATCAGACCTTTGAATTTCACGCACGGTCTGCGCTACAATGTTACGTCTTTCAGGAGGATGCTACAATGAGCAAAATCGTGAGCGTCGACATTACCATGTACGGAATCGCCGAGGTGCTCCACTGGTGCCATGATCGTAACAAGGGACGCGTCGGAGGTGTCGATACGGCAGGTTTTGAGAACATGAAGGCACTACTGGCTGAGAAACCTCAGTCGGGAGATTACTTCACGCTGGATCAATTCTGGAAAAAGAAAGTCACGCTCGGGCTGACTCAAGAAGAAGTCGAGACCATCGACCGGTGTCTGTACGACATCCCGAACTTTGACAACGAGCCATTGCCGCAAATCCGCCACAAATTCTGGCCCAAGGAAACAGCAACCCACTGATGCCCGCACGGCGTTTTCCTTCGCTACTCATCAGAACAAAAAGCGCATAGCTAATGCGCGTATAGCACGTGATTGGAGACAGATGGACCCTTTGGTCTCGTGCCATAAGCCATACACTATAAGCTCCTCTCTTCGGACGAAATACGCATGCGTGGGTAGCTAGGGATGTACTCTGGTGAGTTAGAGTGCCCCTTCGCCTTTGAGGTATCTGCGGAAGCGATCCATCAGCTCGGCCCCCAGCGTTCCCCCCTCCGGCTTCTTGGTCGAGGGATCAGCAAAGTGGCCGCGGATTTCCTGGAGCCTTTTTTCGGCCTGGTCGTTCCCTTGCAGACGTTTGGTTTTCTGTAGCGCGGCTTCAAACGCATCGAAGGTCAGTTCGCTGTATCCAAACGCCCGAATGCGTTTCACGGCCTTCATCATTGCCTGATTGCGAAACGTCGTCAGATGGTCCGAGTCGATCTCGGCTAATCCCAATTTCCTCGCCCGCCGCTCCGCCGCCTTTCGAATACCGCTTCGCACGAAATCCGGAGCCGTTTGCAGCCGTTTCCATGCCTCGTCGGTCCAAATCATACGGTCTTGCGGGACATCCCACAGCTGAGACAATCTCTGGGCATCGATCACGGCGAAGGCTCGCTCGTGCGCCAAATCCTCGGCGTCCCGCTTGAGCATATCCGTCACAAATTCTGCGGCGATCGGAGGTGATTCTTTGACTTTCTCGTGCAACTGCACCAGCGCGTCTTCGGTCCATTCGATGGCGGGTCCTGCAGCGTCTTGCAAGTCACCGAGGGCTTCCACCTTTTCATATAATTCTACGTTCACTTCAAGATGCCCACGCTCTCTGGCAATCTCTTCGGCAATTTGCTGAATCATGTGACGCATGAACTCAGGTACACCGGCCAATTTCTCCCTGGCGGCAGCCGTCCAGGGGAGACGGCCCTGCGCCATCACTTCGGCAGCCGCCGCCAGCCCGGATTCTTCCCCCATACTGCCCATCATCTGGCCCTTGAATCGATCCAGCACATCTTCGGTAATTTCCGCAATCCCCAGCTCGCGAGCTTTTTTCTCAGCCACACGACGGACCATCCCGCGCAGGAAGATTGGCGCGCGGTCCATGCGTGTCAATGCGCCGGGTGTCCAGCGAACTTCCGTGGCATTCGATTCGGATGAATTGGGGATGGACACGTCTGTTCCTCTCGTCAGCCTATTGGTTCAACAGCCCTTTCAGTTCCTTGCCGGCCTTAAAGAATGGGACCTGCTTGGCCGGCACAGCCACGGTAGCGCCGGTCTTCGGATTACGCCCTTCCTTCATGCGGCGCGCCCGCAGACGAAAACTGCCGAAGCCGCGAATCTCAGTCTTGTCCCCGTTTTTCAGCGAATCCCTAACACAGTCGAATATGGTGTTGACGACAACCTCCGCCTGTCGCTTTGTCAAGGTCGTGACTTGTTCGGATACTCGTTCGATGATCTGCGCTTTCGTCATGTGCCTCTCCCTTCGCTCGGCCAATTAAGCGGATCTGTTCCTTGCAGACAGCTAAAACGCCATCAAGTATTTCATGCTGATGCCTGGGTGAAAATCCAATTTGGGGAACACCGCCGTAAACTTGGATTCGAGGAATCCACGGATGGAAAACCGTCGCTTGGGCTCGACCACTTTCGGCTCACCCTCAATACCAGCGGTGTCCGCGGCCAATTTAATGGCATCCTCGAGATCGCCCAACTCATCGACCAGCTTGGATTCTTTCGCCTGACGGCCGGTAAAGATCCGTCCGTCCGCCAATACCTGAGCCGCAGGCAATTCCAGCTTGCGTCCCTCTGCCACCGCTTCAATGAATTGTTTATGCACATCGTCCATTACCGACTGCAAGAGTCCCTGTTCTTCCTCGCTCATCTTCCGAAGGGGAGAGCCGACATCCTTATACTTACCACTCTTGATAACCACCCCTTCCACTCCGATCTTTTCCAGCAATCCCTCAACATTCGCCGTTTCCATAATGACACCAATGCTACCGGTCAATGTGCCGGGGTTCGCCACAATTCGTTCGGTGGCCGCTGCGATATAATAGCCGCCGGATGCTGCGACGCTGCCCATCGATGCGATCACTGTCTTGTTATATTTGGCGCGAACCCGTTTGACCTCGTTGTAGATTTCTTGGGATGGGACGACACCTCCACCAGGACTGTCGATACGCAGGACGATCGCTTTGACAGACGGGGTTTCGCCGAAGCCCCTCAAGTCCATGATTGTCTGTTGCGAGTCCATGATGATCCCTTCGACGCGAACCAACGCAATCCGATCTCCGCTCGACATGTCGAGATCGGGAAAGATGACGTTCAGAAGAACCAGTAACCAAAAACCCGCCGCCAACACCCAGAACAAGGTGCGCAGCAGTCGGCGCTTCGGAGGTCGGCCCACCTGTACCGCATCCTCAATCATCGCTCACCACCCATGTCCCAAACATCCGCGATCACTCCAACTAGTCGTTCGACTGCTGGCGCTTCCGGCTCTGCTTAGCCGCTCGGCCGAGACTCTGATCCGGCCCCCCCTGCGTAGAATGATACTCATCGGCCTGTCGGCGCTCTAAATCCAGCTGATGATCGCGCAAGCTCAGTGCAATCTTGCGCTCTTCCCGATCGACCTTGATGATCTTGCCGACGATCGCATCTTGCAGCTTGAACTTCTCCTCAAGCTTCGTCTGTGGTTCGACACCAGTTTCGCTGATATGAATTAACCCCTCGACATCACCGTCCAGCTCAACGAAGATCCCGAAATCAGCCACCTTGCTGACTGTGCCGGTTACCGAGTCACCCACGTGATACCGGGACGGAATCGCGTCATCCCATGGATCGCGCGACAACTGTTTGAACCCCAGCGACAGCCGCTCTTTCTCCTTATCGATGCGCAGGACGATCGCTTCCACTTTCTGCGCTTTCTTGAAGAGCTCCGAGGGATGCTTGATGTGCTTCGTCCAGGACATATCGGAGATGTGGATAAGCCCATCGATCCCTTCTTCAAGGCCAATGAAAGCACCAAAATCAGTCAGGCTTTTCACCTTCCCTTCGATGCGAGTCCCAACTGAATACTTGTTCTCAATCATATCCCAAGGATTCGGCGCTGTTTGCTTCATCCCCAGCGAAATCTTTCGGCTCGCCGGATCGACGTTCAAGACTGCAGCCTCCACCTGATCGCCAACCGCCACCACGCGTGACGGATGCCGAACTTCATGAGTCCAGGACATTTCCGAGACATGCACGAGCCCTTCGACCCCAGGCTCCAACTCGATGAACGCGCCATAGTCCGTGAGGCTCACGACCCGCCCACGCACACGGGTGCCGACAGGGTACTTGCCAGCTACATTGGTCCAAGGATCCGCCGACTTCTGCTTGAGTCCCAGGGAGATGCGGCCCGTCTCACGATCGTATTTCAACACCGTCACTTCGACCTTGTCGCCTATGGTAAACATCTCGGACGGATGATTCACGCGGCCCCACGACATGTCGGTGATGTGCAACAACCCGTCGATCCCGCCGAGATCGATGAAGGACCCGTAATCGGTGATGTTTTTGACCGTCCCTTGGATCAGCTGTCCTTCCTTGAGCATGGCCATGGTCGTTTGCCGCTTCTTGTCTCTGGTTTCTTCCAATAGCACGCGGCGGGACACCACCACGTTGCCACGGCGGTGATTGATCTTGATGATCTTGAGCGGGAAGGTCTTCCCCACCAGGCCGTCGAGGTCACGCACGGGATGGAGATCAATCTGCGACCCGGGCAAAAACGCCTTGACGCCGATATCCACCATCATGCCACCTTTGATACGCGAGACAATCTTGCCCTCGATGCTCTTCTCGTCTTTATAGAGCTTTTCCAGCTCCTCCCAAATCTTCATTTTGTCGGCTTTCTCTTTGGACAACACGAGATTGCCGTCTGCGTCTTCGCATTCTTCGATGTAGACCTGGAGTCGGTCGCCGACCTTCACATTTTGCAGTTCCTCGGACGAGAACTGGTCGATGGGGATCATCCCCTCCGATTTGTAGCCGATATCGACAATGACCTTGTCCTTAGTGAGCGCCACCACGTGGCCTTCGGTGATCGTGCCCTCTTCCAAATTGCGGAAGGTTTCTTCGTACAACGCGGCCAGCGCGTCGCGGTCTAACTGTGCCTCACTGCTGTTGAATACCGTACCCATGTGGACGTCCTACTCTTCCGACTGTTGTCGGGTGCTGATGGTGAAATTACACCGAGCTCACTCAGCGTTGCGAGCCTCGGCAATCGGCCCATCCGGTGATCCGGGTGTCTGGCCGTCCTTCTCAAAGGGAGAAGGGACGTGGCCCAGCCCCGCGATCCGTTCAATCACCGTTCGGCTGACCTGTTCATAAAACCGTTTCGTCTCTGCTCTTTCTTGCCGCTCTCCTGTCTCAAACGTGATTGGCTTCCCGAAATGCACTGTCACTTGCCGCCATCGAGGCCACCGGGCGCCGGTCGGCAGGACATCGAAGGTCCCTTTCAGGTAAGCGGGGACCACGGGGCAACCAGTCTGGGAGACGATGACGCCAATGCCTGCCTTTGGCGTTCGCAACTGTCCATCACGGCTCCGTCCGCCTTCCGGAAAGATGACGACCACCTCCCCGGCTCGAATCAAACTGATAGCTCTGCCAAAAGCTTCCCGGTCCAACCGGCCCATTCGCACGGGAATCCATCCCAGCGATTGAAGCACGTCGTTCAAAACCGGAACGGGAAACAGATCGCTGCGACCGAGATACCAGGCCCTCCGTTTCATTCCGCAGCCAAGCATCGGGATGTCGAGATAGCTCGCATGATTCGCGGCAACCAGGATTCCTCCCGTCGGAGGAACCTGCCCCTCGACCCGATAGCGGAAACAGAGCGCGCCGACCGCCCTCGCTAGCACCCACAGAATGCCGTACGCGACCTTCGTCACAACGCGGCCGATACCACCGCCATCATTTGCGCGACCACTTGCTCCACATCGAGGGTCGAGGTATCGATGGGCCGCGCATCGACGGCGGGAACCAGCGGTGCCACGGAACGGTTTCGATCCCGCAGATCTCGACCCAACAGATTCTGATAGGTCGTCTCGACCGTCTCTCGATGGCCGGCGGCCACCAACTCACGGTGCCGCCGCTCCGCCCGCACCGTCGCGTCTGCGTTCAGAAAAAACTTGAGCGGCGCAAAGGGAAAGACCGTGGTGCCGATATCGCGTCCTTCCGCAACAACCGATCCCTGCTGCCCGATCTGGCGCTGGATGGGAAGCAGCCACGCTCGGACCATCGGGATAGCGGACACGATGGAGGCGGCACTCGTCACCTCAGGCTTGCGGAGTTCACCGGTGATGTCGTGCCCGTCGACCGACACTTGCATAGAGCCATTCTGAAACTGCATGTTGACCGACATGGCTTCCAAGAGATTGGCGACCCGCGCATGATCTGCTAGCTCCACCCCTTCATGTAACACTTTCCAGGCAATAGCCCGATAGAGCGCTCCTGTATCCAGATACAGATACCCCAGGCGAGCCGCCAACAATTTCGCCACGGTGCTTTTGCCGACTCCGGCCGGTCCATCAATCGCGATAATCACGTTCGATCGGTTCCTCTCCATCCCCTCAGAAGCTACGCCACGTGTATTATAGTCCTCTCGCCTAGTGCGTCAACAATTGGGAGAGCGTCGGCTCAAAATTCGGGAATGATGTATCGATGCACCCACTGTCGGCAATCGTCATGCGCCGATCCGCCGTAAGCCCGCCGATCGCCAACGCCATGGCCACTCGATGGTCGCCATGGCTCTTGGCCCCGGACATCGCGCGCAGGCGGCCGTTCCCTCCCACTCGCCCTAACCCTTGAATCACCATGCCGTCCGGCCGCTCGGTGATCTGGGCTCCCATCGCCTGCAACTCTTGGCTCATGGTGGCAATGCGGTCACTTTCCTTGACCCGGAGCTCCTCGGCGCCGGAAATCACAGTAGCGCCATCCGCCACTGCCGCGGCTACACAGAGGATGGGAAATTCATCGATCGTCTGCGGAATGAGATCAGGACCAATCGTCACGCCCTTGAGTGACGCAGACTTTACCCGGAGATCAGCCACCGGCTCGCCCGCCTCTTCACGTTGGGTCAGGATCTGAATGTCGGCCCCCATCTTCTTCATCACCTCGATCAACCCGGTCCTGGTCGGATTGAGTCCGACATTCCGGATCGTCACATCCGAACCGGGAATAATGGTCGCGCCCACAAGAAAAAACGCGGCGGCGGAGAAATCACCGGGGATGACGACGCGACGGCCCGCCCATCCGGCCGACATCCGCCCTTGCAAGACCAAGTCGTTGCCGTCTTTGGCCAGCGGAATGCCGAAAAATCGAAACATCCGCTCGGTATGATCCCGCGAAAGGCGTGGCTCCCCGAACCTGGTGACACCCTCGGCAAACAAGCCGGCAAGCAGCAGCGAGGATTTCACCTGCGCGCTGGCGACCGGCGAACGATATTCCATCCCCTGGAGCCGTTTGCCGGTGATGGCCAACGGAGCCAGCTCCCCCCCTTTCCGTCCCGCGATCACGGCGCCCATCTCGCGCAACGGCTTGACCACGCGCCCCATGGGACGCCGGCGAATTGATTCGTCTCCGGTGAGCACGGTAAAGAAATTCTGGCCTGCCAGCACTCCTACCAGCAAGCGAATGCCCGTCCCGGAATTCCCGCAATCGATCGGGCCATTGGGTTCGCTCAACCCCCAAAATCCTTTGCCGTGAACAGTCAACCGCTCAGGCATCTCGTCGATCTTGATGCCAAGCGCTTGAAAGGCGCGCATCGTGTTTAGGCAATCTTCCCCGCGGCAATAATCCGACACCGTGCTCGTGCCTTCCGCCAGAGCCGTGAGGATGAGTGCGCGATGGGTGACGGACTTGTCGCCTGGAACCGTCATCGTTCCCTTGAGCGACCGGCCCGGCATGGTAGTGAATGACGTCTTCATGGGGTCACAGGGGCATCGAGGGACGCGTGTTCAATTTCTCTCGTTCGGCTTTTGCCTGCTCCAGCGCGCGTTCGATTCCCGCCGCGTCTCCTGCCTTGATCAGCCGTTTCAATTCTTCTAAGGCCCGTTCGTATTGCTCGATAAACAAGACCACGTTGTCCCGATTCCATAAGAAAATGTCGCGCCACATTTCCGGTGAGCTGGCGGCGATGCGTGTCATATCCCGCAACCCGCCGCCGGAATGGCCGGCCAAATCCAGCGCATGGAGCTGGTGGTCGCGCAGCTCGGCCAGCGCATTTATGAGCGCAAATGCCGCCACATGAGGCAAGTGGCTGACAGCGCCAAGAATTTGATCGTGGAGATGGGGGTCCATGGTCAACAGGATTGATTCGGTGGCCTCCCACAGTTGCTTAATACGTTCCAACGCACAAGGGTCGGTCCGCTTCGTTGGCGTGAGAATGCACCGCGCGCCCTTGAACAACTGATCAGATCCAGCCGCGACACCAGTTTTCTCTTTCCCGGCGATCGGATGGGCGCCAACAAAGTGCACACCGGCCGGCATAGCCGCCTCTGACCTCTCGACCAATGTCCCCTTCACGCTGCCCACATCGCTCACGATGGTGCCCGGCGTCAAGCAATGAGCCCAATGCTTGAGATGGCGTTCGTACGTATCAACCGGCGTCGCCAGAATTATCAGATCCGATCCTTGCACCCCGTCTGTGGGATCGTCCACATACCGGTCTATCGCGCCAACGCTCACGGCCGTTTTGAGATTCTCCAGGCTCCGGCCGACACCCACAACATGATCAGCCAGCCTTTTGCGCCGGAGGATCATCCCCAGCGATCCGCCAATCAGCCCAACCCCGATAATCGCCGCCTGTTTGAAATGAACCGCCATCAACGAAATCTACACCTCTCTCCCGACGGCTTTGGCAATCGCGGCCAGGTCGTGCATCAACGCTTTGAATTTCTCCGGCGTGATCGACTCCTCGCCGTCGCACAAAGCGCATTCAGGATTGGAATGCACCTCGATCAACAGGCCATCGGCGCCAGCAGCGACCGCCGCCTTCGACATGGGTCCCACCAAGTCCCACTTGCCCGTGGCATGGCTGGGATCCACGATGACGGGGAGGTGCGACAGCTTTTTCAGCGTCGGAATGGCTGCCAGATCGAGTGTATTTCGATATTGGGTTTCAAACGTCCGGATGCCCCGTTCACAGAGTATCACGTTCCGATTGCCCCGCGACATAATGTACTCCGCGGATAAGAGAAACTCTTTGATGGTCGCGGAGAGGCCCCGTTTCAGCAGCACTGGCTTGTCATAGGCGCCGACTTCCTTCAGCAACTCAAAGTTCTGCATGTTCCTGGTGCCGACCTGGATGATGTCCGCTTTTTCCAGGAACAGTTCGATGTCGCGGGTATCCAAGATTTCGCTGACGACCGGCAGCCCGGTCTGTTTCCTCGCCTCAACCAAATAATCCAGCCCTTCCCGGCCCAACCCTTGGAAGGAATAGGGTGACGTTCTGGGCTTATAGGCGCCACCTCGGAGCACTGACGCTCCGGCGGCTTTGACTTCATGTGCGATGCCCAACGTCAATTCGAGCCGCTCGACCGCGCAAGGGCCCGCCATGACAGCCAGTTTCTTATCGCCGATCCTTACCCCGTTCACATCGATGACCGTTCCTTCTTTTTGAAACTCCCGGCTCACGAGTTTCCACGGCGCCAGGATCGGCAAGACGCTCTCGACCCCAGGAAGAGCGTTCAACGGCTGGCTGTGTAAAATCCGGTCGTCGCCGATCACCCCAATGATCGTACGTTCCTGTCCAGTAGAAATCTGCGATTTCAATCCCAGATCCCGCAGGCGATCGATGATATGATCCACTTGGCTTTGGGACGCGTCCGGTTTCAACACAATAATCATGATTTCCTCACAGTTCTGCTCTTCTACTTCAACACGGCCTTGAGCGCATGGAGGAAGACGGCGTTCTCCTCCGCCTGTCCGATGGTGACCCGAAGCATAGTTCCTTCGATGTGGCGCACGATGATCCCTTCGCGCAACAACGATTCGAACACTCGGCGCCCGTCCCGCTTAACGTCAAAGTAGAGAAAATTTGCCTCGCTTGGGATCGGCGTGAATCCCAGCGTTCTCAGGCCTTGCCCCATTTGCTCCATTCCCGCGGCATTGACGGCCCGGCTCTTCGTGACATGCTCATCATCGTCCAGCGCGGCCAGCGCCACCCGCTGGGCAAGGCTGTTGGCGTTGAAGGGCGGCCGCACCCGATTCAGCAGATCGTTGATGGCTGGCGTGCTGATCCCGTACCCGATCCGCAACCCCGCCAGTCCATAGATTTTCGAAAATGTCCTGAGGACGATGGCGTTGCGTCCTGCTTTGACATACGCGAGCGTATCGGGAAATCGCGGGTCGCGGACATATTCATAATAGGCCTCGTCGAACACCACGATGACATCCTCTGGCACGACAGCCATAAGCCGAGTGACCGCCTCACTCGGCACGATCGTCCCCGTCGGATTATTGGGATTGCAGAGGAAGAGCAGTCTTGTTCGGGGAGTCACAGCTCGGACCATCGACTCGAGATCATGCGTCCAATTGGCCAGCGGGACGATGACCGGCTTGCCGTGCGCAGCTGTCACTTCCATCTTGTAGATGACAAAGGTGTGATCGGCCATCACGGCTTCATCGCCGGGGGCCAAGAACGTTCGGGCCAGCAACCCTAAAATCTCATCCGACCCATTGCCCAGAATGACCTGCTCGCGTGTCACTTTCCAGTGATCGGCAATGGCCTGACGAAGCTGATAGGCACCCCCATCAGGATACCGATGCAACTGACCGGCTGCACCCTCCAACGCAGCCACGGCCTTAGGAGAAGGGCCGAGAGGATTTTCATTGGAGGCGAGTTTGATTACACGGCTCAAGCCAAGCTCGCGCTGCAGTTCGTCGATCGGTTTGCCCGGCACATACGGGCTCAGCGATTGAATATCTGGATGGACGTGGAGTGCCATGAGCCTAGTAATGCGCGGGGTAGGAACCGAGAATCTTCATAAACAGACACCGCCCCTTCACTTCTTCGATGGCCTTGCTGAGCCGGTCTTCCGCAATGTGGCCTTCGACGTCGACGAAGAAAATATATTCCCAGGCTTTCCGCTGCGAGGGCCTGGATTCAATTTTCGTCATGCTGATCCCGTGCGAGGCGAACGGGCGAAGCAGATCGTAAAGTGCACCCACCTTGTCCTTGATGGACAACATCAGGGACGTCTTGTCCCTTCCCGTCCGCTCCGACGGCTTCTGCGACAACACGAGAAACCTGGTCATGTTATTCACATTGTCTTCGATGCGGGCCTTGATGACTTTGAGCCCGTATAACTGGCTGGCCAATTCGGACGCAATTGCCGCCGACGACGGTTCGTCGATGCAGAGCTCGGCCGCGCGCGCGGTGCTGGCGACCTCGACGGCCGGGACGTGCGGAAGGTTGGTCTCCAACCAGTTTCGGCATTGAGCGATCGCGTGCGGATGCGAGTGGATCTTCTTCACCTCTTCAATCAAACCAGACTTCGACAGGAGATGGTGGGAGACTTCCTGCAGAACTTCCCCGTAGATCAGCAGATTGGAATCGATGAACATGTCCAGGGTGTGATTGACGACCCCTTCGGTGGTATTTTCGATCGGCACAACTCCGAAATTAGCTCGCCCCCGTTCCACCTCGTTGAACACCTCTGTGATGCTATGGGCCGGCACATACTGAACCGATGAGCCGAACTTCTGCATACAGGCCATGTGAGTGAAGGTCGCGCGCGGCCCGAGATAGGCGACTTTCTGGGGTCCCTCCAGCGACAGCGACGCCGACATGATTTCCCGATAGACTGAACGGATGGCGTCGGTGGGAAACGGGCCGGTATTGAGCTTCGTCAGCCGTTCGATAATCGCGGCCTCCCGTCCCGGTGTATGGAGATTGGCCCCCGCATCCTTGGCCTTCTTGATTTTGCCGATCTCGATGACGCTCATGGAACGCTCATTCAGCAGACGGATGATCTCGTCGTCGATCCGGTCGATCTCTTGCCGATATTCGAACATGTCTTTAGGCATCATGCGCTCGCTCGGCCATCCGACCAGTTGAATGGCTCGACTTGGGCCCACCAATCCCACTGTGGATGAAGAAGTCTAGGATTGTACAGGATCGGTCAAAACTCTTGCAAGGAAGACGCTGAGGACTCAAGAGAACCGGCCGTGAGCGCACCGGATTCTGGGCCTCTCCCCACTGGCGCCTACAGGAGCCTGGCTGGCGGCTTCTTGAAATGCTCGAACGCCAGTTTGGTCACTTGCCGGCCACGGCCGGTTCGATCCAAAAACCCAGCTTGAATCAGATAGGGCTCGTAGACATCCTCGATGGTGCCTCTGTCTTCCTGAACCGCCGCGGCAAGCGAGTCTACGCCGACCGGTCCACCGTTGAACTTGTCGATGATCGTGAGCAGAATCTTCCGGTCCATGTCGTCGAACCCGGCTTCGTCGATACCCACCCACGCCAGGCCTTCCTGCGCCACTCCCTTAGAAATACGGCCGTCGGCCTTGACCTGAGCATAGTCCCGGATCCGTTTGATCAGCCGGTTGACGATCCGTGGCGTGCCACGAGCACGGCTCGCGATTTCCGCGGCCCCTTCCTGATCAATCTCCACGCCCAGGACCCCGGCTGACCTCGTCACAATGGCTTGAAGTTCTGGCGGCGAATAGAATTCCAACCGATATACCAGCCCAAACCGGTCTCGCAGGGGCGACGTCAGCGCACCGGCCCTGGTCGTCGCCCCCACGAGGGTAAACCGAGGCAGGTCGAGTTTGACTGTCTTGGTCGCAGGACCTTGGCCAATCACTAAATCCAGTTGATAGTCCTCCATTGCCGGATAGAGGGCTTCTTCGACCGCGGCGGGCAGCCGATGAATCTCATCGATGAAAAGCACATCATATTCCTGCAAATTGGTCAGGATTGCCGCCAGATCACCAGCATGGGTAAGCACCAGCCCGGAGGTAGACCGCAGAGTGGCCCCCATTTCCTTGGCGATGATATGGGCGATCGTGGTCTTCCCCAGACCAGGCGGGCCGTAGAAAATGGCGTGATCCAGCGAATCGCCTCGTTGCTTCGCTGCTTCAATGCAGATGCGCAGCGACTCTTTCATTTTCTCTTGCCCGACATAGTCGTCGAGCGTCTGCGGACGCAGCACGTTCTCGAGCCCCCGCTCGTCGTCCATCACACGGTTCGTCAGAACTCGCTCAGTCATCTTGGCGTAGGACTACTTGTTGTCAGGTATCTGTTGATACTTGGGCGGAATAGGCAGCACCCCCTGCCCTGGCGTGGCCGTACTGCCGCAATCCGGAGGGCAAATCTTGTCCCCTTGCCTGAGATCCAGCAGATTCGCGTCCATTTTCCTCAATTGGTACTAGGAGACCCACCCACCGTCTTTCCTGCCACAACGGGCCGGGACAGATGAGCCACCCGATTTCCGCATGCCCTTCCAGATAAGAATCGCAAATTGCCCGCATGGTGGCTTCGAGCGGCACACATGCGACGAGTGTCGGAGCCCCCCCCTTGCAACTCTCTGCCGACTGCGTGACGCCGGTGGTTGCATACCCGTCAGGACAGCTCCCGCAAGTCATCCGAATACTTTTGAGTTCGGTAGACTCGTCCGCCATTCCCAAAGCCGGAAAGTCCCCGCAACCAGTGAACCTCCTAGGCCGACGATGATCACCAGCCTTCCGATATGAGCCGACGCCTGTGTGAACATGGTTACCCCCTCGCGAGTTCCTTGAGTCCTTCGCGAACCAACTGTTTGAGCGCAACCGGGCCTGCAGCAGCCTTGGTGACTCGCTTCAACGCCTCTTTCGCGTCTTGTGGACGATAGCCTAAGTTTACCAGAGCTGAGAGCGCATCTTCGAACGGCCCGTCGATGCCGTCCGGTTCAAGGACGGGAATCTGGGCGGAAACCGGCTGAATTTTCCCGACCTTGTCTTTCAACTCGAGGGCGATCCGGCTTGCGGACTTCGTCCCAATTCCAGGCACCGTCGACAATTTGTCTACGTCTTCGGTCTGAATCGCGTGGACCAGCTCAGTCACGGGCAAGTTGGACAGCACACTGAGAGCGAGTTTAGGACCAATACCCGACACGGTCGTCAGGAGAAGAAACGAATCTTTCTCGCTCTTTGAGAGAAAACCGAACAGCTGGATCGCATCTTCTCGAAGATGAGTGTGAATATTCAGCGCGGTGATGTCGTCGAGATTGGGCAGGGCGTAATAGGTGCTAAGTGGGATATGCACTTCATAGCCGACCCCTTGGACATCCAGCGTGAGGTGCGTCGGAGCTTTGAACACCAACCGCCCCGTCAAAAAGGCGATCATCTCATCTCATGATCCCGGTAACAGCGGTGGACCCAACCGGCCTATCCAGCGGTGATGGCTACCTTTTCCATCACTTCATCGGAGATATCAAAATTCGCGTGAGCCTTCTGCACATCGTCGTGCTCGTCCATGATTTCCATCAGCTTGAGCATCTGCTCAGCGGGTTTTTCATCAAGACGAACGGTATTTTGCGGGATGTAGGTAATCTCGGCGAGCACGGTCTCAATCTTGGCATCGGCCAACGCCTTTTTGATCGCTTCAAAGTCGTGGGAATCCGTGATGACCTCGAAGGATTTGTCGCCGACTTTGACATCTTCCGCTCCAGCGTCAAGCGCCAACGAGAGCAGTCGGTCTTCGTCTACCTTGGCCTTATCGACGGTCAGGAGCCCCTTCTTGTGAAACTGCCACGCCACGGCCCCCGCCTCCGCCATATTCCCGTGGTTTTTGGTAAACAGACTGCGAATTTCCGCTACCGTGCGGTTGCGATTGTCGCTGGTGATTTCGAGCAGCAGCGCAGTGCCTCCTGGCCCATACCCTTCCAGTGTAAACTCTTCGTATGTCACTCCAGGCAACTCACCTGTGCCGCGCTGGATAGCCTTCTTCAGCGTCTCCCCTGGCATATTGGCTTCCTTGGCCTTGGCAATGGCCAAGCGCAGACGGGGATTGCCGTCCGGGTCCCCACCCGAGCGAGCGGCGATCGTCACCTCACGAATAATTCGGGTAAAGATTTTCCCGCGTTTGGCGTCCTGAGCCCCTTTGTGTCGTTTGATGGTCGCCCAGTGGCTATGTCCACCCATATCTACCCTCCTCTACCCAACCTTGCACACGTGGTCGGCTAGAGATGCGTGAGAACCACCAATGATTGTGACCGATAAAACTGCTATTGCCGGATCCGCTACATGAATTTCATGAACTTGTCCTTGGCATCATCCATCACTTGCGCCGTGATGGTGGCTAGCCCTCGCTCCTTGGCCATCCGCTCCACTTCTTTCCGGGCCATCGGACGGATGAAATCAGGAATGTTCTCCAACCGCTGCTCGGCTTCGCGTGACCAGGTCATGCCCCCCGGGGAATAATTCTTGGCATCATCCATCACTTGCAGAGTGATGCTCTTGAACCCCTGCTTGCGCGCATAGCCCTCCACACTCGCCTGCACCATCGGCTTCACGAACGCCGGCAGCCGATCCAGTTTCTCTTTTGCATCCGCCGTCCATGTAAATTCCGCAGGCCCGCCGTTCATTGGCTTCCCGGAGTTCGTCAATCCCATCTCAGCGACCATAGCGGAGAAGGGACAGCCACTCGCTTTTTCAGGGGCCTTCGCAGGCGATGTCGCCGTGGCCGCGATCGCTGGTGCGGCCGGATTGGGCATTGGAGCAGAGGCAGTCTGACCATTTCCTCCGAGGGCGCGTAACCCGTCCAGAGAGGCGGCCGGCTCAGCCTTCGGACTGAGCTTCAAACCGAGAGAATTCATCATGTTCGTTTCGCCGGCGTTGGTGACCATCGAAAACTTGGCATTGCAGGACGGACAGCCGAAGAACACCCCAAGAGAACTTTCACCAGGCTTTTCAACCTTTTCCAGATTCATGTAAGTTTCACAATTGAGACACACGAACTTCATATTCGCTCCTCTCGCAACAGCTGACGCGCACTCCTCAGTCCATCTACTCGTGCAGCAGTTTCACAAGTTCGAACTGGTGAGAATCGTGAGCGGGAGTACCGTAACACGGGACTTTTAGGCGAGTCAAACCACTCGAATGAGGGGGACCTGTGGCAGGGAACCATCCGGCTAACCTCGGTCCCTAAATTGAGTACTGGAACACCGGCTTGGTGCCGATGGCCTGAGCCAGCACACCCCGTTTCTTCAGCTCGCCCATGATCCGTTTGGTCGCGGCATCCAAATCGGTCAAGCCGACCAAAACTACATCGATGTTGGGCGGGGGTTCTTCCGCCGTCTTGCTCATGTGCACGGCAATGAGGGGTGCAGGATTCACGAGCGTACGAATCGCCTGTGCCGCTTCGTGGTAGGCTAAGCCGAACGGATTGGTTGTGGAGACGACGATCAACCCGGTATCGGTCAGCAACCGCGCGACTTCGCCGTACCGTCGCGCCATCTCAGCTGTCTGCCCCCGCTCTTCCTCGCTGAGATCAGCATCGAGCCCGCGCCGTAAATTTTCGCCATCCAATAAGTAGGCGTGCCGGCCGTCGGCTACCAGCTGCTCTTCCAGCTTGCGCGCCAGCAGCGATTTGCCTGTATGTCGGCCACCCGTGAAGAGAACCACGGCCGCCCGGTGGCCATACTGCTTGGCACGATCTTCGACCCCCACCTCGCCCTTGACCCACGCAAAGTCCCGTCGGCGCGCTTCCTCACGCAAAAATTCCTGATCGTCGTGCACCAATTCCGTGATAATACCGCCCCCGGCGATGTCGTATTCATCGACGAGGACGAAGCGGCCGGTCGACTCGAATGAAGACGAAAGGTCAAACGCCAACGGGGCTTTCGTGCGAAACATCAGTTCCGCCACTTGATTTTTGCCGACTGAGTGACTGCCCTGTTGCTGGGCTAAATCCATCGTATCAATGATGCGATGGATGGAGGCCACTTCACAGTTCACTTCTTTGGTTGCGACACGCAGCAGATATTTGCGCCCCTTTTCGAGCGGCTTTTTCCCCAGCCAAAACACGTTGGCGCGAAACGCAGTCGAGACGGAGGGCAGCTGCTTCTGGTGTGATGCGATCTCACCACGTTCTACGAAAATCTGTTCGTCCAGCGTGATGCCGATCGATTGCCCAGCCTCGGCTTCCATCGGTTGTGGTTCGACGTTGAACGCCTCAACTGATTGAATATTGGCCCGCTTGTTCGAGGGGGAAAACACGAGATGATCGCCGACCTTCAACCGGCCCGCCGTAATGCGGCCCGTGATGATCCGGCGCGCATCGAATTTGTACACGTCCTGCACGGGCAATCTGAGCGACTGCTCCGACCGGGCCGCTTCTTTCTTGAAGAGGCTCAGCGTGTCGAGCACCGTAGGGCCGGTATACCAGGACATCTGTTCGCTGCGACTGACGATATTGTCCCCCAGCTTGGCGCTGACCGGAATGAACTGCGTCGGCACCGCTTTGAACTGCGCCAGAAACTCCCGGTACTCCTTTTCAATCCCATCGAAGACATCTTGCCGGTAGCCAACGAGATCCATCTTGTTGACGACCACAGCGAACTGACGGACTCCGAGCAGCGACAGCAGGTAACCATGTTTCTTGGACTGTTCTCTGACACCTTCGAGGGCATCGATTAGGAGCAGGGCCGCCTCAGCACGGGCCGCACCGGAGATCATGTTTTTCAGGAATTCTTTGTGGCCCGGTGCATCAATAATGATGTACTGACGCCCCTTCCAGATAAAAAAGGTCCGGGCCGTATCGATCGTAATGCCCTGTTCTTGTTCCTCTAGAAATGCATCGAACAGGAACGCGTACTCGAATTCTTTCCCTTGCTGGCGACAGATAGCCTGAACCTTTTCGAGTTTGCCCTCCGGCAACGAGCCCGTATCGGCATAGAGCCGTCCGACCAAGGTGGACTTCCCGTGATCCACGTGTCCCACGATCACGATATTGAGGTTCTCTTCCGGTTTCGAGATGCTGCGCGTCAACGCAGCCGGCATGGCCGTATTCTTCATCACATGTACCCCTTCTTCCGCAGCATCTCCATCCCGCGTCCTGCATCCTGTGCTCGACCGGCCCGCTCGGCGATATTCGTACCTCGCAGCTCCTCGATGATTTCGTCCACCGTCTTGGCGGTAGACTTGATCGGTGTGGTGCAGGGAGCACAACCCAGACTCCGATAGCGGGTACCGTCTCCTCTGTCCAGGTAGAGATCCATGAAGGGAATGTTTTCAGCCTTGATGTATTCCCAAATATTGATCTCGGTCCAATCCAAGAGGGGATGAACCCGGATGTGCGTCCCCGGCGGAAAGGTCGTCTTAAATTGGTTCCAGAGTTCCGGCGGCTGATCGCGAAAGTCCCAATCGCCGTGCTTGTCGCGCGGAGAAAAATACCGCTCCTTTGCCCTGGTCGCGTCTTCATCGGCTCGGACGCCCAAAATGATGCCGGTGTAGCCCTTTGACTCAATCAGATTCTTCATCGCATTGGTCTTGAGCGCCGTGCAGCACACATCCCGGCCGAGCGTATGGTTCATGCCGGCGGCAAGGGCCTCCTTGTTTTGTCCGACGACCAAGTTCAACCCCCATTCGCGGGCTAGACGATCGCGGTACTCAATCATCGCGGGAATCTTGTAGCTGGTGTCTACATGCAGCAGCGGAAACGGCACATGGCCAAAGAACGCTTTACGGGCCAGCCATAACAACACGGTCGAATCTTTGCCCATCGACCAGAGCATGCCCAGATTGTCGAAATGCTTATACGCTTCTCGGAAAATATAGATGCTTTGATCTTCTAATTGACGAAGGTGGTTCATGTTCTGATCTTTCTGTTATCCGTATTATGACGACGCGGCTACCGATGCTCGCGCCAACTCTTCCAGCTTGCGCGCCGCCGCGCCTCCATCGACTGCCACCCTCGCGACGGACAAACAGGCTGCGAGCGAGTTCCCTTTCCCAGCAACATAAAGCAGTATCGCGGCATTCATCAGCACCCAATCTTTTGGCCCACCTTGGACCCGGTTCTGCAAAATGCGGCGCAGCAGTTCTGCCTCTTTGTCCCGCTGATCGGGAGGGAATCCGGCCATTTCCCGTGATGGGACGAACCCGAGTCCAAAATCTTTCGGCGCCACCGACAACGGCGTAATTCGTTCATCGCGCAGTTCCAGCACTCTCGTCGACATCGAGGCGGACAACTCCGGATCACCCTCGACACCCCGAATGATCAGCGCTCTAGCCGTACCGAGCATGCGCAGCGCCTCAGCTGTCTTCTCGAAATACGGCGGATGCGATAATCCGACGATCTGTACCGACGCCCGAGCGGGATTGAGCAGCCTGGCAATCGGATGAAAGACGTTCCGCACACCCAATTCCTGCCGCATATCGAGAAACCGATACACCGGCGGATGGTAGAGGCCGATGTCCAGATACGCGAAGCCCTTCCGGTTCACCTCGTCGGCCACCTGCTTGGGGTCGTCGTCCACCGAAATGCCAAGGGCTTTCAACACCCCGGCGGCCCCGGGCCGTCCAGAAACGCCATCGTAGCCGTGCATCAGCACGACGGCACCGGCTGCTGATGCGACGATAGCTGCAGCGACAATGGCGTGAAAGGTGTCCTGCTTGCCGGCATAGGTCGGAACATCCACCAGCGCCAAATCCCGCGATATTGCCAGTGGCGGTACGTACTGCCGGGCCGCGGCCGTTAGCGCGGCCAATTCAGTGACCGATTCGGTCTTGAACCGCATGGCGATTAGAAAGGCGCCGACCTGCGCCGGAGTCGCCTCTCCTTCGACCAAGGCCTTCATCACCTGCCGGCACTCATCCCAGGTGAGGTCCTTGGACGCTTTGGGACCTTTGGCCACTTTGGCAAGAAGTTCGTGAAAAGCCATGTTACGCCTTGTGCAGACCGCACTCGGTCTTCCCACTACCCTGCCAGCGACCGGACCGGAGATCTTGCCCCGGCATCACGTGGTTTGTGCAATGCGTACAGCCGATGCTCGGATAGTGGCGATCGTGGAGCGGATTGTACGGAACTTCGTAGACTTTGATGTAGGTCCACACGTCAGCCCAGGTCCAGCGGGCCAAGGGGTTGACCTTGACGAGCCCGAACTTGGCGTCCCATTCAATAAGCCCCGCGTTGGCCCTGGATGGGGCCTGATCCCTCCTGATCCCGGTGATCCAAGCGTCATATCCTTGCAACACGCGAGTCAACGGTTCGACCTTCCGCAGTTGGCAACACTGATCCGGGTCCTTCGACCACAAGGCCTCGCCATAGCGTTGCGCCTGGTGATCCGGAGACAGCAATGGCTTGATCTGAATCACCTGGTCCGACTTCAAATCATATCGTTCAATGAGCCGGTCGCGAGTCGCATAGGTCTCAGGAAATAAGAACTCGGTATCGAGATAAAACAGCGGGACGGACGGATTGATTCGATGGATCATGTCGAGTAACACGACGTCTTCCGCCCCGAAGCTGCACGCCAGAACGATCTTGGACGCATACCGCTCCAACGCAACGGCCAGCACCGCCTGCGGCTGCTTCGTTTCGAGCGTCTCGCTCAGCGATTTCAGTTCAGTCATCAATTCCTGCCCGCCGTTCACTACCCTCAATCTCGCGCCTCTCACTCCCCGACTTTTTCGACCAGTACGCGAAAGTGCGTCGCGTCGGCCTCCAACGCCTCTTGTATCACAATCTTGTGCCCGTCGTTTTTCAAACTCATCGGCACGTTCTTAATCGGCTCGCCGGCGTCCAGCCAGACTTCCAGTTGTTCGCCAGCATCCATCATCTCGAGTTTGAGTTTCGTCTTCACATAGTTCATCGGACAGGCCACGCCGCGCAGGTCGTACACCGGCGCACCGGTCGAAACTGGAACTGCCGGCTTGTCCTCGACGGGGGCAAGGGCGACAGGAGTCTGCACTTCCTTCGCAGCCGACAGCTTCAGGTCCTTCCCCATCTGGTCCGTTGCCATCCGGCAGGCATCGACAAATCCTTTCGCGAACAGTAGCTTTCCCCTTGCCGATTCCTCCGTCGTCTCTTTTGGACCTAGATCACCAACTTGCTGGCTCAGCTGCCGGTACTTCGCAGGCACTATACCCTTCTGTGCAATCCGGCTATCAAACTCGATAAACGTGTCCGCGTCGGTCGACGGCTCGAGACCCTCCGTGACTAACAGGGCTTTTGCTGATGCCAACACCGCACGATACGACTTGTTCACGGAGACTGAATATTGATGGTTTTCCACCAGCAATTTCGCTTGATAGAGTTCCTGCTCGGCTTCGAGGATACCGTTTTCGATCATCTCTAGCGCGCCGCCGGCGCACTCACCAGGGCCAAGATCCTCCAGGATAAATTCCTCTTCCCCTTCCCAGTCGTAGTAGAACGTGGGGTCGGCCTCATAGGACGGCACAATCGTGTAGGGAATCAATTCATCTTTCAGTTTGTTCTTGCCCATGCGAGCAATGAAACCCGGCAGACCTTCGTTCGCCAACCGGTCACGCCGATAGACATCGATTAGATGGGTGATCGCAGCCGGTACCGCTTTGGCCGGCAACTTGACCGTCATCTGTCCGATCTTGGCAGTCCCGTTCACCGAGCCGCCCAGGTGCAGTTCATAGTGCGGGGCGATATGGTTGCCCAGCCGTTTCCCCACGCCATGCAGTCCGATTGTGGAGATGTGATGCTGCGCACAGGAATTGTGGCAGCCACTGATTTTCACATCGACACCCGCCAGATCCGCTGGCACCCGGCCGGCAGGAAAGACTTCCGCCAGTGCGCGCGCCAATCCCTTTGAGGATGTAATACCCAGGCCACAGGTGTCAGTGCCGGGACACGCGATGATGTCTTCGACGAGCTGCGCGCCGGGATCGGCCAAGCCGTGCACCCTGAGGTCGCCGTAGAGCGCCTCGACCTGCTGTTCGGGAATCCAGCGAATGACAAGGTTCTGATTGATGGTCGTTCGGAGGTTGCTGTTGGAATATCGCTCCGCCAGGTCCGCCACCACCAACATCTGCTCCGCGGTGATGTCACCCATAAAAAGCTTAAGCCCGGCCGTTACATAGCCCTCTTGCTTCTGCTGAATCACATTGGTGCGCTTCCACATCTGGAACAGCGCTTCGTGATCGTCATGCGTTCCATTGTTGATCCCGTTGCCATCGACCGCGCCGTTGCGGTCCGGCATGATCAGAGCGGGCGGTTCATCCTGATGCTGGTGAAGCCGGATCAGCTCGCGTGGGGGAAGCACATGGCCCATAGCAGCATACGCGGTCTCCCAACGCCGCTTGAATTCTTCAAAGCCCAGCTTGTCGATCACGAATTTCATGCGGGCCTTGTTGCGATTCTTGCGATTCCCCAAGGTATCGAACACCTTGATGACGGCCTCGATACTCGGGATCAGCTCGTCCATCGGTGTGAACTCCCGCAGCAACTGTGCCACACGTGGAGCGGACCCTAACCCACCACCGACCACCATGCGAAAGCCGACCACACCATCGGCCCGTTTGATGGCCAGAAGTCCGATGTCGTGAATAGGAGTCAGTGCACAATCGTGCGCGCATCCCGACAAGGCGATCTTGAACTTGCGGGGCAAACTCTGATTCAGCGGATTCCGCAACAGATGGTATGCCACCGTCTTGGCATAGGGGGTAACATCAAACACTTCCCCACGGCAGACACCGGCTAAATGGCACGCCGTCACATTGCGCACCGTATTGGCACAGGCTTCCCTCGTCGTCAGTCCGACTTCAGCCAGTCCACGCATGATCGTCGGTACATCCTTGAGCTCGACGAAATGCAACTGGATATCTTGCCGGGTCGTCACATGACCCACGCCGGTCGCGTAACGATCAGTCAGTTCTGCCACTCGCCGGAGCTGATTGGCGGAAATTCCCCCGAATGGAATTTTGATCCGCACCATTTGCACGCCGGCCTGCCGCTGCCCATAGATCCCGTACTGCAAGCGGAAGGGCCTAAAGAGATCCGACGAGACATCGCCGGAGAGTAAGCGCAGGGCCTCAGCCTCGAACGTGTTAATCTCCTCGGCAATCGCCGGAGGGATCGGATGGGTTTCAATCGCCGGAACTGCGAGAGGCTGCGTCGGGCTCATACGCTCATCTCCTTGCATCCTCCGGCCAACTGTGGCGGAGGCACATGTTCAGAACGAGATCAAATGTGATACATCGGGCTTCGGCGTTCTTCAATGGCCCGTTGGCGACCGGCCAATTCGTCGATCGTAATACGATTGAGCACCTCATGCTCAGCCAAGGCCACTTGCTTCCAAACCTGCCCCAACAGCAACTCTTGTTTGGGCAGAGGCCGGTCAAACGACTGATCACCTTGAAACGCGCGATGAAACACCGGGCCTTCGAGCACTTCCAGGATATCAGCCACTGAAAGAGCCGACGGCTCCTTGCTCAGCAGATAGCCTCCTTGTGCACCGCGAAGACTTTCGACCAGTCCGGCTTTTTTCATTGAATGGAGAACTTGCTCCAGAAACCGTATAGGAATCGCTTGCCGCCTGGCAATAGCCCGAGCTTGGACCGGCGATTCTTTTCCATTCATGGCAAGATCGATAGCCGCCATAATTCCATATGTTGTGCGTTGAGACACTTTCATTCTTTATTATTCCGGTAGGAATTGTCATTTATACATCTTTTAAAATCATGCTGTCAAGACGGCGGTGCGGCCTGGCTGCACAGTTGAAGGAACTGGAACGAGAGAACAGCCGGTTGAACCTGACTGTCAATACTCGGGTGATGACGATGTGCGATGGGTGTGCTTGGCGGGAGGGGTAAGAAAGAGAAGAGCGAACTGCAGGTCAATAGGGTGGGGGACTTCCGCGCAGATCCAGACAGATAAAGAAAGAGGGAGCGACAACTCATCGCTCCCCTCTTCTTTTGTCGAAACTAGCGTTGCGACTTAAGCTGGTGCTGGTGCCTGATGCTGCTTAGCGAGGCCAATCAGTTTCTCGAATCCCACCGCATCTTTTATCGCCATGTCGGAGAGGACCTTGCGGTCCAGTAGCACGTTGGCCTTCTTGAGGGCGTTGATGAACCGGCCGTAGCTCAGGCCTTGGGCCCGCACGGCGGCGCTGATGCGTGCGATCCACAGGCGGCGGAAGTTGCCCTTGCGGTCTTTCCGCCCCACGTAGGCGTAGGTCTGTCCCTTATCAACACTTTCCGTCGCCGAACGGAACAACCGGCTCTTCGCGCCATATTGTCCCTTGGCTAATTTCAGCCGTTTATTTCTCCGATGTCGTGTCTTCGGTCCACCTTTTGCGCGAGGCATGATTCTCTCCTTTGCGTTCTATAGAAATTCCTATCCGAATTCTTACCGCGGAAGCAGCTTGCGCAATGAGGCCGTAGCGGTGGGATCGACGACCGATGCGCCGCTCAGTCGGCGCTTGTGATCGCTTCCCTTGTGACTGAGCAGGTGCCGCTTGCCTGCTTTGCGGCGGACGATCTTACCACTTCCTGTTTTTGCAAATCGTTTAGTGGCTCCCTTATGTGACTTCATCTTCATGAGACTCATTCCTTTGGTTAATTGGTCGTCATCTTGAATGATACTACCTATTTGGGCGCCACGATCATGATCAAACTGCGTCCCTCCATGCGGGGGGCATATTCGATTATGCCGCAGTCGGCCAGCTGCTCGCTCACCGAGTTCATCACGGTCCGGCCCATTTCTTGGTTGGCCATTTCTCGTCCGCGATAGGTGAGCGTAACCTTCGTCTTGTTTCCTTCCTCCAAAAACGTCTTCATTTGGCGGACCTTGATTTCCAGATCGTGCTTGTCTGTGCGAGGCCGCAGCTTAATTTCCTTCACCTGCGTGGACTTCTGATGGCGCCGGTTCTGATGGTCTTTCTTGCTCAGCTCATACTTGTACTTGCCATAGTCCATGATTCGGCAGACCGGAGGGACCGACATGGGGGCCACTTCGACCAAGTCATATCCGCCTTCTTGCGCTTGGCGAAAGGCGTCCGGTGTCGGAAGAATGCCTAGTTGCTCTCCATCAGGACCGATCGCTCGTACTTCTCGGACCCGGATCTCACGATTCACACGCAGTTTGGGGACGATAAGCCACCTCCTAATTATGTAGGGTGAATGTCTGGCCTGAGGTGTGAAACCTCGGTGCGTAAGAGGCTGATGACGCCGGCGACTGTCATGCTGCCAAGGTTCGTGCCGCTCCGGCCTCTGACCGACAGGGCTCCGCTTTGCACTTCACGGTCCCCGGCGACCAGCATGAACGGCACCTTGGCCTTCTCTGCTTCTCGGATCTTGAAGCCGATCTTTTCGTTGCGAAGGTCGGCCTCGGCCCGGAACCCGGCCGCTTTCAATTGCGCGACGGCTTCCGCGACGTAGCCCCGCTGATTGTCCGTGATATTCATCACCGTTGCCTGCACAGGGGCAAGCCAGGCAGGGAAGGCCCCACCGTAATGTTCGATCAGAATGCCGAAAAATCGTTCGATCGATCCCATGAGGGCGCGATGGATCATAATCGGCTGGTGTGTTTTCCCATCCTCGCCGATGTAGCTCAGGTCAAACAGTTCCGGGTTGTTGAAATCGACTTGAACGGTGGAGCATTGCCAGGAACGGCCGAGCGCATCCTTGATTTTGATATCGATCTTCGGGCCGTAAAAGGCGCCTCCGCCCGGGTCCAACTGATAGGCGATATGGCGGCTCTTGATCGCCGCCTCTAGCGCGCTGGTAGCTAAGGTCCAATGTTCGTCGGCCCCTACCGATTCTTTCGGCTTGGTGGAGAGAAACACTTCGAACTCGGTGAATCCGAACGTCCGCAAAATGAAGAAGGTGAAGTCGAGCACGCGGCTGACTTCCGTTTCCATCTGGTCGGGGCGGCAGAATAAATGGGCGTCGTCCTGAGTAAACCCACGCACCCGCAACAAGCCATGCAGGACACCGGTCCGTTCGTATCGGTAGACGGTGCCCAGCTCGCCGTACCGGATGGGTAAGTCCCGATAACTGCGAAGATGAGACTTGTAGATCATGATGTGATAGGGGCAGTTCATGGGCTTGAGTTGATATTCGCTGCCCTCCAGTTTCATCGGCGCGAACATATTCTCGCGATAGTAGTCGACGTGTCCGCTGGTCTTCCAGAGGTCAAGGCGCGCGACATGAGGTGAATAGACCAAATCGTACCCGTTCTTGAGGTGCTGTTCGCGCCAGAAATTTTCAATGAGTAATCGAATCGCGGCGCCTTTGGGATGCCAGAGCACCAAGCCCGGCCCGATTTCGTCCTGAACGGAAATCAAATCCAGATCTTTCCCGACTTTCCGATGATCGCGGCGCTTGATTTCTTCCAGCCGGGCCAGATGCGCGTCCAATTCGGCCTGAGTTGGAAACGATGTGCCGTAGATCCGCTGAAGCATCGGGTTGCGTTCGTCTCCGCGCCAGTATGCACCGGCGGTCGTGAGGAGTTTGAACGCGCCGACATGGCCGGTTGATGGTAGGTGCGGTCCACGGCATAGATCGACAAAATCGCCTTGAGCATAGGCGGAAATCGATTCGCCGTCCGGAAAGCCCTCGATCAATTCGACCTTGTACTGTTCGCCGCGCGATGCAAAAAATGCGATGGCTTCTGCTTTGGAAAGTTCTCGCCGCGTGATCGTCAGTTTGCGTGTGGCGATCTCACGAGCGCGCGCTTCGATTTTCTCGAGATCCTCCGGGGTAAATGGACGCTCGTAGGCGAAGTCGTAGTAGAAACTGTCCTCCAGCGCCGGTCCGATCGTGAGCTGGGCGGTAGGAAATAGTTCTTTGACCGCTTGTGCCATGAGGTGGGTGCTGCTGTGGCGATACACTTCACGGCCTTCAAGGCTGTCGAATCGAAGCGGCTCGATTGTCGCATCCTCTGACAAGGGATGTGAGAGATCCAGGACTATTCCATTGACTTTCGCGGCCAAAATGTCCGAGCCGAGCGAAATACCCAGAGCAGACAGGGCGGTTCCTACTGTCTGGTCGGCGTGCACGTCTTGCTGAGGCCCGTCTGGTACGGAGATTTTCATGCGTTGGTTCAACTGCTCACGGCAAAAATGACAAAAGGCATCCCGCCTCTGAGAGGCGCACAGATGCCTCGATCAGGTGGTAGGCGCGGACGGTCTTGAACCGTCGACCTCTACCGTGTCAAGGTAGCGCTCTCCCCCTGAGCTACGCGCCCATCGTCCGAACGGGTATGCTAATATAGGCCTGCCTAGAGTGTCAAGAAAAGCAAAGAGAAGCAAGCTTCTCCCGTGAATCGAACCAAGGCCTGCTTCTCTTGTGCCAATGGGTATCGCGAGGTTTACTTGATCGCCGATTTCAGCTTTTTCCCGGCGGAAAACTTCGGAACCTTGGCTGCCGGAATCTTCAACGGTTCGCCGGTCTGGGGGTTTCTCCCCATTCGAGCTTTGCGCTTGGAGACGGTAAAGGTGCCGAAGTTGACAAGCGAGATCCGCTGACCCTTTCTCAGCGATGTGGTCACGGCTCCGATGAATGCCTCGAGCGCGGTGCCCGCGGCGACTTTCGTAATGCCAGCCGACGCCGCCATTTTTGCAATGAGTTCTTCTTTCGTCATCTGAGCCCCTCCTTATTAGTAAGTGGTGAAGACATCGCCCTTGATTGATCAGACACTCCGCACGCCGCTAGCGTACGCTCCTACACTGCACGATCGGATTTTGCCTGAAATTGCTTCAGTGGAATATGCAGTTCGGCGATCTTTTTTCGCAAAGTGTTCCGGTTCAATCCTAATAGCCCAGCTGCCTGAATCTGATTCCCGCGTGTTTCGCGGAGGGCGGAAGTGATCAGGGGACGTTCCACGGCAGAAATCAGCATGGGATGTAGATTCTTGGCCACGCCGTTCCGCATGCCCTTCACGAATTCCTCCATCTTGTACTCCAGATAATTTTCAAGAGAATGGTTGCGTGTCCTGCTCTGATGCGATTCGTACCCATTCTGGGAATCCAAGGATTGGAATGTCTTGGCCATCCTTTTCAACACCGCGTGTGATCCTATCATGACTAATGTTTGTGACGGATCAATATGTTCCCACAAAGCCTGAGCCTCATTGGTTGCACTGCGAGATTCCACGATAACGGCATGGTAGTGATACTTGGCCACCTCTTTGCGGAGCTCCGCTGCATCTCGCACCACAGTGACGGAGGTGTCGCCAAAAACTTGTTGGAACTGCGCCTGTACTCCTGTATCTGTTGTCATGAGCAGAACAGAAAATACAGGTGGAGGCATCGACATGAAGGTCCCAGGCAAAAAAGAAGAGGACCAAATTATTATTTAGTGCGCCCCTAGTGTCAATGAAATTCTTTTTGAGACAAGCTACCGATGTGTATCTCCTAAGTATTTTCTGTCGTTGCGCTCTCTAACGCAACGCGCGATACAGAACAACCACTTGTGAAAGGGAATGAATTCCGGATTCTGTGAAATTCCGGTGGTTTACTCCGACGGTGTCCCCTGGGTGAACACCGAGCGCGATCGGGAAAGACCACCTTCTTATGGAAGGAGTGTCTTGTGATCCTCATCTCGGACCAAGCCTTCAGGCCCGATCGACCTTTAGGCCACCGTACTCGGTGCGCCACCGATAGTTAGATTTGTTCAGTGCTGCCCAACATCCAGCAGACTTGAGCGACGGGCTGGCCCTTGCGTAGGGAGACTTCGGCTTCACAAAGCTTGGCGAGCATCTGTTCGACGGTGTGACTGAGACGTGGCCTATCGCTCCCCTTTCGGCCCGACCCTAACATAGGATCTAGCCCCGCTTAAGGAGGTGCGGTCAAGAGATCCGAGAGCTGAGACAGGTTCATGTCGAATGCGACCACCGGCACGGCGATTTGCCAGCGTTCGAGGACTTCGGGATGGACTTCGCCGATGACGCCGACGGGGCGTTCGGCGACGAGAATGCGGCCGGCACGGCCATCGAGAAACGACGGATGCTGGACCGGCTCCAAACTGTACTCTTTCCCTGCGTGGTACAAGAGCACCTCTAAGCAAGAATGAATCTCCGAAAAATGCGCCGTGGCATGGGCAATCATCGCTCCGAGTACAATCTCTGTTCTGGACCCCAGCTCATGCGTCGGATCGGGAATCGCCACTTCGCCTGCTTCGAACAGGCGGTGGGGGTAAAATGCGCGATTGGACGCGGCTTCGACTCGCAATAGCGAGGGTACCATCCATTGCCGTAAACAGGAAAAGCTCAACGACATCACGTTGTCGACTTCGACCATGCTCCCCCATTCGGTCTCGGCCAGACACATCGCATCGCGATACTGCTCCGGCGATCCCAGAATGTTGGAGATGATTTCCTGAAACCCTAGGCCCACCATCAATTCCCGTGCCCGGTCGGAGATCTGTTCGATACGGGACAGCCCGCCGACGGTAAACTGTACAGGCATCTCAGGCGCGAACGTTCCGTAGCCGCAACTCATCGCCACATCTTCGACCACATCCATTGCATGCAAAAGATCCTGCCGATAGAGTGGTAGCTTTGCCTTGACAGTTCCTTTCTCCACTGAGACATCGTAACCGTACGTTTCAAGGGCCTGTTTCACGGTCTTCTCGCTAAGTTCTTGGCCCAACGCCCCTCGAATAGTCTCAATCTTGATCGCTCGCGACTTTCCAAGATCTTGCGGCGTGACGACACGCTTCCCTAGCGCGGTACCCTTTGGGTACTGCACTTCGACCGGCTCGATGGTCGCGCCACGGTCGGCGAGGTTCACGGCAAAGATATTCAGTGTCAGCACAACCATCGACAAATCTGTTCCCGTCACTTCCACGAACAGTTCGTTGTCGCCTACCCGCACTTCGCCGATCTCTCTGCTGTTGATAATCGGCGGGAAAGATAGCGGCTGGTTCCCGGCGTCTCGGAGAATCGGCAAGCGGCTCTGCCCGGCCAGAATATACCCATGCTCCAACCCTTTGGGATGAATCATCAGAATTTCCGACAGGGTCATCACCGTCTCCATGCCCAGCGGCGTGAATCGCGCATCATCCGGCTTCACCAATTCGTAGGTCACGGGGAACTGAATCTTCTGGAGCTGGTAGAGGCCGATCGAGACAGTCTTACGCTTGTGCCCGAAAATGTCCGCCAGCTTTTCTTGTGTCTGAATGAGCTGGGCCAACCCGTCCTCGGTGACCCGATAGCCCCTGGCTGCACAGGCGGCGACATAGGGTCGCACCTGTTCCATGCCTTGCGCCACGGTCAGTCGCAGCGGGGCCTGGGCCTTCTTGGCAAGAAACGGATAGGGTTTGAGCTTTCCCTTGCGCTTGATACGGATTTGCCGGGCGATGCCTTCGCAGCACCAGAGATCGGGACGGTTGCTGTCCTGCAATTCAACGCGCAGTTCGCCCGTGTCCGGGTTGTGGCTTTTGAGCTCGCCTTTCACCAGCAGGAGCCAGTTTTCCAGATCCTCGATGGAGATCGCGCGCCTTTTTTGCTCGCTGTCGAGCAACGACTCTAAATCGGCTTTGAAGATGGAAATCGTGGGCATGGCGGTGTTTAGAAGACTCCCCTGGTCGTCCGAATCAATTCCAAGTTGTCGGTGAACAACTCGCGGATGTCATGAATACCGAGTGCAATCATGGCCATGCGGTCCAAGCCAAGCCCCCACGCAATCACGGGCGCTGTCACACCGAGCGGCAGCGTGACTTCCGGCCGAAACAATCCGGCACCGCCTAGTTCCATCCATCCCAATTTGGGATGCCGCACATGTAACTCAACCGACGGCTCGGTGAAAGGGAAATAGGCCGGCACAAACTTCACTTCTTTTGCGTGAGCGACTTCCCTGGCGAATAAATTCAATAGGCCCAACAGCGTTCGAAAGTTGATGTTCTCGCTCAATACGATCCCTTCGACTTGGAAAAAGTCCGTCGCATGGGTCGCATCGACTTGGTCGTAGCGGAAACAGCGTGCGATTGAAAAATACTTTCCCGGCACGGACGGATTGGCGGCTAGCGTGCGTGACGATACGGCTGTACCCTGGCTGCGCAGCACCAATCGCTTAGCCCGTTCGCGGTTGAACGTATACCCCCAGCCGGTCGAGCCAGTTGAGCCGCCGTTCTGATGCGCGATGGTCACACGAGACAAAAACGGTTCAGCGACCCGCGCGGCATGGGTCGGCTGTTTCACAAAATACACGTCGTGGATGTCGCGCGCGGGATGGAACTGCGGCATGAAGAGCGCGTCCATGTTCCAAAATTCTGTTTCGACGAGTGAACCCCGCATTTCCTGGAACCCCATACTGACCAGCTTAGCCTTCACCGCGTCTAGAAATTCTCGATAGGGATGTTTTTTGCCCGTTCCGATTCGGGGCGCGCGAAGACTGATGGTATATTTCCGGAACCGTTTGGTCCGCCAGCTCCTGTCCTTGAGCAACTCCGGGCTCAACTGCGAGACTTCTTCGAGCGTAGGTTGAGCCGCCAACTGGCCGGCCACCGCCACGCCGTCCGGTGACAGTCCGTACGACCGCACGACACGGTCTTCGACTCGAAACGGCTCTCTCGTGCTCCCTCGCCGCACCGCATGCTCTTGAATGAGCTGGCGGAACGCTTCGGGAAAGCCACCCACCTCGCGCGGCCCTTCATGTAACTCCCGGAGTAACGTGCGCATCGCCTCGGCTGATGGACTGGGCCGGCCGGTAGATTCGAGACAGCCGCCTTGCACAATCAGCAGCACGCCTTCTTTCTTCAGGCGGCCGACTGCCTTGCTGACATCGACCGGATCGAGCCCCTCTTTCGCATACAGATCGGAAATCGTGAGCCGCTTTCCCGTACTTGAAGCATCGCGTGCTATGGATAAGATATGCTCGACTGGTGCATACCTCTCGAAATACGTTTCACCCAGCGGTGTCAGCGACACAAGCGGTGCGACCGTTTCAGATGTGACGAGGAGGAGTTGCTTGGCCAGTAGCCATTCGACCGCCATGCTCAACTGCGAGGATTCAAGACCTGTGGCCGCCACCAGCTGTTCTGTGGAGAGGATGCTGCCGCCTGAGCCAAACGCCGTGAGCGCCTTGATTTCGAGAGGATGCAGTCCGTCGATAAGTGCGGATTTGTCCACGCTGAGCGCCTATCCTACCGAAGTCCGCGCCGCCGATGCGGCGGCATTGCCAGCAGCTCGCAGCGCCGCGATCGTGCCCGCATAATCCCGTTGTGAAAAAATGGCGGAACCCACCACCAAGATGGTCGCTCCGGCGGCCACAACTTGCGAAGCGTTGTCGACCTTGAGGCCTCCATCGACTTCTAGCAAGGCTCGGCTATGGATACGGTCCAGCATGGCGCGTGCCGTCACCACTTTGTTGAGCGCCGACGGAATGAATTTCTGCCCGCCAAATCCGGGATTGACCGACATGATCAATATGAGATCGACATCGGGAAGAATCTCCTGCAGCGACGAGATCGGCGTCGCGGGATTGAGAGTCACTCCGGCTTTCACGCCACGCTCCTTGATCGATTGGATCGTGCGATGCAAGTGCGGGCAGGCCTCCACATGAACGGTCAAATAATCCGCGCCTGCCTCGGCGAACTCCGGGATGAAGGCATCGGCATTGGTAATCATGAGATGGACATCGAGCGGAAGCTTCGTCACTTTTTTGAGGGCCTCCACGATCGGCGGCCCGACCGTGAGATTCGGCACGAAATGTCCGTCCATGACATCGATATGCAGCAGATCCGCACCGGCCCGCTCCACCGCCGCGACCTCGTCTGCGAGACGGGCGAAATCGGCCGAGAGAATGGAGGGGGCAATCAGCGTAGGCTGGGCCATTACGAAACCTTTCTAAGGCGGGCGGCGTAGAACCCGTCCATCCCGAACCTATTGCTCATGGTCGAAAGTGCACCCTGAGCAGTCACAAAGGGGAGGGCTGGCGAAGGAAGCCAGGGCTCGACGGATTCGCGTACCCAATCAGAAGACATCCGGCACAGAGACCCGATGACGTCTTCCGTTTCTTCCCGCTCCGTCGAGCACGTACTATAGACCAGCACCCCACCGGGCCGCAATACAGAGGCCGCCGCGTCCAGAATCTGCGTTTGAATCCGGTGATGCCGGGCAAACATCACTTCGTGTTTGGCCCCCCTGGCTTCCGGATGCCGCCGCAACACCCCGAGCCCGCTGCAGGGCGCATCGACGAGGATGCGATCGAACCTTCGGCCTTGGGACACCGACAGCAGCGACGTCGCCGCATCGGCGCGCATCGTACGAGTGATAGCGATGCCCAAACGCCGGCAATTCTCATCCACCAATTTCAGCCGATCGGCATTCCGGTCCAGTGCGAGAATCTCTCCGTGATTTTGCATGAGGGCCGCCATATGCGTGGTCTTGCCACCAGGTGCAGCACAGACATCGAGCACCCGATCGCCCGGTTGCGGGTCAAGCAGCAGTGGGATGAGTTGCGCGGCTTCATCTTCGACATAGAAATCGCCATTCTGAAATCCTGGGAGGGATGTGATGACTTTGCCCTGTTCAAGCACCACTCCAACCGGACTGACGGCGGTCGGACTAGCCACGACCCCCCCTTGTTTCAGCTGATCGAGAAATTGTTCCCTCGTCATCTGCAGACGATTCACCCGCAGCGTGACGGCGGGAACTGTACCGGCGGCGAGACAGGCGACTTCAGCCTGGTCGAATCCGAGCCGATCGATCCACCGCTGACAGAGCCAGCGCGGCACGGAATAGCGGACAGATAGAGCACGAGCCGAATCGAGATTGGGGTCAGGCAGCGCTGACTTGGGCGCACGAATGAGATTACGCAACACTGCATTGACGAACCCACTCCAATCACAACGCAACTGTCCTGCATAGGATTTGGCGAGCCGTACTGACTCATCCACGGCCGCCGAGGGTGGGATACGATCCAGACACAGTAACTGATAGGCGCCCAGACGCAACACCATTTGTACCACAACCGGCAGGCGCGGCAGGGGTCTCTTGAGCACCGGCTCCAGCCGCCAATCGATAGTTTCCTGCCGCCGCAACGTGCCATAAACCAACTCCATCGCCAGCGATCGATCCCGCACATCCAACTTGCCATCCACAGCCTGCTTTTCCAACTCATCATCAAGCGTCTTGTCGCCCAAGCGGCACGCCAGCAAGACAGCCAATGCGACGGCACGGGCCGGAGATCTGGGAATATTGGGAGACGTGTGCCCTAATGGCATAGAAACAGAGCCCTTGGGAGAAGACGTCACCAGCCTGGGCCTTTAGCCTGAAGTCCCAAATGCTTCACCTGAACTAATTCGATGACCGGCAAGAAATTGCCCAACGGACATACGTTTGGAGTTGGCCGTCTGAATTTCGAAAAGCTCCAACACGCCATTACCGGTGGCTACCCTCAACGACTGCTTGCTACCAGTCAGGATCGTTCCCGGCGGGGCCTGTGCCGGCTCCTGGATGGCTACAGCCTTCCAAATGTTCCACCGCTCCTGGCCATGGAAGGTGTACGCTCCTGGCCAGGGAGACATACCTCGTACGCGATTGGCGATCGACTGCGCACTCGCTGTCCAGTCGATGATCCCGTCCTCTTTTTTCAAGAGAGGCGCCATTGTGACCCGAGTAGAATCCTGCGCGCGGGGGGCAATCGCACCGGTTTTGAGTCGTTTGATCGTCTCGACGAGCAATCTCCCCCCGAGCTCCGCCAGACGAGGTGCCACAGTTCCAGCCGTATCGTCCCGTAGAATTGGAATCCGTTCTTGCAACAGCATGGCGCCCGTGTCCATGCCCTCATCCATTAGCATCGTCGTAATGCCAGTTTCTGTTTCGCCGTTGATCACCGCCCACTGGACAGGCGCCGCGCCTCGATATTTGGGCAACAAGGAGCCATGCACGTTTACACAGCCCATCGGTGGAAGATTCAGAATCGGTGCATGAAGAATACGACCGAACGCCGTTACGGCAATCAAGTCCGGCTGCCACGCGGCCAACGACTCGAGAAACTCCACGGTTCTGATCTTCAACGGCTGGAGAAACGGAATGCCGGCTCGCTGAGCCACAAGCTTCACTGGCGGCGGCGCAAGTTCATGCCCTCGCCCTTTGGGACGATCAGGCTGCGTGACTACCCCGACAACCTGGTCCTCGGACACGAGCAACGCCTCGAGAGAGGGGAGGGCAAATTCCGGTGTGCCCATGAACACAATGCGCATAGGACCGCTTTAACACTGTGTGCGCGCGAATGCAACGCCGGATGTCATCGCATTGCGTCGGCTTGACATGCCGTTTGAGGCTTTGTTAGTCTCCGCCCGCGGGGTGGAGCAGCCTGGTAGCTCGTTGGGCTCATAACCCAAAGGTCAGAGGTTCAAATCCTCTCCCCGCAACCAAATCTTTTCTCTTCTCTCTTCAACGATTTACAGCCGATCCTCGATCAATGTTTAGCTCCCTGGATACCCTCTTAACTAGACAATCTTTTTCACGCTTCTAGAGTATCCACAGACACAGAAACCATTTCGTATCGGTAGCGTGAGAGAACGGAGGGGATTGTTCTTACTTTGATTGCTGGAGAAAATGGACGTTATTGCTGAGAATACTGGCATGTGATAGCCGGGGAAGAACAGCTGTCAGCGTACCGATAATGCCCGTAATTGGTTGTTCGATTGGAATACCGGAGTTCGTGGACTGGAAGCCGGTTCTTGCCCTTGAGCAGTAAGCCGGTCCTGGAGAGGCCTTTGTTCCCCAGCTGAAATCTCTCCTGCTTCCAGGCCGATCCTTCTCTGATCGAT
>Ga0194131_10000388_pt1 | contig 73744 bp, 72 predicted proteins | sample TA2KigO120mmetaG_FD_148631 | JGI IMG/M metagenome (GOLD analysis project Ga0194131, IMG submission 148631) | Freshwater microbial communities from Lake Tanganyika, Tanzania - TA2015053 Kigoma Offshore 120m | ecosystem: Environmental > Aquatic > Freshwater > Lake | place: Tanzania: Lake... | reverse complement strand
CCGCGCCCGCTGCAGCCACGCCCGCCGCGCCCGCGCCGAGCGCGAGGCCCGCGACGACGACGAAGGTCGCCACGACCCGGCTGCTGTGACGCTCGCTGGCTCGACGCTGCACGCGCCGTTCGTCGTAGAAGATCGCTGCACGGCGTGCCAGCGCTTGAACCCGCGCACGCGCGGCCGATAGGGTCGCGCCCGGAGGTTCGACACGATGGCAGGAAGGCTCGATGGCAAGGTCGCGGTGATCACGGGTGGGGGCAACGGCATCGGGCGCGCGACGGTGTTGCGCTTCCTCGAGGAAGGTGCCCGCGTGGTGCTCGCGGACCTCAACGAGCAGACCGGGCACGAGACGCTTGCGCTCGCGCGGCAGGCCGGCACCGACGCGCAGGCGCGGTTCATCCGCACCGACGTCGCGCGCGAGGCCGACGTCGCGGCAGCGGTCGCGCTCGCGACCAGCGCCTTCGGCCGCCTCGACGTGATGTTCAACAATGCCGGCGTCGCGGGCGCGTTCGGCGCGATCACCGACATCGAGGAGGCCGACTGGGACTACACCTTCGACGTGCTGGTGAAGGGAGTGTTCCTCGGCATGAAGCACGCGACGCGCGTGCTGAAGGCGCAGGGTCAGGGCGGCGTGATCCTCAGCACCGCGTCGATCGCCGGCATGTCTGGCGGCGACGGCCCGCAGGCCTACTCGGCGTCGAAGGCCGCCGTGATCAACTTGACGCGCGCGGTCGCGGTCGAGCTGGCGCCGGAGCGCATCCGTGTGAACGCGATCTGTCCCGGCGGCATCCTGACGCCGCTGATCCACCGCGGCAACGAGGACGCCATGCGGGCGGTGCTGGAGAAGTTCCAGCCGTGGCCCGAGGCCGGGCAGCCGGAGAACATCGCCGGCGCCGCGCTGTTTCTCGCGAGCGACGACGCGACCTTCGTCACCGGCGAGGCGCTGGTCGTCGACGGCGGAGCGGTGGCCGCGGGCAGCAACGCGATCCAGAACCTCGGTGGCGGTGCGATGGCCGCGATGGGCGCCGGCGTGGACCGCGGCACGACCGGGCAGGAGGGGTCGTTCCGGAGCTTCTGACGGCGTGAGGCGGCGGGTCGCCCACGCGTCAGGGCGCGACCAGCTCGACCCTCGGGAAGTACGTCCGATCGCGGCGGGCGTCACGCGTCAGCAGGCACAGGCCCGCGACTGCCGCGTGTGCGCCGATGTGGAAGTCGGGCAGCGGCGAGGAGCGCGATCCCCCGGGCCTGCGGTAGGCGAGAAGGCGATCGTGGAACGCAGACGCTCCGCGATCACCCGCCACGAGCGCGGATCACCAGCCCGAGCGACGTCGTGACGAATGCGCCCACCTGGATCTTCATCTGGACGTCGCTCGCGTAGGGTGGAACGTCGTAGTGGCGGTCGAGCGGACCGTCGCCGGGGTGCAGGTTGAGCTGCACGTCGTGGCCTTCGCGCGCGAGCTCACGCGCCAGCACCTCGACGTCGCGGCGACGGTAGAGCACGGTCGGACCGCGCTCGATCGTGGCGTCGTCGGACGAGACGTTGAACTCGGTGGTGTGGACGGCGAGCCCGCCCGGCCGCACGCAGGCGAGGCTCTCACGCACGAAGCGCAGGCCCTCCTCGAGCGACCCGAGGTGCTCGAGCGCACACAGCGACCACACGAAGTCGAAGCCCGCGCGCTTCAAGTCCGCGTCGATCGCCCGCATGTCTTGCACGCGGTGCTCGACGTGCGCCCGGAACGTCGCGTGGTCGCAGATCTCGGGATGGTGGATCTCGCCGAGCGAGCTGGAGTGCTGCAGGCTGCCGCGCCAGCCGCCGCGCGCGGCCGCGTCGGCGGCAAGGTCGGTGACGAGAAGGCGGCAGGCGCGCTTCGCGAGCACCGAGACCGTCGGCTCGCGGCCAACCCCGAAGCCAAGACCGCACGTGCCCGGTGCCAGCATGCCGGCCGAATCGAGCGCCTGCAGCAGGTAGACGTACTCCCACTGCTTGCGGTGGTGGCGCGGAGCCTCCCCGATCTCGTCGCACCAGCGCCAGTAGAGCACCGAGTCGACCTGCGCCTGGGTGACGAGCTGCGAGGCGAGCGGCGACCACGTCGGCGGCGGCGCATCGGGCTTCGCGAAGTCCGCAGCTGGACCGAGCTGCGCGAGCCAGCGCTGCCGATACTCGACCGAATGGAGAAGGTGGCGCGCAAGCTCGGTCGCCTGCATCGTGCCGAGCTTCGCGATCCAGAACGCAAAGCCCTCGGGATCGGGCTCGCGCCCGAGGAGGAGCCGGTACGCGACACGCACGTCGTCGCGGGTCGCGCGCGGACCGGGCAGCACAGGGGGCTGGGGCCGCGCCTGCGCGCGTCGCACGAGATCGATCAGGCGGCGGCGCGCCCGGCTCACGCGCTCCCGGCCGGGGATCATCCCGACGTCCCCGCTCTGCCGCGCACGACGTGCGCGCGCGTCACGTCGTGCACCGACGGGCAGCCGCAGAGCAGCAGGGCCTCCTCGATCTCGACGCGCAGCCGGTCGAGGACGCTCGCGACACCCTGCTCGCCGCCCGCTGCGAGCCCCCACAGGACGGGTCGTCCGAGCAGCACGAGGCGCGCGCCGAGCGCGAGCGCGCGCACGACGTCCGTCCCCGAGCGCACGCCGCCGTCCATCCAGACTTCCAGGCGGCCGCCGGCCGCCTCCGCGACCTCGGGCAGCACGTCGAGCGTCGCCGGCACGCCGTCGAGCTGGCGGCCGCCGTGGTTCGAGACGACGATCGCGTCGACGCCGTGCTCGGCGGCGAGACGCGCGTCCTCGGCCGTCAACACGCCCTTGAGCACGATCGGCAGCGGGCTCAGCGAGCGGAACCACTCCAGGTCGCGCCACGTCAGCTGCAGGTCGTTCAGCACCGCGAAGTGCGCCGCGAGCTGCGAGCCGTCGTCGATCGACGGCGGTGCGGCATCCGCGCCGAGGAGTCCCTCGAGATTGCCGAGCCGCACGCCCGCGGGCAGCGCGAAGCCGTTCTCGACGTCGCGCCGGCGCGTGCCGAGCCGCGGGGCATCCACGGTGATCACCAGCGCGCTCGCGCCCGCCGCCGCGGCGCGCTCGACCAGCGCGCGCGTCGCGCCGCGGTCGCGCCACACGTAGAGCTGGAACCACAGCGGTCCGGTCGCGACCGATGCGACCTCCTCGACGCTCGCGGTCGCCATCGTCGAGAGCGTCATCGGCACGCCGAGGGCACCGCACGCGCTCGCGGTCGCGAGCTCACCGTCGGGGTGCGCGAGGCGCTGGTAGGCCATCGGCGCCACGGCGACCGGCATCGCGAGGTGCTGGCCCAGCGCGGTGGTCGCGAGCGCCGGCTCTTCCACGCCGCACAGCATGCGCGGCCGGAGCTTGACGCGGGCGAACGCGGCGCGGTTGTCGCGCAGCGTGACCTCGTCGCCGGCGCCGCCCGCGTAGTACTCGAAGACCATCTGCGGCAGCAGCCGCTCGGCTTCGGCCTCCAGCAGCTCCCAGTTCGCGGGCGGCGTACTGCGCACGGCGCTCGCTCCGCTCAGAACGTGACGACGCTGCGGATCGACTCGCCCTGGTGCATCAGCTCGAAGGCGTGGTTGATCTCGGCGACCGGCATGACGTGCGTGATCAGGCTGTCGATGTCGATCTTGCCGTCCATGTACCAGTCGACGATGCGCGGCACGTCGGTGCGGCCGCGGGCGCCGCCGAAGGCGGTACCGCGCCACACGCGCCCGGTGACGAGCTGGAACGGGCGCGTCGCGATCTCCTGTCCGGCGCCGGCGACGCCGATGATGATGCTCTCGCCCCACCCCTTGTGGCAGCACTCGAGCGCCTGGCGCATGACGTTCACGTTGCCGATGCACTCGAAGCTGTAGTCGGCGCCGCCCTTCGTGAGATCGACGAGGTAGGGCACGAGGTCGCCCTCGACCTCGGTCGGGTTCACGAAGTGCGTCATGCCGAACTTCTCGGCGAGCGCCTTCTTCTTCGGATTGGTGTCGACGCCGACGATCATGCCGGCGCCCGCCATGCGCGCACCCTGGAGGACGTTGAGCCCGATGCCGCCGAGCCCGAACACGACGACGTTGTCGCCGGGACGGACCTTCGCCGTGTTGATCACCGCACCGATGCCGGTCGTGACGCCGCAGCCGATGTAGCAGACCTTGTCGAACGGGGCGTCCTTGCGGATCTTCGCGACCGCGATCTCCGGCAGGACCGTGAGGTTCGAGAAGGTCGACGTCCCCATGTAGTGCAGCACCGGCTTGCCGCCGAGCGAGAAGCGGCTCGAGCCGTCGGGCATGACGCCCTTGCCCTGCGTCACGCGGATCGCCTGGCAGAGGTTGGTCTTGCCCGACGTGCAGTAGGCGCACTGCCGGCACTCCGGCGTGTAGAGCGGGATCACGTGGTCGCCCGGCGCCACGCTGGTGACGCCCGCGCCGACCTCGCGCACGACGCCCGCCCCCTCGTGCCCGAGGATCGCCGGGAAGAGTCCCTCCGGATCGGCACCCGACAGCGTGAACGCGTCGGTGTGGCACACGCCGCTCGCCTTGATCTCGACGAGAACTTCCCCGGCACGCGGCCCGTCGACGTCGACGGTCTCGATGGTCAGCGGGTCTCCCGCCTTGTGGGCGACTGCGGCTCGGGTCTGCACGGTCGGCGCTCCTGGTGAAGGGTTGTGCCGCCTTCAAAACTCAGCTGCGCGCGGAGCGCAATGCCGCCGCTTCGATCCGTCGACGTGCTTCGCACAACAGCTCGCCGGCCTGGATCACCAGCCATGAGGCGACGAAGTCGACGACCCTGCGCTCCAGCGACGCTCCGCCTACGGATACTGCGTCACGCAGTACAGCCCGAACAGGTTGATCGCGATCGCCGCGCCGACCAGCATGTACAGCGCAGGCCGCAGCCCCGGCACCGGGCGCGCGAAGGCCGAGAACGCGAGCGGCAGCAGGAACGGATACAGGTCCTGCATGTAGCGCGAGCCGAACTGCGCGTAGCCCTGCCACGAGTAGAACAGGTAGAAGACGAACATCAGCACGGCACCGGGGAAGAGCCCGGCGATCTGCCACGTGAGCAGCGCGGGCGCGAGGACGCCGATCAGGAACGGGCTCATGAACCACGCCGACTGCCCGCCGGCATCGAAGCGCAGATACGGGTACTCGGAGTGCGTCCCGGGCAGTGCGGTGAGGTAGAATCGCAGGTTCCTCGTGACGTGCTCCGCCCCGAACGTCGGCACCGGCTGCGCCCACTGCGACCAGGTCGCACTGTACGTGTTCATGAGCGGATCACCGAACAGCCACCACTGGTAGCCGAGCACGAGCGCCAGCGGCGGCAGCGCACCGATACCGAAGGCGACGATGCGCTTGACACGCGCCGCGAGCCCCGAGAGCGCCGGGTCGAAGAGCGCCAGCAGCGCGAACGCCGGTGCGGCAGCGAAGACCGCGTGCCGCGTCAGCGCGGAGATGCAGAAGCACAGCCCCGCCCAGGCGTACGCCCGCCGCGCCAGCACGCACCAGATCGCGAGCAGCAGGAAGAGGTTCGCCTCCGTGTGCATCAGCAGCCAGACCGTCCCGTAGCGCGCGGAGTAGAGCTGCGGCGTTCCGAGCACGTAGGCGACGCTCGCGAGCGTCGCGAAGGGCGCAAGCCGCGGCACGGCGCGGAACACCGCCGCCACGAGAAGCGCGTTCACGAAGATCAGCAGCGAGTTGAAGACCGTCTGGCCGAGCGTTTCACCGGCGACGGCGGCGAACGGCGCGGCGAGGAAGCTCGCCATCGGTGGGTACGCGAGGTAGCGCCGCCCCTCGAAGGTGAAGGTCTCCATCCAGGCGATGCCGTCGGGTAGGCTCGCCTCGCCCTGCAGCAGCCGACCCGCGATCACGATCGGGCCGTTGAACGGATTCGTCCGGTGGTCGGGCGTGACGGCGAACAGCGCCGCGGCGAGCGCGACGTAGACCGGCAGCCTCGCCCACGGCGCACCGCGTACCAGCGTCGGGGCGTCGCTAGCCGAGCCCATGCGCGCCTCCTCGAGCAACGTGCGGAGCAGTCGGTCGCGCGGGTCCCGGCTCGCTCGGATCCAGTGTGTCCATGCGCCTCGACTCGGGTGGCGGACGACGAGCGCGCGCTAGTCGCGCAGTGGGTTCACGACCTCGATCCCGGCGAACTGCAGGAAGTCGGTGTCGGTCGTGTAAATCCGGCGCACACCGTGCTCGCGCATCAGCACGACGGTACGGATGTCGAAGAACAGGTTGCCGCTCGGGTGCGCGATCTCCGCGAGCGTGGCCTCGAGCAGCGACCAGTGGCGGTCACCGGCATAGAGCAGGCTCACCGCATCGGCCGCCAGGACAGGCGTGACGAACGCGACTGCCTGCCGCCACTCGAGCGGGGCCGGAAACACCTTCGGGTGGGTGGACACGCGGAGAAACTCGTAGACGATCCCCTCGGTCAAGTACCAGGCGTCGCCACCTCGCCCGACTCCGGAGAGAAAGCTGCGCGCGGCCTCGTGCTCGAGCGAGTCCGAGTTGGCGGCGTAGAGCAGCACGTTCGCGTCGACGAGCCCTGCCACGCGGTCACGAGTCCATCAGGGATTCGAGCGCGTTGCGGTCGCCGAGGTTCACGCGCGGCCGTCCCATGGCGAAGCGCGGCAGCTCGAGCGGAGGCCGGCGTCGCGCGCGGCGCTGGCGCAGGCCCTCGGCGAGCAGCTCGTTGACCACCTCGGAGAGCTGGCGCCCCTCGCGATGAGCGATGCGCCGCACGCCATCGATGCAGGCGTCCTCCAGGACCAGCGTGGTGCGCTTCACGCACCTGGGCATACGAGCAACGCATACAAGTGTCAAAGCGGGGTCCGGATCGAGCTCGTCGGATTGCGGCGCAGTCGTCTTCGGGGCGGCAAGCCTGTTCTGCCCCGAGCTATTGACCAATCTGGTTGTATCAGATCAGATTGGTCCACCATGCCCAGTCCGAGTCGATCGTTGAACCTCTCCAGGGCGAAGGCCGGCCTGTCCGGGGTGGTTCGCAGGGTACGCCGCACGGGTGAGACCATCGTCATCACGGTCGATGGCGAACCCGCTGCCCGGATCGTTCCAGTCGAGGACGAACCGCGTCGCCTCACCGCGACGGAGATCGCCACCGCGCGCGTGATGATGAATGCGCTGGTGCGGATCCCCCGGCCTTCCGAGCCCTTCGACGCCGTGGTCGCCGTGGCGGAAGGGCGTCGTTGAGCTACGCGGTCCTCGATGCCTCGGTCTTCGTCGCAGCGGTTTCTCCCAGCGAGATCCACCACGTCGCGGCGCGTCATCTCTACGACGCATACGCGGCCGACCGCGCCTTTCTCGTTCCGTCGCTCTTTCGCGTCGAGGTGCTGGCCGCTCTCGCGCGTCGCGGTGAGCCCGACGAGGTCCTCGATACCGTGGATCTCCTGGTCTCGGGGCCGCGGTTTCACGGCGTCCCGGTCGACAGCCCGTTGATCGAGCGCTCGGCCCAGGTAGCTCGTGTCGCACGCCTGCGGGCGTACGACGCGGTTTACGTCGCGCTGGCGTTGAACACCGGCGCCGCACTCCTGACGCTCGACTCCGACGTGCGCGCGACGGTCGCCGAAGTGTTCCCGAGCCTGAGCTTCGCCGTTCCGGAGCAGTGAGCACGCGCGAGCTGCTCGCGGATCACGCGCGCCAGCTCGCGCGCGACGATCGCGTTCGCCTGCCCCGTCAGGTGCACCCAGTTCACCATCAGGTCGCGGTCGCCGTCGAGTGCTGCGATCACGTCGGCGAGCGGGACGCTCTCGCGTGCCGCCCAGGCGCGCAGCTCCGCCATCGCGCGCGCGTGCACCAGCATCGCGCGCGGCGGGTAGAGCATCGCCACGGTGCGCGGCGCCGTCTCGTCGTCGCCCTCGAGGCGCAGCTCGAAGGTCTTCTCCGACACCGGCAGCATGTGCGGGCCGATGCGTCCCTCCGCGACCTGGGTGCGCACGAAGTCGACCTCCTGGTCGTACGTCATGCCGTGCAGCTCCTCGACCGGGATCAGCGTCGAGCGGAACTGCTGCGTCGCGACCACGAGCACGATGCCGTTCTCGCGGCACAGGTCGCGCAGCCGGGCGATGTTGTGCACGAAGGTGCTGCTCCGCCGCGCGGCGTGCTCGTCGCTCCACCACCACTCGACGTCGACCGCGCCGCTGCGCGGCACGATGCGGTCGAGCATCGCGATCAGCACCGAGCGCCGCACCGCGCGGTCGAGCCGCGTCTCCGCCTGCACGCCGTCGCGCGGCTCGATCGCGGTGGCGTCGTTCGCGCCCTCGTAGAAGGTCACCACGTCGGGCGAGAGGCGGAGCCCCTCGTTCACCAGCATCGCCAGCACGTTGTCGGTCGTCGCGTGCGGGATCGCGAAGTTGATCACCTCGTACGTCACGCCGGGCGGTGCGGTCGCCTGCAGGTCGCGCTCGAGGAAGAACGGATACGTCTCGTCGTCGCGGTCGTGGTAGCCGAAGGTCGACGACGCGCCGAGCGTCAGGATGCGGATCGTCCCCGGCGGCTTCTCGATGGTGAACTCCTCGCCACGGAAGCCCGGCGCGTTGATCGTCACCGGGATGGCACCGGTGCCGTCCGGACGCTGCGTCCACTTCTTCTCGTGCGGGAAGTACTTGCTGTAGCCGGTGACGCCAGGCGTGTAGGCGCGATCGTCGCCGACGACGTTGCCGTGCCGCTGCGGCGAGCCGGCGAGCGGGTCCTTGTCGGGCACCGGCGGCGTCTCGATCCAGTTGCGCTGCCAGGGCGTGCCGTAGAGCAGCACGCTCGGGCCGACCTGCGTCGCGAAGTACGCCCGCAGCCCGATCTCGACGAGCAGCAGGTTCAGGGCGACCAGCGCGACGCCCGTCGCGAGTCCCCGCGCGATCCGCCGGTACGTCCGCTCCGCGGTCCCCTTCCCGGTCGTCACGCGACGTGGTCCTCCGCAAGCGGCATGCCGCGTGCGTCTATCAAGCGACGGCACGGTAGGCACTGTGGTCCGTTCGCGCGACGGCGTTTGCGCGGCGTGCGGCCCGGTGTTGAGACACCCGTCATGAAGACATTCAGGGACCGCGTGGCCGTCGTCACGGGCGGGGCGAGCGGCATCGGCCGTGCGCTCGCCGAGCGCTTCGCCGCTGACGGCATGAAGGTCGTCCTCGCCGACGTCGAGGAGGGGCCGCTCGCGGCGACCGCGCGCGAGATGACCGCAGCCGGCGCGACCGTCCTCGCGGTGCGTACCGACGTCGCGAAGGCGGCGGACGTCGAGGCGCTCGCCGAGCGCGCGTGGTCGGCGTACGGCGCGGTGCACGTGCTGTGCAACAACGCCGGCGTCGGCGGCGGCGGGCTGTCGTGGGAGTGCTCGCTCGCCGAGTGGGAGTGGGTGCTCGGCGTCAACCTCTGGGGCGTGATCCACGGCGTGCGGGCCTTCGTGCCGCGCATGCTCGCCGGCGGCGATGAGGGTCATGTGGTGAACACCGCCTCGGTCGCGGGCCTGTCGACCGCTCCGGGCATGGGCTCCTACAACGTGAGCAAGTTCGGCGTGGTCGCGCTCTCCGAGGTGATGCACCACGAGTTCACGCTGCTCGGCGCGAAGCTGCGCGTCTCGGTGCTCTGTCCCGCGTGGGTGAACACGCGCATCGCCGACGCCGACCGGAACCGCCCGGTCGAGGCCGCGGCGAACGGTGCCGCGAACCCGGCCTTCGAGGCGATGCGCGACGCGGTACGGAACGCCGTCGCGGCCGGGCTGCCGCCGGCCCGCGTCGCCGAGATGGTGCTCGACGCGATCCGCGACGAGCGCTTCTACGTGCTCACGCACCCCGACTTCGTGCCGGTCGTTCGCCACCGCATGGAGGGGCTCCTCGAGGGACGAAATCCGTCGTTCGGCGGCTTCGGCCGCTGACACAGCGCGCGACGCGGCCGCCGCGGACCCGCCCTTCCGCTTGCCCACGAGGCACGGTTGCGGCAGGGTCCGCCGCGCTCGAACGACGCCCCCACCGGGGCGCACAGCCGAAAAGGACGCGACGCATGCTCGTCCCGATGACCCGCCGCCTGGGCCTCGCCCTCGCCTGCTGGATCCTGCCGCTCTCGGTCCTCGACGCCGAGGCCGGGCCGCGCAGCCGGCCGATCCGCACCGGCCAGACCACCTGCTACGACACGGCCGGAACGCTGATCCCCTGCGTCCTCACGGGTCAGGACGGCGACCTGCAGCGCGGCGAGCCGCGCAGCTACGCCGACGAGGGCACCGGCACGCTGCGCGACAAGCGGGCGGGGCTCACCTAGGAGAAGCTGTCCGACGACGGCTCGATCCACGACAAGGACAACACGTACACCTGGGCACAGGCGTTCGAGAAGATCGAAGCGCTCAACGACACGAGCTTCGCAGGCTTCGACGACTGGCGCCTGCCGAACGCCTTCGAGCTCGCGAGCCTGCTCTTCTTCGGCAGCAGCGAACCCACTCTCGCCGCCCCCTTCGACGCCGGCTGCACCAACGGCTGCACCGTCCTCACGTGCTCCTGCCCGGGCAACCTGAACCGGATCTACTGGACCTCGACCTCGTTCGCGCCCAGCCCGAGCGGCGCATGGGCCGTCGACTTCGAGATCGGCGTTTCGTACGGGTCCGACAAGATCTCGTTCCCGCTCAACGTCCGGGCCGTGCGCGGCGGCCTCGTGCCTGGAGGGATGAACTGATGCTCGCGCTGCGCTCTCGTGCCACGATCGCGTCACGTGCCGCGGACGGGCGAGGCTTCGCCCTCGTGCTTCGCCGCCGCGCGCCGCTTGCCGCCGCCGCCGTGCCGCTGCTCACCGCGCTCGACGTGGAGGCGGGTCCGCGCAGCCGCCCGATCCGCACCGGCCAGACGACCTGCTACGACGCGACGGGCGCGGTGGTCGCCTGCGCCGGCACCGGCCAGGATGGCGACCTGAAGCGCGGCGAGAAGCGCAGCTATGCCGACCTGGGCAGCGGCACGATCCGCGACAAGCGAGCTGGGCTCACGTGGGAGAAGCTCTCCGACGACGGCTCGATCCACGACAAGGACACCCTCTACACGTGGGCGGAGGCGTTCGAGAAGATCGACACCCTCAACACGTCGAGCTTCGCCGGGTTCGACGACTGGCGGCTGCCGAACGCCGCGGAGCTGGCAACGCTCCCCGACCTGAGCAAGGCGAGCCCGCCGGCGATCTCCGCAGCCTTCACGGCGGGCTGCACGGCCAGCTGCACGGTGCTGACCTGCAGCTGCACGCCGAACGAGGTCTTCCAGTTCTGGAGCTCGACCACGGACCCGAGGGCGCCCGATTTCGCGTGGGGCGTCAACTTCCACGTCGGCTCGATCTCGACCCGCGCGAAGACGCTGACGGGCTATGTCCGCGCGGTGCGCGGCGGCCTCAACTAGTGCACCGTCGACGGCGGTGCACTAGCCTCGATTTCTCACCGAAACCGGAGGCGAGCTGAGCAGGAGGCCTTGCGTCAGGAGTGGCCGCAGCGGGCGCTCAGTCGATCCAGAGGCGCGCCAGCTCGACCACGACCGCAACGAACGGTGCGGCGCGCACGACCTCGTCGCCGGCGTGCGTCTCGGCGATCACCCATCGGCCGGCATGCAGCGAGGACCTCGAGCGTGCGTGCGAGCGGATCGACGAGCCACACGTGTCGCACGCCTTCGCGAGCATAGATCGCGAGCTTGCGCGTCCGGTCGATGCGCGCCGTGGACGGCGACAGCGTCTCGCACAGCCAGTCGGGAGCGAGCTCGAGCCAGGCGGCGTCGGGAATCCGCCGCATGCGGTCGCGCTGCCAGCCGGCGATGTCGGGCACGACCACGTCGGCGCCGAAGTGCAGCTCCGGCTCGTCGATGATCCACCAGCCGCCGGGGCGTGGCGGATCGCCCTTCGGGCGATGAAACGCGCTGGACAGGTCGCCGCCGAGCGCCGACGTCGCAGTGGCGTGTCGTGCGGTCGGCCGTGGGCTGAGGAACAGCTCGCCGTCGAGGATCTCCGCGACCTGGTGCTCCGGTGCCGCGAGCACGTCGTCGTAGGTCGCCTTGCGCTTCGGCTCGGCCACGGGGGCGCGACGATAGCATCCATGCCCGGCCCGTAGAACCCGTGGATCTCACGCGCCATGGCACGGACGACAAAGGTTCAGCGCGTCGAGATGGCTCCTGCCGCGAAGAGGCGCACCGCGCCCGATCGCGTCAGTGCGCGTAGCCCAGCGCCTCGAGCCGCTTCTTCATCTCGTCCGACACCGCCCCCTGCTCCTGCGCGAGCGTGGGCTGCGCGGCGAGCGCGGCGCGGTGCGCGTCGAGCGTCTTCCCGAGGCGCGCGCGCTCGTCGGGACGCGACGACGCGACGTTCTTCTGCTCGGTGGGATCCCCCGTCAGGTCGAAGACCTGCACCGCGGACGCGCTGCCGTCCTCGATCAGCTTCCAGCCGGGCGCGCGCAGCGACTGCATGCGCGGACTCCACTTGACGCCGCCCGCGAAGCTCGCACCGACCCCGGGTCCGGCGTCGGCGCCGCGCAGCAGCGGCGTGAGGTCGCGTCCCTGCGCCGCGGGCGGCGGCGCGATCCCCGCCTGCCCGAGCACGCTCGGCATGACATCGACGAGGCTCACGATCTCCCGCACGCGGCGTCCGCCGCCCGCTCCGCCCGGCAATCGCACGAGGAGCGGCACGTGGATCTGGTGCTCGTACAGGCGGAAGCCGTGGTCCCAGCCGCCGTTGTCGGCGAGCTCCTCGCCGTGATCCGACGTGACGACGACCAGCGTGCGGTCGAGCACGCCGGACTTCGCGAGGCTCGCGAGGAACGCGCCGAGCTGGCGGTCGAGCGCGTGCACGCCGGCCGCATAGCGCGCGCGCCAGGTGCGCACGTCGCGCACGCCAGGACCGTCGATCCAGCGCGTGCGGCGCAGATACGGGCGGATCTGCGCCAGCGTCGCGTCGTCGAGCTCGCGTGACGGCCCGAGCCCCGGGCTCTCGCGCACCGCGTCGTAGTCCGCCTCGGGGGCGTCGTACGGGCCGTGCACGTCCATCAGGTGCACGTAGGCGAAGAACGGCTGGCCCTGCGGACGCGCGTCGATCCACTTGCGCGCGGCGTCGAGCATCACCGACGCGCGCGGCGGCAGCCCCGCACCCTGCCGCTGGTCGAACAGCTCGAAGCCCTGCGCGAAGCCGTGCTCGCGCAGCAGCCACGGGTTCGCGACGAACGCCGCGGTCGCGTAGCCGGCCTGCCGGAAGCTCTCGGCGAGCGTCGCGGCTTCCTCGGGCAGCGCCTCCGTGTGACTCGCCCGGTCGCCGTCGGCGTACTTGCCGTCGTGGCTCAGCACGCGGTGCGTCTCGGGCGCGAGCGAGGTGAACAGCGACGCGATCGACGGCTTGGTCCACGGCGCCTGCGCGAACGCGCGCTCGAACTGCACCGACTCCGCAGCTAATGCGTCGATCCGCGGCGACACCGGGCCGTCGAAGCCGTACGTGCCGAGGAAGTCGGCGCGCAGCGTGTCGACCAGGACGACGATCACCGAGGGCGGCTCCGTCGGCACCGGGCCCACCGCTCGCGCCCGCAGCAGACGCGGCCCGGCGAAGGCCGCCGCGACCAGGACCAGCACCGCGGCGAGCGCGACGACGCGCCCCGGCACCTGCGGCGGCCGCGGCGGGGGGGTGCCCGCGGGACGGACGGGAAGCTGAACGACGGTGGGCATGCGGATCAGGACGAGCGCAGACGATACCACGCGGGCACGGGCCCCCGGCAGTCGGGATCGTCGGTCCGACGATCGACGCGGCGCGAGGCACCGGGATTCACGCGCACGACCCGCAGAGCATGGGACCCGCCAGCGCAGCCGCTCAGGGTCTCGCGGCAAGGGCGAGCCCGCTCCGATCGACGCCGATCTGGCGGTCGGAGGGTGACGAGCCCCCGCGCCTCGATGCGCGCGAGCGCGCGCTGCATCGTCGAGGGGTTCGCCGCGAGGCGGTGGCGAGCTCGCGCAGCGTCGGCAGGCGGCTCCCCGGACGGTGGTCGCCGCGCAGAATGGCGCGCGTCAGGTCGCGTTCGATCCGCGCCGCGACGTCGGGGCCGCTGGCCCCGACGTCGCGGGAACGGACGACAGCCGCCTGATCAGCGGGCGAGGTTTGCTGCCGGCTCATAGATGCGGCACGGCTGGCCGCGCAGGCTGTCGCAGGGCGGCCGCGCCGCCTGCGGCGCGAACGCCTCCGGGATCTGGTACTCCGGTGCGCCCGACGGCAGCACGGACAGGATGACCTTCGACGGCGTGTCGCCGCCGAAGCCGACGTCGTGCGTGGTCGCGCCGTAGGAGTCCGACTCGAAGTCCCACAGCGCCGCGTCGCCGCCGGCCGTGTTGATCTCGACGCGAATCCGGCTGCCCGCGCGGAACGGGTGCGCGACCGAGTAGATCGGGACCTTCACGTTGACGAACTCGTCACGCGGCAGCGGCTCGTAGGACGCCGCCGTGAAGAGGTTGTTCGGCTGCAGCGGGGTGCTGCGGTCGGGGTCCACGGTGCGGAAGCCCGCGCGCGCGAGACCGTGCTGCACGCGCAGCTCCTGGATCACGCCGTTCGTCTCCGGATAGACCTCCGAGAGCACCACCTCGATCGGCGCGTCGGTGCCGGTCGAGCGGAACCACAGGTCGACGTGGCCCTCGCCTGCGACGATGACGTCCTCGGCGAGCGGCTCGGACTCCCAGGCGACCCCGAAGCCCGTTCTCGTCGGCCGCCAGTCGTTGAACACGCGGATCCCCGTGTGGTCGCCGCTCACGTGGTAGTGTCTGCGCACCACGTCGGCGTCGAACTCGAAGGTGTCGAAGCCGCTGGCTCCCGGCGCGTCGTCGAGCAGCGCGCCACCCGGACCGAAGTGGAACGTGCGCGCCTCTGCGGCGGGCGGCGGCCACGCCGGAAAGTCGATCTCGAAGCGCTCGCGCTGCGCCATCGGGAAGTCCGGGAACACCGGGCTGGCGCCGTTCTCGAAGAGCACCCGCACCGGGTCCTCGGCCTCGTACGCGGCGCGAGCCGCGGTGTCGTCGTCCCCGAACTGGACGAAGCGGTCGTCCTCGAGGACGACGCCCGGCACCCCGAAGATGTCCTGGACGACCAGCCCCACGCCCGCGCGGACGGCCGCGTTCAGGACCGGCACCGAGCGGTCGACGTAGAGTGCCAGGAACTCGAACAAGCTGTACATCAGCAGCGGGCTGAGCGGATCCTGGTGGTGGCCGTTGTACACCGTGAAGCGCGCCTGGCCCGGCGGCACCGCGACGAAGTCGTCGAACATCAGCCCGAAGCGTGCGCCGCTCTGCTCGTCGTGCCACGAGCTCGCGAGAAAGACGGGGACGTCGATCTCGCGGACGAGGCGCGAGATGTTGCGCGGCTCGGAGAGCGCCGAGCGCGTGTCGAGCGCGCGCGCGAGCTGCTCGAAGGAGACGTTCTGGCTGCGGATCTTCAGGTTGTCGGCGCAGGTGGCGTCGCCCGCTTCGAGCCGCGCGCGCACCCACCCGGCACCGCCGCTCGACTCGTCGTCACGCGAGGCGAGCCACTGCCGGGTGAAGCCGCTGTTGTAGATGCCGCCGGGCCACTGCTGCTCCCACGGGTCCTCGATCACCGAGAGCGGCGTGATCGCGGCGAGGCTCGGCGGATTGGTCGAAGCGACGTAGAGCTGGCTGATGCCCGACTAGGAGATGCCCATCATTCCGGGGCGGCCGTGCTTCACCCAGGGCTGCCGCGCGACGATCTCGACGATGTCGTAGCCGTCGGCGGTCTGCGCGGGGCTGAACGTGTCGAAGACGCCGCCGGAGCAGCCGGTACCGCGCATGTTGACGCCGACGTAGGCGAAGCCGAACGCAAGCGCGATCCGTCCACCCGCGTCCGCCCCTTGCGGATCCCCCGGCCGCGACGGCTCGTAGCCCGAGTACTGGATCACCGTCGGCTAGGGACCCCGGCCGTAGAGCGCCGGGTCGGGCAGGCGAACGTTGACCGAGAGCAGGGTCCCGTCGCGGACGCGCAGGTAGCCGTAGCCCTCCTCGTCGGTGAAGTCGCCGACCGTCCCGCCGAGGATGGCGCTCGGCACCGAGTTCAGCTCCTGCCCCTCGTAGGCGGACGCGTCCGGCACGTCGTCGATGCCGAGAACGTCGAACGGCGCACTCGCCGCGATCTTCCCGCTGAACGACTCGCCGGGGATGCCCTCGCCGACGAACCGGTACCGACCCGCGGCGAGCGGTCGCGCGTCCTCCAGGGGCAGCAGTCCCTGGGTCTGCACGTCGTGCACCAGGAACTCGCCGGGCACGATCGGGACGGTGAGCTGTCCGAGGTCGTCGGTATAGAGGGTGACGAGGCGCTCTCGCGAGCCGGCAGTCACCAGCGTCAGCGGACTGCGCGGTGCCGCGCCGGTCACGGTGACCTGCTCGACGCCGGGGTGGACCTCGAACGTCGCCGGGACGGCGCCCGAGAGATCGACGGTGTTGCCGCCGGAGCCGCTCGCGGGCCCGTCGCCACAGCCGGTGGCGAAGAAAACGAGAAGAGTGACGGCGGCGAGGGAGAAGGTCTTTCGGGTCACGGGGCTTCCTCCGGGCGAGGTCCAGTCGCCCCGGGCTTCCGACCCGCGGGTGACGAAGTGTGCGGCTTGACTGTGTCATTCAATCGCGTGCGTCAACGTCGAATCGCCTCCGCGGCATGCTTCGACCGCGCGCCGGTTGTGCTATCGCGTCCACGGTGAGCACAGGAGATCTCGTTGCCGCCTCCGGCATGGTGCAGGCGACCTTCGGCGTGCTCCTCGGGTGGGTGATGGCGGGCTTCTCGAGCGGACGGACGGAGCTCGGTCCGTTCCGCAGCCGCAAGCGCGTCCTGCAGTGCCACCTCGACAACCTCTTCATGGGGGCGCTGCAGCTCGGCGGCGCGGCGGTGCATCCGGGCCTGCCCGCCGGCGCGGCGCTCAGCCTCGTCGCCGGCTCGTGGCTGAACCCGCAGCTCTTCCTCTGGCAGGCGCTCGACCCCGCGGTCGATCTCGGCAGCGGCTGGCGCCTGCCCATCGTCCTCGCCTCGTTCACCGCGACGACGGTCGGCTGGGTGTGGACGACCGCGAGCTACCTGCTGAGGTAGCTCGCCCACGAGACCGGCGCGCGCGGAGGTAGCTCGCCCACGAGACCGGCGCGCGCGGAGATAGCTCGCCCACGAGAACGGCGCGCGCGGAGGTAGCTCGCCCACGAGAACGGCGCGCGCGGAGATAGCTCGCCCACGAGACCGGCGCGCGCGATGGACGAAGCCCCGCGCCGCTCGCTATGAGAGACCGATGCGATCCCTCAAGCTCGGCGTCCAGCTCGGATACTGGGGCGCGCTTCCGCCGCCCGACATCATCGGCACCGCACAGCACGCGGAGCGTCTCGGCTACGATGCGATCTTCACCGCCGAGGCCTGGGGCTCCGACGCGTTCACGCCGCTCGCCTGGATCGGCTCGCACACGAGCCGCATCCGGCTCGGGACGGCCATCGCGCAGCTGTCGGCGCGCACGCCCACCGCGGCGGCCATGGCGGCGCTGACCATGGACCACCTCTCGCAGGGGCGCATGATCCTCGGGCTCGGCGTCTCCGGGCCGCAGGTGGTCGAGGGCTGGTACGGCCAGCCGTTCGGCAAGCCGATGGCGCGCACGCGGGAGTACGTCGACATCGTGCGCAAGGTGCTGCGTCGCAAGGAGCCGGTGACCAACGCCGGACCGCACTATCCCCTGCCCTACGACGGGCCCGACGCGTCGGGGCTGGGGAAGCCGCTGAAGCCCATCACGCACCCGCGGCGCGCCGATCTGCCGATCTGGCTCGGTGCGGAGGGCCCGAAGAACGTCGCCATGGCGACCGAGATCTGCGACGGCTGGTTCCCGCTCTACTTCTCGCCGTACCGCCCCGAGGTCTACGCCGAGTCGCTCCAGAACATGAAGCCCGGCTTCGAGATCGCGCAGCTCGTGATCGCCAACATCGACGACGACCTCGAGCGCGCGCTGTACCCCGTCAAGGCGATGCTCGGCTTCTACATCGGCGGCATGGGTGCCGCGAAGCGCAACTTCCACAAGAACCTGATGGGCCGCATGGGCTTCGAGCCCGAGGCCGACCGCATCCAGCAGCTCTTCTTCGAGGGCAAGCGCGACGAGGCGATCGCCGCCGTACCGAGCCAGTTCGCCGACGAGATCTCGCTCTGCGGCTCACGCGAGCGCGTCCGCGATCGGCTGCAGGCGTGGCGCGACACGCCGGTCACGTCGCTGCTCCTCGGCACGCAGGACGCGAAGCTGCTCGAGACGATGGCGGAACTCACGTTCTCGTAGCGGCCGCGGCGACTCGCCCGTCCGCTGCTGGCTTCCGTCGCATGTCCCGCGCCGGCCGTTCGCTTCCCGCCGCACGCCTCCTCGCAGCACTCTTCGCGGTCGCCCTGACGATCGGTGCGGCACGCGCGTCGCGCGCGTCCGAAACGACGGGCAGCGATCTTCGCCGCGCGCTCGACGACGTGCTCGCGTGCGAGCGTCCCGACGGCGGCTGGACGTACGGCTGCGAGCCCGGCCCCGACGGCGCGGTGACGAAGATCGTCGTGCGCGCGCAGCAGGTCGCCGCACTCCTCGGGCTGCCACTCTGGGATCTGCTCGTCGTGCGCAGCCCCGGCACGCCCGCGGGCGGGCTCGTGCTGCTCGAAGGCTGGCGTCGCACCGGCGACGGGCGCTGGCTCGCCGGCGCGCGTCGCGCGGGCGACGTGCTGGTCGCGGCGCAGCTCGCGTCGGGCGGCTGGGCATCGGAGATGCCGGTGCACGGGCAGCGGCTTGCGCCCTGGTTCCGCTGGCTGAACCGCTGGACCGCGCTCGACGACGATGTGACCTCCGGCGCCGCGCGCTTCCTCGCCGAGCTGTGGGCCGCGACCGGCGAGAGGGCGTACCGCGCGTCGGCGGAGCGCGCCTTCGACCTGCTGCGGAAAGCCCAGCTTTCCGGCGGAGCGTGGCCCCTCACCTGGCGCGTGCCGCGGTGGCTCGGCGTGGTCTCACAGAGCTTCGAGGACCTGCCGAGCACCAACGACGCGGCGACCGCGGGGCCGATCGACGCGCTGCTGGTCGGCGCGCAGCTCCTCGGACGCCCGGACCTGGCCGACGCGGCAAGCCGCGGCGGCGACTGGCTGGTGGGCGTGCAGGACGGTGTGGATCGCGACGCGTGGGCGCAGCAGTACACCGCCGACGGTGACCTCGCCGCGGGACGCCGCTTCGAGCCGCTGGGCCTCGCCTCGTGGGAGACGCGCGAGATGCTCGACGCACTGCTCGCGCTCGCGCGCGAGCCCGGCGGCGCACGCTTCTGCCGCGCGATCGAACGCGGTGCGGCGTGGCTCGCCCGCGTCGCGATCGCGCCCGGCTGCTGGGCGAGGCTCTACGCGCCCGACGACGACCGCCCGATCTACGTTGCGCGCGATGGCGCGCAGGTCGCGACGCCCGAAGAAGCGAAGCGCCCCTACAAGTGGACGGGCGAGTTCGGCATTCCCGCCCTGCTCGCGACGCTCGGTCACGGTGCGCCCGACGTGCCAGGCGCGCCGTTTCCGCCGCGGCGCGTGTTCGGCGACGCGGGCCGCTGCCCGGGCGGCCCCCCGGCGATGGCCGACGACGTGCCGAACCCGCGCGCACGCATCGCGCGCGCCGCGGTGCTGCTCGCCGCCGACGAGCCGCTGCCCACGGACCCGTGCGCGGAGCGGTGACGCGACCGCACCGCGCCTCGCTCTCCAACGGCGCCGTCGCTGCCACGACCACCCGCGGGGGCGGCCAGGCCGGTCAGCGACCCAGCAGATAGCCGACGATTCCCCCGCCGAAGATCAGCAGCGCCGGGTTCACGTGCTTCGCGAGCAGGATCGCGGTGACGACGACCGCGATCGCGGCCGTCGACGGCCCGAGGATCACGGTCTTCGCGAGCACCCAGGTGCCGGCGAGCATGAGACCGATCGTCAGCGGCGCGAGCCCGCGCTGCACCGCCTCCTTCGAGGGCGAGTCCTCGAAGCGGTCCCAGACGCGACCGCAGAAGAACACGATGAGCCCCGCCGGCAGGAAGAAGCCGAGCAGCGCCGCGGCGGCGCCTGCGACCCGATAGCCGATCACCGACACCATCAGCATGTTCGGCCCGGGCGAGAGCTGTCCCAGGCTGTAGATCTGCACGAACTGGTCGCTGGTCAGCCAGTGGTGCTAATCGACGACCGGAGCCCTCATCTCGGGCAGGACCGCGGTGCCGCCGTCGACGGCGAGCACCGACAGGAGCCCGAAGACCCAGAGCAGCGCGAGGAGGCTCACTCCGGCGCTCCGCCGCCGTCTTCCGCCACCGCCCTGCGCCGGCGATAGAGCCAGATGCCGAGCGGTCCGAACGTCAGGAGCGCGGCCACCAGCGACACGCGGAACACGCCGATCACGACGAAGGTGAGCACGACGAAGGCGAGATCGAGCGGATTCGCGAGCTGCTTCTTGCCGATCTACAGCGAGGTCGCGAGCGTCAGCCCGACCGCCGCGGCGCCCACGCCGCCCAGCACCATGACCATCTCGGGCGAGCGCGCCTGGCTCGCGTAGAGCATGCCGAGCGCCATCACGATGACCTTTCGGGGCAGGCACATGCCGACGAGCGCGACGAGCGCACCGGGCACCCCGCGCAGCCGCTCGCCCATGTCGATGCTCATGTTGGTCGCGTTCAGCCCGGGCACCGTCTGGCTGAGCTCGAGGCCGGAGAGGAACGTCTCGTCGTCCGTCCACCGTTGCTTGACGACCAGCGCCTGGCGCAGGTACGCGACCACCCCGCCGCCGAAGCTCGTGATCCCGAGCACGAAGAACACCCGAAAGAGCTGCCACAGCGACACGCGCCCGACCACGGGCCCCACCGCCGGTGCGGCCTGCGCACGGTGCGCACGCGTCAGCTCGGCGCCGCCCGGGCCCTCGTACGCCTCGGGCCGCGCGAGCACCTCATTCGTCATGGTCGAGCTTCCGTCCGGACAGATCGTACGCCAGCTTCGTCTTCGTCGTGCCGAGCTCGACCCAGGCCCCGGTCTCGCGCTGCAGCAGACGGTAGAAGCGCTCCGAGCGATGCTTCGGACGCAGGTGCAGGCGCCCGTACTGCTCGAACGCGGTCTCGAACGCGAACTCGCCGATCAGCACGCGCTGCGTCTCGCGCTCGCGCCAAACCGCCAGACCGACCTTCGCGTTGCGGCCGCCGCCGAAGCGGAGGATGCCGAGGTCGAACAGCACCTCCTCGATGCCGACCTTCGCGACCGGCGCGATCACCGCGCTCCTTGCGACCCTGGCGTCGATCAACGCGGGGAAGATCTTCGCCCGGTCGCCGAGTGCCCGGCCGAGCGCCATCGACTGGTTCTTGATCTGGCAGGCGTGCGAGAACACGCTGCGCATGCCCCCGAGCCCGGTGGCGACGAACAGCAGCTCCTCCTTGAGCTTGACGACGCCCGGGAGCCCCTTCGCGAAGTCGACCCTCGTCCGCCAGGCGAGGTCGGGATCGGGGTGGCGGAACTTCATCGTCAGCTCGAACCGCCCGGCGGGCTTGCCGCCCTTGCAGGGCGTCCTGCGGCGCAGGATGTACGAGTGGACGCAGAGGTGGAACCGCGGGGCATCAAGAACGTCACCTCGCGGACCTGCGGCGTGTGCCAGCGCGGATTCTCGTCGACCATCGCCGACACCTGCCGCGCGACGCTCCTAGCGAGCTTCCAGTGGTCGCGGGCGTCGCGCTCGGGATCGGAAGACGCCTGCGGCTTCAGCAGGATCTTGAACTCGCGCCAGTGGATCGCCTCGAAGATCGCCTCGAGTCCGCGACCTTCTCCGGCTGCCTCGCGCGCGTGAACTTGCCCGACGTCTCGTGCAACACCGCCTCCCCCTCGCCGCCTCCGGCAGCACCTACCTGCCGCAGTTTCTCCGGCGCTTCAAACGACCGCGCCGCGTCGAGAGAAGATCGGCCGCGAGGCATCCGGCCGTGAGCGCGCTCCGGCGTGGCGCCCTCGCGTGATGCCCACGAGCCACGGCGGAGGCCGTCGCGGTCGTGCTGCAGGTGCCGGGCTTCGCCGCGCCCGACGTCGCCCGCAGCACGCGCCGGCCGCCGCGTTTCATCCGACCACGATGCCGGAGGGCCGCGCGCGCGGTCGGCAACGCCGACGCGGCCGTCAGATGGACACGCTCTACGAGTTCATCCCTCGTGGTCGGCGAAGCCGGTGAGGACGTCAGTCGTCCGTGAACTTCGCCTCGCGCTTGGCGAGGAACGCCGTCACGCCCTCGCGGAAGTCGCGCGAGCGCGCGGCCAGGATCTGGTTCCTGTCCTCCATCGCGATCGCCGCCTCGAGGCTGCCCGCGTCGATCGAGTGCTTGAGGCACTCCTTGGTGAGTTTGAGCCCGAGCGGCGAATTGCGCAGCATGCGCTGCGCGAGCTCGCGCGCCGCCTGATCGAGCCCCGCGTCCGGCACGACGCGCGAGACGAGCCCCGTGCGCTCGGCGCGCGCGGCGTCGATGAAGTCGCCGGTCAGCAGCAGCTCGCTCGCGACCGACGCACCGACGATGCGCGGCAAGAAGTAGCTCACGCCGACGTCGCAAGCCGAGAGCCCGATGCGGATGAAGGCCGCGTTCATGCGCGCCGACTCGCCTGCGATGCGCACGTCCGACGCGAGCGCCATCGCGAAGCCGCCGCCGCACGCGGCGCCGTGCACCGCCGCGATGATCGGCTGCGGCGCGCGGCGCATCAGCATGACGATCTCGCTCACGCGGCGCTGCCCGCGGAGCCCGCCGCTGACCGACCCGCTCGGATCGCCGGCGGCGTCGCGCTCCCGCGCGTCGCCCGCCTGCTGCTTGAGATCGAGCCCCGCACAGAACGCGCGGCCCGCACCCTTCAGCACGACGACGCGCGTCTCGCGGTCGTCGGTCAGCCCGCGGAAGAAGTCGCTGACCTCGCGGATCAGCGTCGTGTTCATCGAGTTCAGCGCCTCGGGGCGGTTGAGGGTCACCCAGGTGAGGTGCCCCTCGCGCTCGACCTGCAGCGTTTCGTAGCTCATCGACGTGGTCTCCTGCCTATCGCCCCGGGACGCCCTCGGGTCCAGGCTTGAAACGGAAGATCTGGAAGGGCGCGCTCGCGCGCACGTGCGACCCGCTGACGAAGAGCACGTCCTGCAGCGCGCTCGCGGTGACGTAGAGCCAGCCGTCGGGGCCGAAGCTGAAGCCGTCCGGCCAGCGCAGCCGTCCGTCCTTGACGAGCGTCACGAGCTTGCGTTCCGGCGTCAGGATCAGCACCGCCGAGTGCTCCGGGTCGCTGACGTAGACGTTGCCCGCGACGTCGGTGGTGAGCCCGTCGGAGATCGTCTTCGGGCCGTAGTCCTCGACGCGCGCCGCGAGATCCGGCGGCGTGACGGTCTCGTCGTCGAGATCCGCGGTGCGGATGCGGTACATGCGGTCGCCGCTCAGCGGGCCGAAGTAGAGCCACTCGCCCGGCACGTCGAGCGCGATCGAGTCGACGGGGATCTTCAGCGCGTAGAGCCCGTACGCGACCATGTCGCGGCCGGGCGCCTGCAGCAGGAAGTCCTGCGCCTGCACCGACGGGTGGCCGTCGAGCACGCGGCGGCTCTTGCCGGTCGTGGCGTCGTACACGATCAGCGCCGGCCGCCGCCGGATCGGGCTCGCCTCGGCGATGTAGACCTTCGTCGCGTCGGGCGAGATCTGGAAGTCGTTCACCATCGAGAGGAGCGGCGCGACCTCGGGCGGGAACTCGTGCAGGTGGTCGGGCTGCCCCGTCGCCGGGTCGAACGCGATGAGGCGCGGCTGGCCCATCGCGTAGCCGGCGTGGTCGAGCACCCACAGCCGGTTCTTCGCGTCGATGCGCAGCGCGAGCGGCGTCCGGAAGTGCGGCTTGCCGTCGGCGGGCTTCTGGTACGCCTCGTTCGGGTATGGCACGGGCCGGCCGTTCACCAGCTCCGCGACCTTCACGGGCGGGTCGCCGTCGGGGTGGAAGGTGAAGAACACGCGCCCGTCGGCGGACACCGCGACGTTGCCCGGCGGGTGGTCGAGGTTCGCCACCGGCTCGAGGTGCGCGGGCTGCAGGCGCGGCGCGGTGGTGCGGTCCTCGAGGCGCTGGCCGCCACCGAAGCGCCAGCGCACGCCGAGCGTGACCACGACGAGCAGCGCGGCGAGGACCGCGAGGATACGGACCGCCCTACCAGACATCCTCGGCTCCGCGCTGCGTTCTCTCGAGCGACGACATGCGGCGCGATCCTCGCCCGTCGTGGGGCGCGGCACAAGGGGGCGGGCTTCCGGGGAGAGACCACGGGCGGCGGCGATCCCATCCGGGATCATGACCTTGCCGAGCGGGGCTCGGTCCCCGGCGTCAGGCCTCGATGAGCAGCGTCGGCACGCCCTCGGTTGCGTTGCGCACCGTCGCGACGCGCGTGCCCTGCTTGTTGCCCGTACGCAGCTCGCTCACGTCGAGGCCGGCCGCGAGCAGGCGCGCGCGTACCGACGCGAGGTCCGCGACGCGGTAGGCGACGCCGTCGAGGACGTCGTCGCCCTGCCCCGCGGCGCCGATCGGGCTCACGAACTCGAGCGTCACGCCGGCCGTCCGGAAGAACAGCATGCGCAGGCCGCGCTGCGCGAACTCGCGATCGAGCGCGAGACGGACGCCGAGGCCGTCGCGCCACAGCCGGATCGCGCGCGCGGGGTCGGGCGTGCTCACGACGACGTGGTCGACGCCGACGATGCCGCCCGCCGTCGGGACGGCGTCGGCGAGCGACGGGTGCGGACGCGACACGGGGCGCCCGTCGGCGCCCGTCGGGCACGGATCGACGATCACGCCGATACCGCCGAAGCCTTCCTCGACGGCCAGCTCGTATGCGGCCTCGGCCTCGATCGACGATGCCGGCGTGCGCGCCAGGCGCAGCGACTGCGCACCCGGCACGCCGTGCACCAGCTCGACTGCGCCGCGCGCGAGCGAGAAGCGCACGTGGTCGTGCCCGACGCGCTCCGGCTCGGCGCCGACAAGGACCGCGTAGGCACGCGCCGCGCGCGCGACGTCGTCGGTCGCGACGCGGACCGCGTCGAAGCGCACGAGCTCCGTTGCCTGCTGCGTCATGCGCGCGATCCTCGCGCGCCGGCGCGCCGTTCACAAGCGTTGCCCGGCGTCCGCGCGCCCATCCGGACCGGCGACACGCCCGGACACGCGCCAGCGTCACGCCGCCGCACGTCCTCCTTCGCTCCGGGCGCGATGCACCGCCTCGACCACGTTGCGGCGCAGGATCGCCGACGCACAAAGGGCGCCGCCGAGCAGCGCGCCGCCGACCCCCGCCGTGGCCACGTCGGCGCCCGTCAGGCAGAGACCACGCACGGGCGTCTGCGGCCGCAGCATGCCGGTGCGGAACCGCGCCGGGGTGTGCGCGAGCCCGTAGATCTCGCCGCGCGGGTGTGCGGCGAAGTGCCGTGTGCTGAGCGGCGTCGACAGCTCCGCGACCTCGACCCGGCCGCGCACCTGCGGCACGTGCGCGTAGAGCACGTCGAGCAGCTTCTCGGTGAGCTGCTGCTTCGCCGACTCGTAGCCGTCGCCGCGCTTGTGCCAGCGCGTGTCCTGCCACGCGGCGAAGCGCTCCCACGGCAGCAGCGTGGCGACCTCGATGGTCGCGCGTCCCGGGCAGCGGCGCGCGAAGTCGGGATCCTTCGCCGACGGGAAGGAGACGTACGCGAACGGTGCCGCGCCCGGCTCCGCCGCGCGCGCGACGGTGCGCTCGTGGTGCTCGTCGGGGAACACCCGGAGGTTGGTGCGCTCGAGGCCGCGCTCGTCCGCCGTGCCGCGCAGGCCGACGTACAGGCACGCGTGCGCGATCGATGGCGCGACGTCCCGCCGGGTGGCGTCCCAGCGGGCGCGCGCCGCGACCCGGGACGGCAGGAGCTTGCCGAAGGTGAGCGCGGCCCCGGCGTCGCTGATGACCAGCGGCGCGCGCAGCACCGCACCGTCGGCCGCCATGCGCACGCCGACCGCACGCCCGCCCTCGACGACGATCTCCGCGACCTCGGCGTTGGTCAGGACCTCGCCGCCTGCGGCGCGGATCACCGGCAACACGGTCTCGGCGATGCGGCCCGCGCCGCCGACCGGGTAGTACGCGCCGCCGAAGTAGTGCTGCGCCACCAGCGCGTGCATCACGAAGCTGCTCTCCGCCGGTGGCAGCCCGTAGTCGCCGAACTGCGCCGTGAGCACACCGATCAGGCGCTGGTCACCGGTCAGCGACTCGAGGACCTGGCGCGTCGTGCGGTCCGACAGACGGAAGAAGCGCCGCCGCGCGAGCGGCTTCAGCACCGCGCCGACCAGGCGCGGATACGCGCGCGTCGCGAGGAAGTCGTGCATCGCGGCGACCGCCTCGTGCACCAGCGCGAAGTAGCGGTCGATCGCCGCGCGCTCGGACGGGAACGTCTCGTGCAGGCTTGCGCGCAGCGCCGCCTCGCCGCGCGGGAAGTCGAAGCGGAAGTCGTCGCCGAGGAACGCGCGGTCGTAGACCTCGCCCATGCTCGCCCACGCGAGCCGCCCGTCGGTGATCTCGTCGAACAGCGCGCGCAGCATGCTGGCCGGCTGCACGTCGCCGATGTAGTGCACGCCGACGTCCCACTCGTAGCCGGGACGGCGGAACGTGTGCGTGAAGCCGCCCGGCACGTAGTGGCGCTCGAGCACCAGCACGCGGCGGCGCGCCTGCGTGGCGAGCAGGGCTGCGACCGACAGGCCGCCGATGCCCGAGCCGACGACGATCGCGTCGTACGACTCGCGGACGGGGCGACGGTGGTAGGGCTCGGCGATCCGTTGGTGGCTCATGCTCTGTCTCCCTGCCGCTCGTGCGGCCGTGTGTACATTGTATACTCCGGGACGAAAAAAGAACCTCACCGCGCCCGCGTGGCCACCGTTCCGCCGCGCACGCGACGGCCAGTCGCGCGGCGAGCCGACGCGGATGCGGGCGCCGCCGCCGGCGGCGCGAAGCCGCGCAGCAACGCGTCGATCGAGCGCCGGTAGAGGTCGGCGAACTCGCGCTCCGCGAGCGGCAGCTTGCCGGCGAGGAACAGGCTGACGAGCCCGTGCACGTGCGCCCAAACCACCAGCGCCGTCTCCTCGGCGTCGGCGACCTCGAGCGCGCCCGCGGCGGAGCAGTCGCGGACGCGGTCCACCAGGAAGCGGAAGGTCGCTGCGCCCTCGCCCGCGTCCGCGGCTCCGGCGCGCCCCACGGGCACGTCGCGCTCCATGAACATGACCGCGTAGCTCTGCGGGTGCTCGAGGGCGAAGCGCAGGTACTGCTCGCCCGCGACCGCCAGCCGCGCGAGCGGCGTGGTCTCGCGCAGCGAGCGGTTCAGGTAGCCGAGGAACGTCGCGTGCCCCTGCTCGACCAGCGCCCCGAGCAGCTCCTCCCGGCTCGGGAAGTAGCGGTAGAGCGCCATCGGCGTGACGCCCACCCGCGCGGCGACGCCGCGCATGGTGACCGCGGCGGCACCCTGCGCGACGAACAGGTCGCGTGCCTCCTCGAGAATACGGCTGCGGATCGGCGGCTCGGCCATCTATACGGCGTATATTCCTGCCACCCGATCGAGTCGAGCCGCGCGCGCGGTCCGGGGCGTCAGGCCGCGGACGACGCGACCTCCGCGACCGCCCGCCCGTCATCGCGAACGTCGGAGGCACCGCGCACGGGCCTTGGCGACGTGAACTGCAGCACGCCGTCGTCCAACGCGCCCTCGCGGATCATCTTCTTGTCCTTCGCGAAGTTCTGCGGGTTCAGCCACGGCTCGCGGTCGCCCTGCTTCGGGAAGCGGTGCATCACACGCTGCATGTAGCCCGCCGAGAAGTCGTCGACCCAGCGGCGCGCCGGCATGCTCGCGTCCGACGGACGGAGCCGCGGCACGACGACGCGCGCACCGACCCGGTCCATGTGGTCGATCAGCCGGCAGACGTACTCCGAGGTGAGGTCCGCGCGCAGAGTCCACGATGCGTTGATGTAGCCGAACGTGCACACGAGGTTCGGCACGTCCGAGTACATCATTCCCTTGTACGACCAGGTGTCCGCGAAATCGATCGGCTCGCCGTCGCGCGCGAACTGCACCTCGCCCAGCACGACGAGGTTCAGGCCGGTCGCGGTGACGATGATGTCGGCCTCGAGTTCGTTGCCCGACTCGAGCAGGATGCCCTTCTCGGTGAAGCGCTCGATCCGGTCGGTCTCGACCGACGCCTTGCCCGAGCGGATCGCCTTGAAGAGGTCGCTGTTCGGCACGAGGCAGAGGCGCTGGTCCCACGGATTGTAGCGCGGCGTGAAGTGCTTCTCGACGTCGAAGCCGGGTCCGAGCTCCTTGCGCACCATGTCGAGGAGCCACTTCTTCACCTGGGCGGGACGCGAGCGCGTGCGCCGATAGAGGAGCTGCTGCAGCGTGGTGTTCTTCCAGCGCGTGATCGCGTAGGCCCAGGTCTCGGGAAGGACTTTGCGCAGCGCGTTCGCGATCACGTCCTTGTCGGGACGCGAGACCACGTACGTCGGCGAGCGCTGCAGCATGACGATGTGCTCGACGTCGCGCGCCATCGACGGGACGAGCGTCATCGCCGTCGCCCCGGAGCCGATCACGACGACCTTCTTGCCGCGGTAGTCGAGGTCCTCGGGCCACTTCTGCGGGTGGACGACGCGGCCCCGGAAGCTCTCGACACCGGCGAACTCCGGCGTGTGCCCCTCGCGGTAGCTGTAATAGCCCGCGCACATGAGGAGCATGTTGCAGGTGAATCGCGCGCTCGCGCCGGTGCCGCCGCGCGACGCCTCGACGGTCCAGGTCGCGGTCTCGCTCGACCACTCCGCCTTCGTGACGAGGTGCTGGTAGCGCACGTGCCGCGCGACGTCGTACTCCGCCGCGGTCTCCTTGATGTACTCGAGGATCGACGGACCATCGGCGATGGCCTTCGCCTGGCGCCACGGCTTGAAGCGATAGCCGAGCGTGTGCATGTCGCTGTCCGAGCGGATGCCGGGGTAGCGGAACAGATCCCACGTCCCGCCCATCGACGCGCGCCCCTCGAGGATCGCGTAGCTCTTGCCGGGACAGCGCTCGTGCAGGTGCACGGCGGCCCCTACGCCGGACAGGCCGGCCCCCACGATCAGCACGTCGAAATGTTCTGCAGCCATTCTGAATCCACCTCGCAGAGCTCTTCGCCGGCCGGCGCGCGAGCGGCGCAGCCGCCGGTGTCAGGCAGGCGCGTCGGCCCAGGATCACGCTTAGAGGAGCGGCAGGGTCTTTGCACCACCAGTGCGCCTTTCGGCGCGATCCGGCACCCCAACGGTCGCGACGTGGCCGGGGAGGCCCGCGCCGCGGCCCGGCCGCCACCGCCGAGGCCCGGCTTGACGCCGGCGCCGACGGGGCGTTCCCTCCCTCCTCGCCATGACGCCCCCGGACCAGCCGCTGGTCTCCGTCCTGCTGCCGGCCTGGAACGCGGCCGCGACGCTGCCCGCCTGTCTCGCGAGCCTCGCGCGGCAGACCGAGGCGCGCTGGGAGTGCGTCCTCGCCGACGACGGCTCCGACGACGCGACGCTCGCGGTCGCGCGGGACGCCGCGCGCCGCGAGCCGCGCATCCGCGTGCTGGCGCTCCCGCACCGCGGCATCGTCGCGACGCTGAACGACGCGCTGCCGCACTGCCGCGCGCCGCTGATCGCGCGCATGGACGCCGACGACCTCATGCACCGCGAGCGTCTCGCCGCGCAGATCACGCTGCTCGAACGCGAGCCGGAGCTCGCCGCGGCCGGCTGCCACGTGCGCCTCTTCCCGCGCGCGCACCTCGGCGCGGGACTGCGCGCGTACGAGCGCTGGCTCGCGTCGGTCGACTGCGCGCGCCGCGTGCGCGAGGATGCCTTCGTCGAGAGCCCGGTCGCCCACCCGACGCTGGTGCTGCGCACCGCGGTGCTGCGCACCCTCGGTGGCTATCGCGCGATGGGCTGGCCCGAGGACTACGACCTCGTGCTGCGCATGCTCGAGTCCGGGCACGAGATCGGCGTCGTGCCGCGGCGCCTCGTCTGCTGGCGCGAGCACGCGCGGCGCTTGACGCACAACGACGACGCCTACCGCATCGAGCGCTTCACCGAGGCGAAGGCGCACTTCCTCGTGCGCGGCTTCCTGGCGGACACGCAGCGCTACGTCCTGTGGGGCTACGGCCACACCGGACGCGCGCTGCGCCGCGCGCTCGCGAAGCTCGGGCGCACGCCGACGCACGTCGTCGAGCTGCACCCCGGACGCCTCGGCCAGACGATCCACGGCGCGCCCGTGATCCCGCCCGACGCGCTGGCCACGCTGCCGCCGCACAAGATCGTCGCCTCGGTCGCGGGCGAGGAGGCGCGCGGGCTCATCCGCCACTTCCTGCGCGGCCGCGGCCGCGAGGAGCTGCGCGACTTCGTCTGCGCCGCGTGACGCCGAAGGCTGCCGGGTTGCCGTGGGGTCGTTCGCGTGGTCACCGGGGCTACGGTCGCTCCAGGATCGCCACCGTCCGAGCGGCGAAGGCCCAGCTGTCCAGGCTCCGCGAGCGCGCCGCTGCGGGAAAGGAGATCCTCATCACCTCCTCGGGAGGCATCGTCGCCACCCGCCCCGCCTTCGCGGAATTGCTTGAATCCGCCGATGCCTTCATCGTCTGAGCCGCAGCGCGGGGGTGATCGGGTTGAAGCATCTGCTCACGGTTCTGGCGGTCGTCGTTTGGATCGGAATGGTGGCCGTCCTGGTGCACAGGCAAGTGCCGCAGCACACCACACCGCTTGCGGCACTCGGTGAGCTGCCGGAAGGGGCGAAGACCGAGCAGGACGAGTGGTTCGGCGTGTTCCAGAGCGACCGCAAGATCGGCTACGCGCACCGCGTGGTCGCGCGCACGAAGACCGGCTGGGCCTTCCAGGAAGACTCCGCCTTCACGCTCGCCATGCTCGGCACGCTGCAGAACCTCCAGACCACGATGTCGGCCGAGACCGACGCCGAGTACGGTCTCGAGTCCTTCCGCTTCGGCCTGATCTCGCCCGCCGCGAGCTTCGCCGCGAGCGGGCGCGTCGAGCGCGACCGGCTGGCGGTGAAGTACGGCGCGTCCGGAAACGAGAACAGCCTCGAGATCCCGCTCAAGGAGCCGATCCACCTGCCGAGCACGCTGCGCCCGCGCCTCGTCCGCGCCGACGCGCCGCCGGGCACGCAGTACACGGCGGCCGTGTTGAGCCCGCTGTCGATGAAGAACGAGCCGATCACGCTGGTGCTCGAGGGGCGCGAGACCATCCCGGGGCCCGATGGTCCGGTCGCGACGGTGCGCATCAGCGAGAAGCACCAGGGCATCGCGACCAGCGCCTGGCTCGCGGACGACGGCACGGTGATCCGCGAGCAGGGCACGCTCGGCTTCGTCCTCGAGCGCGCGAGGTCGCGCGAGGACGCTCTCGCCGGCATCTCGAGCGCCGCCCCGATCGACCTCGTCATGAAGACGCGCATCCCGGTCGACGCGCCGATCGCGTCGCCGCGCGACGCCGCGTCGCTCACGCTGCGCATGAAGGGCGGCGCCAGCACGCGCGTGCCGGACGATCCGCCGCGGCAGCGCGTCGCGTCGGGGCTGCTGCACGTGGTGCGCGAGACGGCGCCGCAGGTTGCCGCGCGCGGCATGCCGCCGCGCGGCGCCGACGCCCCGGCGATCGCCGCCTACACCGACCCGTCGCTGTTCGTCGAGTCGGACGACCCGGCGATCGTGACCCTCGCGCGCAGCATCGTCGGCGACGAGCAGGATCCCGTCGTGGCGGCGCGAACGCTCGTCGCCTGGGTGTACGACAACGTCGCGAAGGAGCCGGCGCTCACCGTGCCGAGCGCGCGCGAGGTCGCGAAAGCGCGGCGCGGCGACTGCAACGAGCACGCCGTGCTGCTGACCGCGCTCGCGCGCGCGGTCGGCATCCCATCGCGCGTCGTCGCCGGGGCGGTGTACGGCGACCTCGGCGACTCGGGCGAGAACGGCTTCTACTACCACGCCTGGAGCGAGCTCTGGCTGGGCTCCTGGGTGAGCGCGGACGCCGTCTTCGGGCAGATGCCGGCGGACGCGACGCACGTCAAGCTGCTCGAAGGCGGCCCCGAGCGTCACATGGCGCTCGCCGAGGTCATCGGGCAGCTCGAGTTCGAACGCACGGGGGACGGATCGTGATCGGAAGCGAACGCACGGGGGACGGATCGTGATCGGAAGCGAACGCACGGGGGACGGATCGTGATCGAGTTCCGGAAGCTTGCGAAGACCTACGGCCCGCTGACGGCGGTCGACGAGCTCACGCTCGCCATCGACGAGGGCTGCGTGTTCGGCTTCATCGGCCGCAACGGTGCGGGCAAGACGACGACCATCCGCATGATGATGGGCCTCCTCGAGCCCACGTCGGGGACGGTGGTGATCGGCGGTCACGACATCCGGCGCGAGCCCGAGAAGGCGAAAGCGCTCACCGGCTACCTGCCCGACCACCCGTTCCTCTACGACAAGCTCACGGCGTACGAGTTCCTGCGCTTCGTCGGCGGTCTCTACGGCGTGCCGGAGGACGTGCGCGACGAGCGCAGCCGGCAGCTGCTCGACGACTTCGCACTGACACACCGGGCGAGCGAGCTGATCGAGACCTACTCGCACGGCATGAAGCAGCGGCTCGCGCTCGCGTCCGCACTGCTGCACGAGCCGCGCGTGCTGGTGCTCGACGAGCCCATGGTCGGCCTCGACCCGCAGGGCGCGCTCGACTTCCGGCGCCTGCTCGCGCGCCTCGCCGAGGAGGGGCGCACGATCTTCCTCTCGACGCACAGCCTCGCCGTCGCGGAGGAGCTCTGCGACCGCATCGGCGTGCTCGACCGCGGACGCCTCGTCGCGCTCGGCGACCTCGCCGAGCTGCGCGAGCGCGCAGCCGCGATGCCGTCGGCGCGCGATCTGCGCGACCTCAACGGCAGCGCGACGCTCGAGTCGGTATTCCTGCAGCTCATCCATGCGACCGAGGGCGAGTGGTAGTGGCGTCCCCGGCCCTGGTCTCGCGCGCCGCGAGCGCGCCGTCGCTGCGCGAGATGCTGGCGCCGCGCTTCTACGCGACGCGCAACGGCATCCGCCGCCGCGGCCTCGCGCGACCGGCCGTGCTGTCGCTGCTCACGCTCGCGTTCTGGGGCGGCTGCTTCTTCCTCTTCGTGCGCGTGCTCGACTACTTCCAGACCATCGGCGACTTCGGGCCGCTGCTGACGCAGCGCCTGCTGCTCCTGCTGCTGTCGAGCTTCTTCCTGATCCTGCTGATCTCGAACACGGTCGCCGGGCTCACGACGTTCTACCTCTCCGAGGAGGTGTCGCTGCTGCTCGCAGCCCCGCTCGACTTCCGGCGCCTGCACCACGCTCGCTTCGCCGAGACGCTGATCCAGTCGTCGTGGATGGTCCTGCTGTTCGGCCTGCCGGCGTTTCTCGCCTACGGGCTCGTCTACGACGCGGGTCCGCTGTTCTACGCGGGCTCGGTCGCGATGATGATTCCGTTTCTCGTCATCCCGGCGGCGATCGGCGTCCTGCTGGTGACCGGGCTCGTGCTGATCATGCCCGCGCGGCGCGTGCGCGACGCGATGCTGGTCGGAGTCGGCCTGCTCGTCGGCGCCGCGTTCCTCGCCGTGCGCCTGCTGCGCCCCGAGCAGCTCGCGGACCGGACCGGCCTCGTCGGCTTCACGGCGTTCCTCGTCGGCCTCGACGAACCGTCGCCGTGGCTGCCGACGACGTGGGCCGCCAACGTCCTGATTCCCCTGCTGCGCGTCGAGGCGGGAGCGCCGTGGTTCCACCTCGCGATGCTCTACAGCACGGCCGCGATGCTCTTCCTCGTGAGCGCGACCCTCGTCGAGAAGACCTTCGTCAAGGCCTGGTCCGCGGCCCAGCAGGGACGCGTGCACGGCGGCGAGGACGAGCGTCCGCTGTCGCGCTGGCTGCGCGCGCTCGCGCGCCCCCTGCCCCGCACGCCGGCACTGCTCTTCGTCAAGGACCTGACGATCTTCCTGCGCGACGCGAGCCAGTGGTCGCAGCTGATCCTGCTCCTCGTGCTGGTGGTGATCTACGTCTACAACTTCTCGGCGCTGCCGATCACCGACGGCTCGCCGCTCGCGACCGTGCTGCGCGACGTCGCGGCACTCTGCAATCTCGGCCTCGCCGCGTTCGTGACGACGGCGGTCGCGGTGCGCTTCGTCTACCCGATGGTGAGCCTGGAAGGCCGCTCGTGGTGGATCCTGAAGAGCGCGCCGGTGGCGCTCGAGCGCATCTGGTGGAGCAAGTTCTGGATCGGCTGCGTGCCGCTGTCGTTCTTCGGGCTCGTGCTGGTCGGCATCACCAACCACCTGCTCGGCGTACCGGCGACGCTGACCGCGCTCTTCGTCGCGACGCTGCTGCCGATGATCGCCGTGATCGTCGCGATGGGCCTCGCCTTCGGTGCGGTCTACCCGCGCCTCGACACGCAGAACGCGGCGCACATCGCGACCGGCTTCGGCGCGATCGTGTACATGGTCTCGAGCCTCGGCTTCATCGCGCTGGTCGTCGCGCTGGAAGCGTGGCCGGTGTCGCGCCTGTTCTGGCGCTCGAGCGCCGTGCTGCCGTTCGACGGCCGACACGCGGTGCTGGCCGGTGGGCTGTTCGCCGCGACGGGGGTCGTGCTGCTCTCGGGCTTCGTGATCGCGCGGCGCATCGGGCTCCGCGCGATGCGCACGCTGCAGGTGTGAGCCGCGCTCGGGACCGCCGCGGCTGCGGCGCCGCCGTGAACGCCTCGAACGCCGCCGCGAAATCCGGGTGCCAGCGCGACGGCGCGGGCCGGTTCGGGATCGATCCCGTCACGACGACCGCTCCGCCGTGCAACGTCGCCTCGCGGGCTCGTCAGCCGCGCGCCGCCGCCGCGAACGCCTCCAGCTCGCGCGCGATGTCCGGCCCCGCCGGCTGGTAGGCGACCTCGGTAGCCCCCATCGACTCGAGCATCGCCAGCCGCTCCCTCCAGCCGCCGCGCGAGAGCGCGTATCCGCTCGACGCCAGCAGCTCACCGGTGACGAACGGACGGTCGCGCTCGTTGATCGCGATCAGGTGGCGGTCGTGCAGGGCCAGGTGCAGCGCGTTCTTCGGCACGTCGGCATACGCCGCGGCCCACTGCTCGCCGTTCGGCAGCAGGCCGAGCTGCCCGTTCTCCATCGCATAGTGGAAGACCACCGGCGCGCCGGGTCCGCCCGCCTCGATCGCGCGCGGCGAGCCCGGATCCTCGCCGTCCTCGAGCACCGTGCCGAACGTCAGGACGACGCTCCAGTCGAAGCCGCCGATCGGGAACGGTGCCCCGAACACGCCGTCACCGAGCTCGTGCGCGGCGGCGACACCCTTCGGGCCGGCGGCGGCGATCACGAACGGCACCTCGATCGGGCGCGGCGGCGCGTACCCGTCCGGGTGCATCATCTGCATCACCCCGCCTTCCCACTCGACCTGCTCGCCGCGCAGCAGCGCGCGCAGCGCGGTGACGTACGCCCGCACGTACGACCACTTCAGCGGCTTCTGGCCCATCGTGTAGCGCCCGGTGAACCCGGATCCGATCCCGACCGCGATGCGCTCCTGCCCGGCGATCGACACCAGCGTGCCGATCGCGGCCGCCGTCACCATCGGGTGGCGCAGGCTCGGGATCATGACGCCGGTACCGAGCCCGATGCGTGAGGTTCGCTCGGCGGCGCGGCAGAGCTGGACCCAGACGTCGGGGTACAGCGCGGGCGAGTCGTAGAACCATGCGCGCACGTAGCCGAGCTGCTCGGCGACGCGCGCGTGCTCGTGGCTCTCGTTCGAGGTCGCGAAGGCGCACGACAACGTCAAGCTCATCTCGACCCCCTGTCCGCGTCGACGGGTGCCGTCGCTACGACGCGCGCTGGGCGAGCTGCCAGGCGGTGTCCGCCATGGAGCGCGCGAGGTTGCCGATGCCCTCCGCGTTCGCCGAGCTCGCGTTGCCGAGCTTCGCGCGCATCGTGATGCCCTGCATGATCGCCGCCAGTCGGAACATCGCGAAGACGACGTAGAACTCGAGATGGTCGATGCGCCCGCGCCCGGTGCGGCGGCAATAGGCCGCGACGTACTCCTCGCAGGTCGGAATGCCGAGCGCCTTCAGGTCCGCGCCGCCGTGCATGGCCGACGGACCGACCGACCCGAAGTAGCCCATCACGTTGTAGCCGAGGTCCGCGAGCGGGTGGCCGAGCGTCGACAGCTCCCAGTCGAGCACCGCGACCACGCGGGGCTCGGTGGGATGGATCACCATGTTCTCGAGGCGGAAGTCGCCGTGCGCGATGCGCGTCTCGTCCCCGGGCGGGATGCTGCGCGGCAGCCACTCGACGAGACGGTCGAACGACTCGACCTCCTCGGTCTTCGACGCCTCGTACTGCTTGATCCAGCGCGCAGTCTGGCGCTCGAAGTAGTTGCCCGGCTTGCCGAAGTCCGCGAGCCCGATCGCGAACGGGTCGATCGTGTGCAGCTGCGCCAGTGCTGCGTTCATCGCGTCGTAGATCGCGCCGCGCTCGGCGGGCTCCAGGCCCGGCAGCATCGCGTCGCGAAAGATGCGGCCCGGCACGAGATCCATGACGTAGAAGATGGTGCCGATGACGCCCGGGTCCTCGCACAGCAGGTGCGCCCTCGGCACCGGGTAGCCGACCTCGCCCAGCGCGCGGATCACGCGGAACTCGCGATCGACCGCGTGCGCCGACGGCAGCAGCTGCCCCGGCGGCTTCTTGCGCAGCACGAGCTGCCGGCCGCCCTCGCCGAGGCAGAAGGTCGGGTTCGACTGCCCACCGGCGAACTGCCGGACGCTCAGCGGACCGCGGTACCCGTCGAGGTGCTTCTCGAGGTAGCGGGCGAGCGACTGCTCGTCGAAGCGATGGCGGTCCGAAACCGGACCGACGTCCTGGGGCTGCTCGTTCTGGATCACGCCGCGCAAGCTACGGGCGCGGGCTGCAGCGGTCAACGGCGGGCCGCCATCGAGGGCGGGCCGCCATCGAGCGCGAGCAGCGCTCGTGCCTCGCGACCGTGCCGGTCGCGAGCCGGCTCACCGGGGTCGACGGAAAAGGCGGCTGAAAAAGGCGAAGGGGCCCCGGTAGTCGCCGGGACCCCTTCGGGTCGAGCAGGGCGGGCTGGTCGTCACCACCCGTCCGTGAGAGCAGTCGAGCTGCTGACGATTTGGATCAGAGGCTCGAGGTGCCGTCGACGAACGCGCCGCTCGGCGACTGGCAGTAGGTCTGCCCGTTGAAGCCCTTCACGAGGGCGGCGATCACGGGGCCGCTGGCGCCCGGGGTGCCACCGCAGGTCGGGAGGCCCGGCGCCTTCGCCGCGATGCCGCCGATCTTGGCCTGGTACTTGGGCAGAACGCCCTTGCCCGGGTCGCTCAGGCAGGTCGACACGTTGGTCGCCTTGCCCTTCGAGTAGTTGGCCGCGCCCTTCGCGTAGCACTTCTCCACCGAAGCGGCGAGCTTGGCGCCTTCCGCGGCCGCCTTCTGCGCGTTCTTCAGGATGGCCGGGTTCGGCGGAATGTAGCCACCGCCGAACTCCGACGGCAGCAATCCGGTCACATAGGTGCCGGCCAGCGCAACGGAAGCCGACAGCGCGAGCGCCATCGCTACGGTCGTGCTCACGAACTTCTTCATCATGTCTCATGCCCTCCTGTATGGAGTTGGGGTTTGGCCGTGGGCTTCACAGATCCGCGACAACACACTCGACCTCTGAGAATGCGACCCCATAAGGCCCCGGCTGCAGCTGCGAACCGCCCCCTTTTTACGGCGCTCCCCGTCTAGTAGTCAATTGGATTCCGACCCTCGCTCATGGAAACGACCGACGCTGTCTCCGATGCTGAGAGGAAATTCACCGCAGCCATGAGCCCGACTCATGTTCCGACGGGTCGGGTTCTCGGGCGAGGGGCGTGATGGCGCCCGAGCTCGAGCCGGCGGCAGTTCTGGCACGGGGGCGGCCTGCCGTGATCCCCGAACCAGCAAGGTGGCTGGCGGTGATCCTGCTGGCCACGGCGGTGGCACTGGTCGTCGTGTGGACGGTCCGGCGCACGACGTGGTACCTGGCGATCGATCAGTTCGGCTATCTGACGTTCGCGCGTGATCTGGCGAGCGGCAGCGTGCGCCACGACTGGGAGCTGCTCCCGGCGCTGAAGCCCGTGCTGCCGGCTGCCGACCTCGACGTGTACGCCCAGACGTACGTCCGACGGGCCGACGACCTGTACTGTCGCTACGCGCCGGGATTCCCGATCCTCCTGGCGGCGGCCCGCCTGGTGTTGGGGCCAGCCGCCGAGCACCTCGTGAATCCCGTCCTGCTCGGGCTCCTGCTGCTGACCGTGTTCGCGATCGGCAGGCGGTTGTTCGCATCGGCGTGGATCGGCCTGGCTTGCTCGCTCCTGTCGGCCCTGCTGCCGAACTACGTCCTCCTCTGGTCGACCTCGCCACTGCGCGACGTCCCCGCTCACCTGCTCGCGCTGAGTGGTCTCCTGCTCCTCCTTCCGGGCGGTAGCCGCCGTCGCGTACCCGGTTTGCGGGTGCTCCTGGCAGGGCTCCTGCTGGGGTACGCGATCACGACACGCGTGGACGCCGTCCTCTATCTGATCCCAGCGGGCGGTGCGGCGCTGCTCGACCGCGAGCGTTGGGCCCGGCGGCTCGCGCTCGGCGTGCTCGGCTTCACGCTCGGTGTGGCACCGTTGCTCGCGTACAACGCGGTCGCGACGGGAAACCCCCTGCGGCCGACGCAGGCGATGGAGCTCGATTCGGTGCTGGCCCGCGCGCCCTCGGCAACGGCCCGCTGGCTCGCCAACGTGCTGCCCGCACCGCGCCCAGCGCTCGCCGACCAGGGCACCGTGGTTCGCGCGGCCGACGACGCGCCCCCTGGCGTTCCAGCGCCGAGCCCCACACCGTTCTCGGTACAGGGGGGAGGGCTCCGCATCAGCAACCTCCAGCGCACCCTGCCGGCGAACGTTCTCACGATGCGCGAGGCCCTGGGCGATCTGCTGCTCGTGCTGGCCGCGATCGGGGCGGTCGTGGCCGTTCGCCGCCCGGCATTGTTTCTCCTCGCCGTGCCCTACGTGGTGGTCGCCTTTCTCTTCTTCAGCCTCTGGACCCTGCCCGGGCCACGCTACCTCACCGGCGCTCTGCTGCTGCTGCCGTTGCTCTCCGTCGAGGGGGCGCGTGCGCTCCCGGGAATCGTGTCACGCATCGTGCCGCGCGCCGGACGGCCCGCCGCGATCGCGTTGACGATGCTGCTGGTCGTGGGCCTCGTGGTGGCGACGCTGCGCCCGCCGCTCGGCCAGCCGTCGGCGCTGCCTTGGGTGGAGCGCGCCTTCGTACTCGCGATCGCGTCTGCGTGTGCCGTTGCCTGCTCGGCGGCCTCGGAGCGAAGGCGTCAGATCGCCTTCGCGATCGTGCTGGGGGCGGCGCTCGCGGCAACGCTCGGCTGGCGATCGACGATCGCCCTGGGGCGCCGCGCCAGCTTCCAGCAGCCACAGGTTGAGCGCGCCCGCACCACGCTCGAGGCTGCGACGGACTTTCCGGCGGTCGTCCTGACCACGACGAGCATCGGGCGACCGGCGGAGAACATCAACTACTATACGGATGTCGAGGCGGCGTACCTGGAGGAGCTGGTGCGCTGGCAGGCGCAGCCGCGCTACGTCGTCGGCGCTCTACTCAGGGCCGGCTACTCCGTCTACATCCTGCTGCCCGTGGAGCAGGCGAAGCAGTGGCTCGCGAATTCGAACATCTCGACGTGGTACACCGCCGAGACGGTGCGCTCGATCGCGCCCAGCGAAGCGGTCGATTATTTCGTCGCGTCCCCGTTCCACCGCGGGATTCCGCTGTCGCTGGTGCGGCTCGATCTGAGACGCCCCGGTACCTGAGTGCCGGGGATCCGCCACGCGCTCAGCCGGTAAGCCGGCCCCGCAGGATCTCGTTCACCGACTGCGGATTCGCCTTGCCGCCGGTCGCCTTCATGATCTGACCGACGAAGAACCCGAGCAGCTTGTCCTTGCCCGCACGAAACTCGGCGACCTTGTCGGGATGGCTGGCGAGGACGTCGTCGATCGCGGCGGCGATGGCGTTCGTGTCGGTGACCTGCTCGAGCCCCTTGCGCCGCACGATCGCTGCCGGCTCGTCCCCCGTTGCGACCATCTCCTCGAAGACCGTCTTCGCGATCTTGCCGCTGATCGTCTCGTCGTCGATCAGTGCGATCATCGCGGCGAGCGACTCCGCGCGCACCGGCCACTCGGTGATCACCAGCGCGTCGTCGAGCCTGCGCTCGCGCACGAGGCGCAGGATGTCGCCCATCACCCAGTTCGAGATCGCCTTGGCATTCTGGTGCAGCGCGACGGCGGCCTCGAAGTAGTCCGCGAGGTCGCGCCGCGCGGTGAGGACCTCCGCGTCGTACTGCGGCAGCTGGTACTCCGCGACGAAGCGCTCGCAGCGCCGCCGGGGGAGCTCGGGCAGGCCGCGGCGTAGCTCCTCGACCCAGGCGCGGTCGACGACCAGCGGCGGCAGGTCCGGCTCCGGAAAGTACCGGTAGTCGTGCGCATGCTCCTTCGAGCGCATCGATGCGGTGAGGCCCCGGTCCGCGTCCCAGAGCCGCGTCTCCTGCACGATCGTGCCGCCCGCCTCGATGACGTCGATCTGGCGGCGGATCTCGTAGTCGATCGCGTGCTCGACGTTGCGGAACGAGTTCATGTTCTTGATCTCGGTCCGGGTGCCGAGCTTCTCGGTGCCGCGGCGCCGAACGGAGACGTTCGCGTCGCAGCGCATGCTGCCTTCCTCCATGTTGCCGTCGCAGACGGCGAGGAACTGCAGCACGGCGCGCAGAGCGCGCAGATAGGCGCTCGCCTCGAGCGGGGAGCCGATCTCGGGCTCGCTTACGATCTCCATGAGCGGGACGCCCGCACGGTTCAAGTCGACCAGCGAGTGGTCGTCGTGGGCGTCGTGGATGCTCTTGCCGGCGTCCTCCTCCATGTGGATGCGGGTCAACGTGATGCGCTTCCGACCCGACGGCGTCTCGATGTCCACCCCGCCGCCGACCGCGAGGGGCTCCTCGTACATGCTGATCTGGTAGCCCTTGGGGAGGTCCGGGTAGAAGTAGTTCTTGCGCGCCCAGCGCGCGCGCGGAGGGATCGTGCAGCCGGTCGCGAGCGCGGTCCGCATCGCGTACTCGAGGGCGTGCCGGTTCAGAACCGGCAGCACGCCGGGCATGCCCATGCAGACCGGACACGTGTGGGCGTTCGCCTCGGCGCCGAAGCTCGCAGAGCAGCCGCAGAAGAGCTTCGACTCGGTCAGGAGCTGCGCGTGCACCTCGAGACCGATCACCGGCTCCCAGACCCCGTAGTCGAACGCGATCGTGTCTTCCTTGGGGCTGCTCATGCGACCTTCCCCGACACGAGGCCGGTGATCTCCGCCGGACGCCGGAGGTGCCACTCCGTCGCGCGCTGGTAGGCGTCACCGACACGGAGCGCGACCTCTTCGGCGAAGGCGGGCGCGATGATCTGCAGGCCGATCGGCAACCCGGCTGTGTCGGCGCCGCACGGGAGGCTGAGGCCCGGGAGCCCTGCGAGGTTCACGGACGTGGTGAAGATGTCGGACAGGTACATCGCGAGCGGATCGGAGACCTTCTCGCCGAGCCGGAACGCGGTCGTCGGCGCGGTGGGCGCGGCGATCACGTCGCACTGCTCGAAGGCCTGCAGGAAGTCGCGGCGGATCAGTGTCCGTACCTGAAGGGCCTTCAGGTAGTAGGCGTCGCAGTATCCGGCGGACAGCGCGTACGTGCCGAGCAGGATGCGCCGCTTCACCTCGGGGCCGAAGCCTGCGTCGCGTGTCTGACGGTACATGTCGATCAGCGAGTCACCGCTCGACGCACGCCGGAGCCCGAAGCGGACGCCGTCGTAGCGCGCGAGGTTCGACGACGCCTCTGCCGTGGCGACCAGGTAGTAGGTCGCGATCGCGTACTCGGTGTGTGGCAGGCCGATCTCGACGAGCTGTGCACCCTGGGATTCGAGGAGCCGGATCGCGCTGCGCGTGGCCCCCTCGACGTCCGGTGCGATCCCGTCCGCGAAGTACTCGCGGGGGATGCCGATCCGCAGCCCACGCACGTCGCCGGTGAGTGCGGCGGTGTAGTCGGGGACACCACGTGGCACCGATGTCGAGTCGCGGGGGTCGTGACCGGCGATCACCCCGAGGACGGCGGCGATGTCCTCGACCGTCCACGCGAACGGGCCCACCTGGTCGAGCGAGGACGCGTATGCGATCACGCCGTAGCGCGACACGCGTCCGTAGGTCGGCTTGAGTCCCACCAGGCCGCAGAAGCTCGCCGGCAGGCGGATCGATCCCCCGGTGTCCGTGCCCAGCGACGCGAGGCACTCCCCGGCCGCGACGGCAGCGGCAGAGCCGCCGGACGAGCCGCCCGGGACGCGCTCCAGGTCCCACGGGTTGCGCGTGCTGCCGTAGGCCGAGTTCTCGTTCGACGAGCCCATCGCGAACTCGTCGAGGTTGGCTTTGCCGACGAGGACGCTGCCGGCGCGGGCGAGCCGCTCCGCAGCGTCGCTGTCGTACGGCGGCCGGAAGCCCTCCAGGATTCGTGATCCGCACGTGGTCACGATTCCGCGGGTTGCGAAGATGTCCTTCAACACGACCGGGATGCCGAGCAGGGGGCCGGTCTCGCCGCGGCCGAGTCGAGCGTCGGCCGCAGCGGCATCCGCGAGGGCACGCGCCTCGGTGACCTCGAGCAGGGCGTGCAGCGCGGGCTCGGCGCAGGCGATGCGGTCGAGCATCGCGCGGGTGAGTTCCGTCGACGAGAGCTCGCGCCGGTCGAGAGCCGAGCGTGCGGTGGCGATCGTGAAGGAGCGTGGGTCGGAGAGGTTCATGTCGGTGTCTGCGCCGCGCCGTGGGTCACTCGATGATCTTCGGTACGCGCAGGTAGCTCCGGTCGCGATCCGGAGCATTGGCGAGCATGGCGTCGGCGTCCTGCGGATTGCGTACGACGTCGTCGCGCGGCGGCGTGTGGAGGTCGATCACGTGAGCGGTGGCCTCGATCCCGGTGGTGTCGAGGGCCTGCAGCTTGCCGATGTAGCCGAGGATCGACTCCAGGTCGTCGCGCAGCGACGCGCGTTCGTCCTCGGTGAGGCCGAGGCGGGCGAGCAGCGCGATGTGGTCGACGTCTTTGAGAGAGACCGGCATCTGTTATCGTTACCACGCCGGCGCGCGAAGCGACAATTTCGTGCGTCGGACTACCGGTCCTCGTCGCGTCCGATCCGGCGCGGAAGCGTCCGGAATCGTCGCTCGTCAAAATCAATGCGGAGAGGGATTCGCTCATGGCAGCCTCCTCACGAGGGTCGGGAACCATCGTCTCGGCGCTTCTGCTGCTCGCTCTGGCGGCCGCGGACGCGTTCGTACTGCACCGACTGAGCCTGCCCGGGCAGGCGGCGCTGCTCACCACGGCGGGCGAGACGCTCGCTTCGTCGGGCCCCGGTGCGGCGCTCCGGCAGCTGATGGACGCCGGCCTCCTCGCCTGGCTCGCGATTCCCGTCGCCGGACCGCTGCTCATCGCCGTGGTCGCCCTGCTGACGGGCCGCAGCCGGGTCGTGGCCGCGCCGGCGGCGGATGCGGCGGCGGAGACCGACGAGCTGGTCGAGCCGGCAGGAGCCGTCGCGTCGCCGGACGTCGCGCTGCGCCTCCTCGCGACGCTCCAGGAGGAGGCGCGCCTCATCGACTTCGTGCGTGAGGACATCGACGGCTACGCCGATGCGGAGGTCGGCAGCGCGGCGCGCGGCATTCACGCCGCGCTGCGCAAGGCGCTCGACGACCGGCTCGTGGTCGAGCCGATCCTTACCGGCGAGGATGGCGACAGCGTCGAGGTCCCTGTCGACTTCGAGCCGGCGCTCGTTCGCGTGACCGGAAAGCTCGCGGGCGGGCCGCCGTACAGCGGGGTTCTGCGCCATGGTGGATGGCGGGTGCGCGAGGTTCGGCTGCCCGCGCCGAGCCCGGGCAGCGACGCACGCATCCTGCTGCCCGCCGAGGTCGAGGTCGGGGTGGAATGAAGCGATCCAGCGACGACAGCGGGGCGGCGCCGAGCCGCTTCGTGGTCGGCATCGACCTCGGTACCACCAACTCGGCACTCGCCTACGTCGACACGGAAGGCCTCGACGAGCGCGCGACCGGTGTCGCCATCCGGACGCTCGACGTGCCGCAGGTGACGGCAGCGGGTACGCTCGAGCCGCGCCCGCTGCTGCCTTCGTTTCTCTACCTCGCGACCGCGGAGGAGCTGGCGAGCGGTGGCTTCGCGCTGCCGTGGGGGGCGCCACCGGAAGGACGGATCGTCGGAGCGCTGGCGGCAAAGCGCGCGGCCGAAGCACCCGACCGCGTGGTGTCGTCGGCGAAGTCGTGGCTGTGCAACGAGCGCATCGACCGGACGGCCCCGATCCTGCCCTGGATCCCCGATGCCGGCATGGCCGCCGACGCGTCCGCTCCGGAGATCCCGCGGATATCCCCGCTCGACGCCGCGACGACGTACCTGGCACATCTTCGCGACGCATGGAACCGGACGATGGCGGCAGATGATCCGTTGCTGGTGCTCGAGCAACAGGACATCTTCCTCACCGTGCCGGCGTCGTTCGACGCGGTCGCGCGCGAGCTCACGGTGCGCGCCGCGGGCGACGCGGGGTTCGCGAACGTGCACCTGCTCGAGGAGCCGCAGGCAGCGCTCTACGCCTGGGTACACGGTGCCGGCGAGGACTGGCGGAAGGACCTTCAGGTCGGCGACGTTCTGCTCGTCTGCGACGTCGGCGGCGGCACGACCGACTTCAGCGTCGTGCTGGTCGGCGAGGAGGGCGGACGGCTGGCCCTGCGCCGCGTGGCGGTCGGTGACCACCTGCTGCTCGGCGGTGACAACATGGACCTCGCGCTCGCCTTCGCGGTGCGCGATCGCCTCGCGCGCGACGGCAAGCGGATCGACGCGTGGCAGTTCCGGGGCCTCGTGCTCGCCTGTCGCGAGGCGAAGGAGCGTCTGCTCGGCGAGAGCCCGCCCGACAGCGTGCCGCTCTCGATCCTCGGCCGCGGCAAGAAGCTCATCGGTGGCACGATCCGCGCCGCGCTCGAGCGCGCCGAGGTCGACGCCCTGCTGCTCGACGGCTTTCTCCCCGCGGTCGACGCGTCGGCGCGCGCGGTGACGGTCGCCGAGTCGGGGCTGAGCGAGCTGGGCCTCCCGTTCGCGGCGGACGCCGCGATCACGCGGCACCTGGCCACGTTCCTGTCGTCGCACCGCGCGGTCGCCTCGGGCGACGACGGCGACGCGAGTGCGGCGGCGGATGGTCTCATCCACCCGACGGCACTGCTGTTCAACGGTGGTGTGATGCAGGCCGCGGCGATGCAGCGCCGCGTCGCCGACGTCCTCGCCGCGTGGGCCCACGCGGCGAAGGTTGCGGAGCCGCGCATCCTGCCCGGCAGCGACCTGTCGCACGCGGTGGCGCGCGGCGCTGCCTACTTCGGCCTCGCGCGACGTGGCCGGGGCGTGCGCATCCGCGGCGGAACGGCGCGCTCGTACTACGTCGGCGTGGCGAGCGCGATGCCGGCGGTTCCCGGGAAGCCACCGCCGGTCAAGGCACTCTGCGTCGTGCCGTTCGGCGTGGAGGAGGGTAGCGAGCTCGAGGTCCCCGGTGCCGAGTTCGGCTTGCTCGTCGGACAGCAGGCGCGATTCCGTTTCTTCGCGTCGTCGACGCGAGGCGAGGATCACGTCGGACTGGTCCTCGACGAGTGGGAAACGACCGAGCTCGAGGAGCTGGCACCGCTCACCGCACGCCTCGACGGCTCGGCGAGCAGCCGCGTGCCGGTGCGACTGTCGGCCACCGTGACGGAGATCGGCACGCTCGAGCTCTGGTTCGTCGCGCGCGAGGCGGGCGAGCGCTGGAAGCTCGAGTTCACCGTCCGCGGAACGGGCGGCGCGCCGTGAGCGAGTCGCAGCGCGCCGCGGCACGGTACGTCGTGGGGATCGATCTCGGCACGACGAACTCCGCCGTCGCGTGGGTGAAGCTCGACGGCCATGCTCCCGTCGAAGCGTTTCCCGTGGCGCAGCTCGTCGCCGAGGGAGAGGTGCTGCCGCGTCCGTCGTTGCCGTCGGCGATCTACCTGGCGGGAGAGCACGACGTTCGGCCCGGCGCCCTCGCGCTGCCGTGGAGCGATGATCGGCGCTGGGCGGTCGGTGCGCTCGCGCGGCGGCTGGGCGATCGCGTCGCCGGCCGGCTCGTCACCTCGGCGAAGTCCTGGCTCTGCCACGGCGCGGTCGACCGGACCGCCGCGATCCTGCCGTGGGGAGGTGATCCCTCGATCGCCAAGCTGTCGCCCGTCGCGGCGTCGGCGCGGATCCTGGAGCACGTGCGTCAAGCCTGGGATGCACAGCATCCGGTAGCACCGCTCGCCGCGCAGCAGGTCGTGCTCACCGTCCCCGCATCGTTCGATGAGGTGGCGCGCGAGCTGACGGTTCAGGCGGCTGCGAACGCCGGTCTCGACCGGCTGCGATTGCTCGAGGAGCCCCAGGCGGCGATCTACGCGTGGATCCACGCGCACTCGTCCTGGCGCGAGCAGCTCGCGCCGGACAGCTCGGTTCTGGTCGTCGACATCGGCGGCGGCACGACGGATCTCTCGCTGATCGTCGTACGACGCGGCGCGGAGGGTCTCGGTCTCGAGCGGGTCGCCGTTGGCGAGCATCTGCTGCTCGGAGGTGACAACGTCGACCTCGCGCTCGCGCGGCTGGTCGCCGACCGTAGCGCCGAGGCGCGCGGCCTCGATGCCGCACGATGGCAGCAGCTCACCTCGCTCTGTCGCGAGGCGAAGGAGCGGCTGCTCGGCGACGACCCGCCGGAGAGCCTCGCGATCGCCGTGCCCGGTCGCGGACGCAGCATCGTCAAGGGCACGATCACGGCGCAGCTGTCCCGGCACGACGTCCTGAACGTGGTGCTCGACGGCTTCGTGCCCGTGGTGCCGCGCGACGCTCGCCCGCGCGCGAACGAGGGTGTCGGCCTCACCGAGTTCGGCCTGCCGTACGCGAGCGACGCGCAGATCACGCGCCACCTGGCAGCGTTTCTCGCCGACGCGACCGATCCGTCGGCGACGGCGGGCGGCGCGCACGCCGTGCCGGCGCCGACCGCGGTGCTGTTCAACGGTGGCGCACTGAAGTCCGCAGCGATGCGCGCGCGCATCCTCGATACGCTCGAGTCGTGGTACGGCGCACGGCCGCACGAGCTCGCCGGCGCGGACCTCGAGCTCGCCGTCGCGCGCGGAGCCGCGACGTACGGGCTCGCGCTGCGCGGCATCGGGGCGCACATCGCCGGCGGTGCGGCCCGTGCGTGCTATGTGGCGGTGGCTGCCGATACGGCCGACGCGGCGGCGGGCCGGAGGCAGCACGTCCTCTGCGTCGCGCCGCGCGGCATGCAGGAGGGCGCCGAGAACGAGATCGCCCTGCCCGAGTTCGAGGTGGTGGCGAATTCCCCGGTCCGCTTTCCGATCTACGCGTCGGCGACGCGCACGGGCGACGAGGCGGGAGCGCTGCTCGAGCTCGATCCGTCGACGTTGGTCGAGCTGCCGCCCATCTCGACGGTGCTGCGCTTCGGACGCTCGCTCAGCGAGCGCGCGATCGCGGTGCACCTGCGCGCGGCGCTGACCGAGACCGGAACGCTGGAGCTCTGGTGCCTGTCGCGCGAGACGGATCATCGCTGGCGGCTCAACTTCGACCTGCGCGCCCGCGAGCGCGGACCCGACGGGCAGCTTCCTCCGGGCGAAGCCGACAAGGCGGCGGCCTCGGCACCCGGCCAGCCTGCGCAGGAGATGGTCGTCGCCGAGAATCGCATCGCGGCGGCGGTTGCCTGTCTCGGAGGCTGCTTCGCCGAGCGTCAGGCGGGCGACCCGAAGCAGCTGATGCGTGCGCTGGAGGAGGCCCTCGACGCGGGCAAGGATGCCTGGCCGGTGGCCTGCGTGCGACGCCTGTGGGACGCGCAGTTCGCGCTCGAGGGTGCACGCGAGCGCACGCCCGACCACGAGGCTCGCTGGCTCAACCTCGCCGGCTTTCTGCTCCGTCCGGGCTACGGCGAGGAACGAGACGCATGGCGCGTGGAGCACCTCTGGCGACGCTTCGACGCCGGGCCGCACTTCGCGAACGCGCCGCAGGTTCGCGCCGAGTGGTGGACCATGTGGAAGCGCGTCGCGGGCGGACTCACACGTCAACAACAGCAGGCGCTGCTCGCGTTCGTCCGTCCGGTTCTGCTGCCGCAGCTCGCGAAGAAGGCGAAGGTGCGCTGGAAGGCCGCGCCGCAGGAGCTGCGCGAGATGTGGCAGGTGGCCGCATCGCTCGAGAAGCTCCCGGCCGGAGTCCGCCAGGAGCTGGCGACGACCCTGGCCAGCCGGGTCCTCAAGGGCAAGGCGACGGGCGACGCCGAGGTCTGGGCGCTCGGCCGGATCGCCGCAAGGACGCCGATGGCGGGCCCCGTGAGCAGCGTGATCGAGCCGCGCATCGTGGAGCCGTGGCTCGCGGCACTGCTCGACGCCCCTTGGGAGCGGCGGGCGGCGACGGCTCTCGCGGTCGCGCAGATGGCTCGTCTGACCGGCGACCGGGCGCGCGACGTCGACGCCGCGTTGCGCGAGCGTCTCGCGGAGCGCATCGCCGCCGAGCCGGAGGGGCGGCGCTTCGCGCGCTGGCTGCGCGAGGTGGTCGCGATCGGCGCGCAGGATCGCGCGCTGGTCCTCGCGGAGTCGCTGCCGGTGGGCCTGCGCCTCGCCGCGGCAACGGGCTGAAGACGGCAGGGTAGCCGGTACGTCCGCCCTGTGTCGCCGGCGGCAGGGAGGGCAGAGTGCCGGTGTGCCATGCAGGGACCCACGCGCCGCGCGCGGCCGTGCCGCCGAGGACGCGGCGGCGCGCTTTCTTTCCCGACAGGGCTACGAGGTCGTCGCGCGCAACGTCTGGCTTTGCGGCGCAGAGGTCGATCTCGTGGCCCGCGACGGCGACGTCGTCGTCTTCGTCGAGGTGCGCTCGCGCTCCAACCGCCGCTTCGGGACGGCGGCGGAGACGGTGGGGGCGCGCAAGATCGCCCGCGTGGCGCGGGCGGCCCAGGCGTACCTCGCGCTGAACGGTCTCTCTCGCGCGCCCGCCCGGTTCGACGTGGTCGGGGTCGACATGACCAGCGGTGCTCCGGTGTGCACGCTCGTCCGCGGCGCCTTCGAAAGCCCGTTCTGAGTGGCGCGCGCGGGCCGGAAATGTTGAAGAACACGACCATGCTGGACATCAGGCTCATCCGTGAGAGGCCCGACTTCGTGAAGGCCGAGCTCGCGAAGGTGCAGTGTCCCCCGTCGATGATCGACGACCTGCTCGAGGTCGACCGCCGGCGCCGCGAGGCGCTGCAGGCGCTCGAGGCACGACGGGCTGAGCGCACGCGACGCTCGAAGGAGATCGGTGCGCTGCCCCCGGAGGAGCGGAAGAGCGCCGGAGCCGCGCTCAAGTCGCTCGGCGACGAGATCGCCGCCGCCGAGGCGTCGGCGACCGAGGCGGAGGCCCGCTTCGACGCGATGATGCTGCACGTCCCGAACCTGCCGCACCCGGATGTGCCCGTCGGACCCGACGACTCGGCGAACACCGTGGTCCGCAGCGTGGGCGATCCGGCGCATTTCGACTTCACCCCGCAGCCGCACTGGGACCTCGGTCCGGCGCTCGGCGCGATCGACTTCGAGCGCGGCGTCAAGATCTCGGGAACCCGCTTCTACGTCCTGACCGGCATCGGCGCCCGGCTGCAGCGCGCGCTGATCTCGTTCATGCTCGACGTGCACACGCGCGAGCACGGCTACCTCGAGGTGTACCCGCCGGCGATGGTGAAGGAGCAGTGCCTGGTCGGCACCGGGAACCTGCCGAAGTTCGCCGACACCGTGTACCGGGACATCGAGGAGGACTTCTGGTTCGTGCCGACCGCGGAAGTCCCGGTCACCAACATGTACCGCGAGGAGACCCTCGACGGCGCCCGGCTACCGATCCGTCACGTCGCCTACTCGCCGTGCTTCCGCCGCGAGAAGATGTCCGCCGGACGTGACGTCCGGGGCATCAAGCGCGGGCACCAGTTCGACAAGGTCGAGATGGTGAAGTTCGTGCGGCCGGAAGCGTCGGACGACGAGCTCGTGTCGCTGCTCGATGACGCCGAAGACATCTGTCGCCGGCTGGGGCTCGCGCACCGGGTGATCCGGATGTGCACGGGCGACCTGAGCTTCACGGCTGCCTGCAAGTTCGACGTCGAGGTCTGGGCGCCCGGCTGCGGCGAGTGGCTCGAGGTCAGCTCGTGCTCGAACTTCCGGGACTTCCAGGCACGTCGCGCGAACATCCGCTTCCGCCCGACGCCCCAGGCGAAGCCGGAGTACGTGCACACGCTCAACGGCTCGGGGCTCGCACTGCCCCGCGTGCTGATCGCGGTGCTCGAGACCTACCAGCAGCAGGACGGTTCGGTGCGCCTCCCCGAGGTCCTGCGTCCCTACCTGGGCGGCCTCGAGGTCCTGCGTCCGCTCTGACGGGCCGCCGCGGCCGTGCTGGCGCGCGCCGCTGCCCCGCTGGGGCGCGCCGCTGCCCCGCCCGGCGGACTGGGCGCGTGGTCGCGACCGGTCGCCTTCTTGCGTGTCGTTGTGGAAGGGGAGCGTCTCGCGGGCGTCTCGGCAGTGCTCCGCGCAAAGTCGCACAGCGGCTGGATGACGCAGAGCGCGCACCGCGGCTCGCGGGCGAGGCAGACGCGCCGGCCGTGCCATTGCAGAAGATGGCAGAGGCGTACGCGGTCCGCCGGCCGTACGACCTTCATCAGGTCGGCCTCGATCTGGTCGGGATCGTCGTTGCCCGTGAGCCCGATGCGCTTCGCGAGCCGTGCGACGTGCCGGTCGACGCCGATCGCGGGCTCGCCGTACGCATTCGCACGGAGCACGTTGGCGGTCTTCCGGCCGACGTGCGGCAGCTCGAGCAGGTCGGCGAGCGAGCGCGGGACCTCGCCCCCGAAGCGCGCGACGATCTCCGCGCAGCAGCGCTGCACCGCCTTGGTCTTCTGCCGGTAGAAGTTCACCGCCCGCAGCTGCTGCTCGAGCTCGGCCGGGTCGGCCTCGGCCCAGGCGCGCGGGGTGCGGTAGCGCGCGAAGAGCGGCGGCGTGATCGCGTTCACGCGATCGTCCCGGAACTGCGCGGCGAGGATCAGGGCGACGAGCAGCTCGAGCGGCGAAGTGAAGTCGAGCTCGAAGCGGGCGTCGGGGTGCGCACGCGCGAGCTTCTGCACGATCGTCCTTGCCCTCGTACCGTTGCTCGTCGGTCCCGCAGCCACGACTTAGACTGCGATGGGTCACACCGGGTGTCAATCGTCGCGACCGTTGCGCGCGCCTGCTACGAAGGCCCGGTGTCTGCGACCGTACGCATCCCGGTAAGCGGTGTGTCTCTCGCGGTGACCGACCACGGGTCCGCGAGGGGTGACGTGGCCCGTGCACTCGTGCTCGCGCACGCGACGGGCTTCTGCGGCGCGGTCTGGCGGCCGCTGCTCCCGGCACTGCGCGAGCGCTTCCGTGTGATCTCGCTCGATCAGCGTGGCCACGGCGACAGTGACAAGCCGGACGACGCATACGCGTGGCGCGACTTCGTGGACGATCTCGCGGGAGTGATCGACGCTCTCCGGCTGCGTGACGTCTGCGCGGTCGGGCACTCGAAGGGCGGGGCGGCCGTGGCTGGCGTGGCGGCGCTCCACCCGGGTCGCATCGGGCGTGCGGTGCTGCTCGATCCCGTGCTGGTCGATCCGCTGCCCGAGGGCAGGACCCAGCCGGCGAACGCGATGGCGGTCGCGGCCCGGCGGCGAAGGCAGGTGTGGGACAGCCGCGAGCAGATGATCGAGTCCTACGCCGGGCGGGCGCCGTTCGACGTGTGGCGGCGCGACTTTCTCGAAGCGTACGTCGAGGGCGGAACCTTCGTGCGGGCTGACGGGAAGGTCGAGCTCAAGTGCTCCGGCGAGATCGAGGCTCGGGTGTACGAGGGAGCGGCGCGGTCGTCGAGCACTGAGTTCCTGCACGGCATGGCGGTGCCGACCCTGCTGGTGTCGGGAGAGCGCAGCCTGACCCTGCCACCGGAGCGCGCCCGTCGAGCGGCCGCCATGCTGCGCCACGGCAGGCTCGAGGTCCTACCCGGGATCGGGCACTTCGTTCCGATGGAAGCGCCCGATGCGGTGCTGCGCGTGCTAGGCGCTTTTCTGTAGTGAGGGACGATGGTCCCGACGACGGCTCGCGGGCGGGCGCTCGGTGGAGCTCGCGGAGGACTCGTCGCCAAGGGTCAACGCGTCGTTCGAGGCTCGCACCAGATAGCGCCACTGGCCACGAACCCGGACACCGGCGGCGAGGAAGCGCCGCTGGGCACGCACGCGGTTCTGGCGATCGGTTGCATGAAAGCTCATGCACGAATTGCGGTAGCATGAGTCATGCCATCGCGGCGGCTCGCGGGAGGTCTGAAATCCGCACGTTTTTCGTGGCGGCGGGTCGCCCTGAACGGTTCGCTCGGCAGCAACTTCAGCATCATGTCACGTATCGTCAGAGGACCATGCAACGTCGGGGGCGTCGGTGAAGATCGTCGTTTGTGTGAAGCAGGTACCGGAGGTGTCCGAGCTGGGGTTCGACCCCGGGACGCGTCGTCTGAAGCGCGCCGGGGTTCCCCTGCAGATCAACCCCTTCGACCGGCGCGCCGTGCTGGAGGCGATCCGCCTCCGCGAGGATATCGGGGGCTCGGTGGCCATCGTGTCGATGGGGCCGCCGCAGGCGGCCGACGCGCTGCGCGAGTGTCTCTCTCTGGGCGTCGACCGCGCCGTGCACCTCTCGGACCGGGCGTTCGCCGGTGCCGACACGCTCGCGACATCCCGTGCTCTGGCGCGCGCGATCGATCGCCTCGGGTTCGACCTGGTGCTCGCCGGGAGGTTCACCATCGACTCGGAGACGGGACAGGTCGGACCCGAGGTGGCGGCACTGCTCTCCGTACCGCTGGTGGGCGGAGTTCGGCGCTTGACGGTCGAACCTCGCCACGAAGGCGTCGCCGCGTCCTGGCTCGCGCGCGCCGAGTGCGAGCGTGACGATGGTTTCGCCGAGGTCGAGTGCGCGACGCCGATGGTGATGACCTGCACCGACCGCTGGAAGACCCGCGTGCCGCTGGTCATGCCGGACGAGGCGGCAGCACTGCAGCATCCGCTCGAGGTGTGGACCGCGGCCGATCTCGGCGGCTCGTCGGACGACTACGGCGAGCCGGGCTCGCCGACGTGGGTCGCGGACCTGCAGCCGGTCGCGTCGCGGCGCCGCAACGCGCGCGTGGTCGCGAGCGACTCGTACGACGCCGCGGTCGACGCCGTCGTGGCGGAGCTCGCGGCGATGCGCGCCGATGGCGAGCGCGTCGGGCGCGGTCGCTCGCTCGCGCATCGGGCCGCGACCAGCCCTGACGGCGCCGTCTGGGTCCTCGCCGAGCTCGCACCGGACGGCCGTCTCCGTCCGGTGACGGCGGAGCTGCTCGGGGCGGCCGACGAGCTCGCCGAGCAGCTCCATCTCGGCGTGGCGGCGTTTCTCGTCGCGCCCGATCTCGGCCCGCGGACAAAGGCACCCGACGTCGCCGCGCTCGCAGCGGAGCTCGGTGCGCTCGGTGCCGACGTGCTGCTGGCACCCTGCGGAAATGGTGTGAGCGACGAGGCGACCGCGCGCGTCCTCGAAGCGGCGATCGCCCGCCATCGTCCGCGAATCGTCCTCGCTCCGGCGACCGGGCTCGGGCGCGAGGTGGTGCCGCGCGTTGCGGCCCGGCTCGGCCTCGGGTTGACCGGTGACGCGATCGGCGTGGAGCTCGATGGCGAGGGGCGGCTGCGGCAGCTCAAGCCCGCGTTCGGCGGGCAGCTGGTCGCACCGATCCTGTCGAAGACCAGCCCGGAGCTCGTCACCGTCCGGCCCGGCGTGCTGGACGCTGCGCACGCGACGCCCGGGCGGCCCGCGGCGCGCGTGGCCGTGCTGCCGGAGGGGCCGGCGGACGCCGCTCGCGTGCGTACCATCGGCTTCACGTCCGAGCTCGGTGACGGCCCGTCGCTCGACGACGCCCGGGTCGTGGTGTGCGTCGGTTGGGGGATGGGCAAGGACTCCGTGCCACTCGCGAGCGATCTCGCGGCCGCACTCGGCGGAGTCGTGGGTGCGACGCGTCGGGTGTGTGACGGCAGCTGGCTTCCGCGCCAGCTGCAGATCGGGATCTCCGGACGGAGCGTCGCACCCGACTTCTATCTGGCGCTCGGCGTGCGCGGCTCCTTCAACCACGTCGTGGGCATGAGCCGGTCGGGGCGCGTGGTGGCCGTCAATCGCGACGAGAACGCGGAGGTCTTCGCCGCAGCGGACTTGGGCATCGTCGGCGACGCGCGTGGCTTCGTGGAGGCGCTGCTGGCGCGGATTCGCGCGTCCTGACGACGGGGAGGGCCGGGCTCCTAGTCGAGGATCGTCTTCTTGACGATGCCCAGGTCTCCGTCGAGCTCGTAAACCAGCGGCACGGCGGTAGCGATGTTGAGCTCGAGCACCTGCTCTCGCGTGAGGTGCTCGAGGTCCATCACGATCGAGCGCAGGCTGTTGCCGTGCGCGGCGACGATGACGTTGTGCCCGGCCCGGAGCTGCGGCGCGACGTGGGCGGCGAAGTAGGGGAGGGTGCGCGCGGCAGTGTCCTTGAGGCTCTCACCGCCTGGGGGCGCCACGTCGTAGCTGCGCCGCCACACGTGCACCTGCTCGTTGCCGTACTTCTTGGCGGTCTCGGCCTTGTCGAGCCCCTGGAGGTCCCCATAGTGGCGCTCGTTGAGCGCCTGGTTCCGCTCGACCGGGAGCTCACCCGCGCCGATCTCCTGTAGCACGATCGACAGCGTCTCCTGCGCGCGCACGAGCTCGGAGGTGAACGCGAACGCGAAGGTGATGCCGGTATCGCGCAGCCTGCTCCCGGCGCGGTGCGCCTCCTCGCGTCCGAGATCGGTCAGCGGCACGTCGACCCAGCCCGTGAAGCGGTTCTCGAGATTCCACTGCGATTGCCCGTGGCGAATCAGGACCAGGGTCGACACATCACCTCCCTCGGTCGCCCGGCTGGCGCGACGCGAAACGACTATGCGATGGATCCTCGTCCTTCAAGGCGCTCCGGCGCTGTGCTAGCGTCCGCGCGTCTCTACCGAACAACGGAGGCCTCGCAGCATGAAGATCGTGGTGGATTTCGACAAGTGCAACAGCAACGCCGTCTGTCAGGTCGCGGCGCCGGAAGTCTTCGAGGTTCGTTCGGACAACTTCCTCTACATCCTGCAGGAGAACCCGCCCGAGAGCCTGCGCGTCAAGGTGGAGGCCGCGGTGCGCGGCTGTCCGACGCGCGCGATCTCCATCGAGGACTGAGGAGCCTGCGGTTGCCGGCGACTCAGCCGCCGGTGATCGGGCGCTCGGGCTCGCCGATGCAGTAGGCGCAGCGACAGAGCGCGCGCAGCTCCGATACGAGGTAGAAGGTCTCGTGCCCGTCGGTCCAGCGCAGGAAGACGCTCGCATCGCCGATCCGCTCGAGGCTCTCGAGCGTTGCCTTGCCGCCGCCGGGCAGCTCGTCGCGCTCTCGAAGGGCCATGCAGGCATCGCAGGGGCAGTGGCCCCGAAGGCTCGCATGCGTCAGGATCGAGTCGTGGCCGTCGAACCACGCGACTCCGAGTGCGTAGCGTCCCACCGCCCGTGTCTCGCTGATCCTCGGCTCGTCCGCCATGCGTTCGATCGTAGGCAAGAGCGTACCGAGCGACAACCCCGCGGGCTGCGCCGCGCCCGGGCGATCACTCCGCTGGTGTTCGGAATCCTGCTCGGGGCAGCCTGCGCAGGGGCGCAGGTTCAGCCCATCGCGCCCGAAGCCGCGGGTGACCACCTCGGCGAGGTGGTCACCGTCGAGGGCAACGTCGAGACGGTGATCTGCTCCCCGCTCGCCTGCCTGGTCTCGTTCACCGCCGACTACAGCGGTCTCGCCGCCTCGATCCCCGGGGACGTGGTGTCGCGCTTCCCGTCGCCGAAGGAGACCTATGCGAACCGCCGCGTCCGGGTGCGGGGGACGGTCGTCGATCGCAACGGCCGGCCGCGGATCGAGGTGACCGACCCGGAGGCCCTGCTGGTCGTCGGCGCAGCCGGCGGCGCGGCGCCCGGGTCCGGGGCGGCTCCGGTCGTGCGCGTAAATCGGCCTGCGGGTGTCGACCCTGCTGGGGCTTCGCCCCAGCAGGTCACCGACGGAGCCGTCGTCGCTGCGGCCGAGGCGCTCGGCGCGCCGGCTGCAGACGACCCCTCCGGTGACGCCGCGACAGCATCGCGCTCGCGGGTCATTACCCCGGGCGTCGTGACCACCCGCAGCGGCGGACCGCGGCCGCCATCGGCAGAGCCGAGCGGTGACGGTCTGGTCGCTCGTCTCGAACGTGGCGCGGCCGACGTCGCGGCGGTCGAGTCACGCTCGCTCGAGCAACGTGTCGAGCAGCTGCAGCAGGAGAACGCGAGCCTCGCCGAGGTGGTGCAGGAGCTCGAGGAAAGGCTGGCCGTGCTCGAGCGGACGGGCGGCCGCGGCCAGGGTGTCAACGAAGCGGAGCTTCCCTACACGCCGGAGTACGTCGTCTCCGGCGAGAAATCGACCCGTCTCGAGGCCGTGAAGCGCGGCTGGAGCTCGGAGCGTCTGCTGCGGGCAGTCGGGCCGCCGCTCAACACCGTGACCGAGGCGAACGGGTACATGACCTGGTACTACGCCAACGGACGCGCCGTGACGCTCGACCCCCGCGGTCGCGTGGCCTCCAGCGTCGGCTTCTGAAGCCCCCTCAGGCCGCGCCGTCGGGCGGGAGCTTGTCGTGGCCGGGCGCGCCTTCGGGCTTGTCGGCGCCGTCGTCGTCCTCGCGATGGTCCAGCGAGTCGCGGAACGCGCGCAGCGATTTCCCGAGGAACGAACCCACCTCGGGTAGGCGGCTCGGCCCGAACACCAGCAGCGCGAGCGCGAGGATCACCAGAAGCTCAGGAAAGCCGAGACCCCACATCGTGCTCCGGATAACAACGCTCCCCTGCCTTGGAGTCAAGCTGCGATCCGTCGGGTCGCCGTGGCCGCGGACGGGCGGAGATGGTACCTGCGACGCGCGATGTCGGAGCTAGGCGGTGCCGGTGCGCCGTCGCGGACAGGTTCCGCGAACGGCGAGTCTCCCGTCCGTCTGGCACGCTCGGCCTCGGTGGTCGGCGGTGCGGTCCTTGGAAGCAGGATTCTCGGGCTGATCCGTGAGCAGGTGTTCGCTGCCTCGTTCGGCGCGGGGCGCGAGCTCGATGCCTTCGTCACGGCGTTTCGCATTCCGAACCTGTTCCGCGACCTGTTCGCCGAGGGCGCCCTGTCGGCGGCGTTCGTGACCTGCTTCACGCAGACGCTCGCACGGGAAGGCGAGGCGCGGGCGTGGCGCCTCGCCAACCTGGTGGTGCACGCGCTTCTCGTGGTCGTCGGCGGCATCGTCCTGGTCGGCATCCTGGTGACACCGTGGGTCGTCGACGTCATCGCTCCCGGGTTCGCCGACGTTCCCGGGAAGACCGCGCTGACCGTCGAGCTGACACGCGTCATGTTCCCCTTCCTGGTGCTGGTCGCTCTGGCCGCAGTCGCCATGGGGATGTTGAACGCGCGCGGGCACTTCGGCGTGCCGGCCTCGGCGTCGAGCTTCTTCAACGTCGGCTCGATCGTCGTCGGACTCTTCGCCGCATGGTGGCTGGCGCCCGGTTACTTCACGAGCGCGTGGGGTGAGGGAGGGGCGGCGGGCGCGGCGCCGGAGCTCGCCGAGCGCGCGATCCTCGGCATGGCGCTCGGCACCGTGGTGGGCGGTGCGCTGCAGCTCCTCGTTCAGGTCCCGTCGCTCTACCGCCTGAATTACCGCTACCGGCCGATGCTCTCGTTCCGGGATCGCGGGGTGCGTCGGGTTCTGGCGTTGATGGCCCCGGCGACGATCGGGGCCGCAGCCCTGCAGATCAACGTGCTGGTGAACAGCAACTTCGCCTCGCATCTCGGCGACGGCGCAGTGAGCTGGCTGAACGTCGCCTTTCGCTTCATGCAGCTGCCGATCGGCCTCTTCGGTGTCGCCGTCGGCGTGGTCGCCCTGCCGGCAGTGTCGCGCAGCGCCGAACGCGCCGACATGCCCGAGTTCAATGCGACGATCGTGCGCGCCCTGCGTCTCGTGTTCGGCCTCTGCTTGCCCGCTGCGGTCGGCCTCGCGGCTCTCGCGCCCGAGTTCGTGGGACTCGTCTATCAGCACGGACGGTTCACCGCCGAGGACACGCGGATGGCGGCGAGCGCGCTCGTCGCCTACTCGGTCGGCCTCGCAGGATACGCGAACATCAAGGTCATGGTCCCGGCCTTCTATGCGCTCGGTGACGCCCGGACGCCGGCTGCGATTTCATGCTTGTCGATCGCGGTGAACGCGGCGGGCAACTGGCTCGTGATCCACCAGCTGGGTGGCGGTCATGCCGGACTCGCGGGCGTGACGTCGCTGGTCGCGCTGCTCAACTTCGCGATCCTCTTCGTGTTGCTGCGGCGCCGGATCGGCTCGTTCCCCGGGCTCGGTGCCGCCGTGCTGCGCCTCGGGGTCGCCTCGCTCGTCGTCGGGGTGGTCTGCGTGGCCGTGCGCTCGGGCGTCGGCCTCTTCCTGCCGGTCGACGGGTTCGCGGGCCGCGCCGCGATCGCCAGCCTCGCGGTTCCCTTGGCGGCGATGGCGTTCGTCGTGGCCGCCGCGGCGCTCGGCGTGCAGGAGATCCGCCCGATGGTGGAGCGCCTCCTCGGGCGTGCCCGCCGCGCCGCGCGCTGACGCGCCGCCCTGGCGGATGCTAGACCGGCGCCATGTCACCCGGCGGAACTGGCGCGGGCCCTGCCGTGCCGGCGATCATCGCCGGCTTCCCGACGCTGGTGGAGGCGTTCGAGGTTGCCGGGACGCCGATCGCGCTGGTGACCGTGCGCGACCTCGAGCAGCACGTCGACCGCGAACTGCTGCTGCATGACGAGAGCACGGTGCCGCCCTACTGGGCGCTGGTGTGGGGCGGGGCACGTGCGCTCGCAGAGCATCTGGTCACCCGCGTCGAGTGCAAGGGCAGGAGCGTTCTCGACGTCGGGTGCGGGCTCGGTCTCGTCGCGCTGGCGGCGTCGTTGCGGGGGGCGCTGGTGACCGCGATCGATCGCGAACTGGCGCCGATCGAATTTCTGCAGGCGAGCGCCGCGATCAACCGTGTCGAGGTGGAGGTGCTCGTCGGGGATGTCGTGACCGCGTCCCTCGAACGGACGTTCGACCTCGTGCTGGCGGCCGATCTGCTCTACGAGCGGGCCGAGTTCGACCACCTGGCGGAAGCCCTGAGCGGGCTCGTCGCACCGGATGGAACGCTGTGGGTCGCCGACCCGCAGCGGGTCGATACCGCCCGGTTCTACGCAGCGCTCGAGCGCTGCGGGCTCTCGATCCGCGAGGTGGGAGCGTGCGAGCTTCGCGAAGAGAACGGCGTCCTGCGCGTCAGGCTGATCGCGCTGGGACGCGGCTGAGGACGAGCGCAGGCCCAGGCGGAACCTGCGCCCGCGCGATCACTCGGCCGGCGCTGCGCCGTCGGCGTGACGGTATTCAACCTGGTGGTCGAGGAGCACCTGGCCTTCCTCGGTCATCCAGCCGAAGCGGGTGGTGCGCTTGCCCTCGATGAGATGGTTCACCAGCTTCACCCGGCTCACCGCCTTCCCGGACTCGAGAGAGACGTGCCACGCCTTCAGGGTGACCTTGCCGCGGGTAGACGCGCGTGCTGTTTTGCTGAGCTTTTTCTCCGCCATGGTGGGTCCTCCAGCCGCCGGGCCTGAGCGCTGGTGAGTAACCGGCGCCCGCGCCTGGCGCAAGCAGGCGGGCGAGCGGATGGGACGGCGACGCCGGGGAGGCGCTGGTGCCCGGCGCCCCCCCCGATTCCTGCCCGCAGGCGACACGGGGGCGACCGCATGACCGTCGAAACGGACCATCGAGCGAGCCGCTTGCAGAAGAGGGGCTTTCTTCGGAGAAAAAAACCTGCCAGATTTGGTTATCAGCTACTGACACGCTGAGTCATTGCTGCTATTCTCTATCGACCTTGGTGGGGAGGCAGTGATGGCGACGACGACGACCTCGTCGAGTCTCGTTGGAGGCCAGTCGTCCCCGCACCAAGATCGTTCGGGGCCGGACGATACCCTCCCGTCGACCCCGTCGAGGCATACGGACCACGACCCGGTGGAGCCGCGTCCGCGGCACGCGCCGAGGTAAAACGATTCGAGGGTAAAGGAACGAGATGCGAACCGCAGCGATCTATCCGGCAGAGACCGAGCCGACCGAGTGGAACGATCCGAATCGGGACGAGCAAGCTCAGGCGGCAACACCTTCTGCTCAGGAGCTTGGTGACGTCGAGGCTGAGGCGAAGTCGATGGAGCCCCTCGTAGGGGACCTCGACGTCCTCGGCCGATTCTACGCCGACCTCGCCCGTACCCCGCTCCTCGACCGCGAGGCCGAGCGCACGCTGACCACCGAGATCAGCCGGGCACGGGAGTCGGTCGTCCGGTGGCTCCGTCGCAACCCGCGCATCGTCAACGTCACGTTGACGGAGCGGGGCCGCGGCGTCATCCGCCCGACCGAGGAGTTCCGCGAGCGAGAGATCCTGCTGGTCGTCGATCGGGCGCGGCGTCTGGCACGCAGCCCTGCGAAGCTTCGCAAGATGCGTCTGACGCGCGACCGGGTCAGCAAGTTCGCGCGCGAGCTCGACGCACGCCTCGAGGCGTACCGCGGCGCGCGCGACGCGATGCTGAAGGCGAACCTGCGCCTCGTCGCCGCGATCGCTCGCAAGCACGCCCGTCGCGGCCTCCCGCTGCCCGATCTCATCCAGGAGGGAACGCTGGGTCTCCTGCGCGCCGTCGAGAAGTTCGACCCCGCGAAGGACATCAAGTTCTCGACCTACGCGGTGTGGTGGATCTGGCAGTACATCGCGCGCTCGATCGACAACGACCGGTCCGTGGTCCGCACGCCGGTGCACTGGCACGAGCTGCGCCGCAAGGTCGGCCGTCTGTCGCAGGCGCTCGAGAGCAAGCTGCACCGTGCGCCATCGAAGGACGAGATCATCCAGGCGGGCGGCATCGACCAGAACCAGCTCGAGATGATGGCCGAGCCGGCGCACGTGCTGTCGCTGGACATGGAGTTGGGCCACGACGATGACCGGACGCTCGCCGAGGTCATCCCCGATGAGCAGGGGGATCGCCCCGAGGCGCGCAGTATGGCGGGAGACCTCTCGCGTCATCTCGAGCACGTGCTGACGGAGCTCCCGGACCGTGAGCAGGCCATCATCCGTCTCCGCTTCGGCCTCGACGACGACCAGGTCGAGACGCTCGAGGAGATCGGTGTTCGCTACGGTGTGAGCCGCGAGCGAATCCGTCAGCTCGAGGCGAAGGCGCTCACCCGCCTTCGCGACCTCTGCGGGACCGCGGGGCTCGAGTCGTTCCTCGAGGCCTGATCCCGACCGCTCACCGACGGTGAAGGAGCCCCGAAAGCGTAGCTTTCGGGGCTCTTCTTTCTTGTGTGGCCGGCGGCTAGGTGCTGCTCGGAAGCAGGACGACCCGGCGGGAGGGCTCGCGGCCGCGGCTGACCGACCGGATGCCGAGCCGCTCTGCGACCGCGTGCTGCAGGCGGCGTGTGGCTGCGGGCTGGGCAGGCAACTCCACCGGCTCTCCGTGGTCGAGCACGTCGCGCGCGGCCGCCTCCGTCTCGGCAGTGACCGCGCCGGTGGAATCGTCCGCGCCGGCTTGGCCGTCGCGCTCGCGCCGCAGCGTGACAAGGAACTCCTCGATGCTGGCGACGCTGCCGCTCCGGAGCAGACGAACCGGGAGGTCGCGCACCATCGCTTCGCGCAGCTTGGCCGGCTGACGCCGGCCGAGGCTCCGAAGCGTCAGGATCAGGTCGGCGTCGCGGACCGAATGGGCGATGCGCGCCGGGGCTCCCGTGCTCAGGATCGCACGCTCGATCCGCTCCTCGCTGACGGCGTGCGGATGGATCCGTATCAGGCGGCGACCGGAGTGGGGTCGCGTCTCGCGGGGAGCGGGACGGTGCTCCAGGGGTCGGACCTCGATGGAGCCGATCTCGTCGCGGACGCGCAGCTCAGCCGGCGCGGGATGGCCACGAAGCCGCGCGTCCACCACCTGCGCGAGCTGGTGGTGGACGGCGACCCGGTCGCGCGTCTGGATCTCGATGAGCTCGTCGAACGTCGGGGTCTGCTTGCGCTCGAGCACCGTCTTCTGGGTCCGGCGGCGGCGAGCCTCCTCGTCGCCCAGGGTAACCGCCTGGATGCCGCCGACCAGGTCGGCGAGCGTCGGGTTGGCGAGCAGGTTGTCGAGGCTGTGGCCGTGGGCGGTCGCCACGAGCTGCACGCCGCGTTCGGCGATCGTCCGTGCCGCGGCTGCCTCGGCCTCGGTTCCGATCTCGTCGATCACGATCACTTCCGGCATGTGGTTCTCGACGGCCTCGATCATCACCGCGTGTTGCCGGTCGGGCGATGCGACCTGCATGCGTCGCGCGAGGCCGATCCCGGGATGCGGAATGTCGCCGTCGCCGCCGATCTCGTTCGACGTGTCGACGACGATGACGCGCTTGCCGGCCTCGCTGGCGAGCACGCGCGCGGCGTCGCGCAGGATCGTGGTCTTGCCGACGCCGGGCGGCCCCAGGAGCAGCACGCAGCGTCCGGACTCGATCACGTCGCGCACGATCTCCACCGCACCGACGACGGCGCGCCCGACACGGCAGGTGAGCCCGACGACGTGGCCGGCGCGGTTCCGGATCGCCGAGACACGGTGCAGCGTGCGCTCGATGCCTGCGCGGTTGTCGCTCGTGAAGGCACCGACCTGGGCCGTGATGTGCGCAAGGTCCTCGCGCCCGACGGGCTGCGCGTCCAGAAGGGCCGTGGCACCGGGGAAGCGCGCCTCCGGACGCCGCCCCAGGTCGAGGACGACTTCGATCATCTGCTCGAGGTCGGGGCGGCCGTCGACCACCGCCCGCAGCTTCGGCGGCAGGACGCGGAGCAAGGCCCCGATGTCGTCGCTCGTCGGTGCCGCCGCGGGCCGGGTGAGCACTCCTGGCTTCTGCGTCATCCGGCGCCCCCGGTCAGTGCGGAGCGTCGAAGGCGGCCTTGAGCGTGCTGAGGTGGCGGAGCTCCGTGCCGAGCGCGTGCAGCCGCTCCTCGAGGCGCACGGCGTCGCGGGCCGCCTGGTCGAGCGCGGCGAGGTCGATCGGTCCCAGGGCGCGTCGCAGAAGCGCGAAGGAGTCGAGCAGCTCCCGGGCCCCCGCGATGCCGCACTCTGCGAGCCGCCGGTCCACTTCCTGCGCGAAGCGGACGATGGCTTCCGCCTGCTGGATCGTCTGGTCCACGTGCATCGCGCCCCCCCCCTCCACGGAAGGTGTCACCGAGCATTCACCAGCGAAATCTACTCCGGCAGGCCCCGAGGTGGAAGGGTGACGCTGGTTGCACTACACGTAACTGCTTGGCGTTCGCCGCATCCGTCAGGAGGGGGTTGTGAAGATCAAGAAGGTCCTTGTCGCGATCGACTTCTCGAAGCTTTCCTACGATGCGCTCGACTACGCCATCAACCTCGCGCGCGACCTCGGCGCGAAGCTGTCGGTGCTCTACGTCGTCGAGCCGCTCGAGTTCGCCGGCGTCGACGTTCTGGGGGGGGGCCTGATCGCCACGCAGTCGATCGTCGACGAGCATCTCAAGCAGGCCCGCCGCGAGCTGGAGCGTCTCAAGGGAAAGAAGCTCGCCGGCCTCGAGGGCGCGACCACCGCGGTCCGCATGGGCCGGCCCGCCGAGGAGATCGTCGCCGCGGGTGGGAAGGGCAAGGCGAACCTCATCGTGCTTGGTACCCACGGGCGCTCGGGGCTGTCGCATCTGCTGATGGGCAGCGTGTCGGAGCGCGTCGTCCGCCACGCGCAGTGTCCGGTGGTGGTCGTGCCCACCCGGCGCGGCTGAACGCAGCCCACGTGGTGTTGCATGCCCCGCGATTCTTCCCGTGGTTGATTGAGGGTGCAGGCTCGTCTGGTATCCGTCGGGTGGTGGTGCTGATCAGCATGTCGACCCGGACGACCTCCGGCCGGAACGCGGAGGTCGCGTGAGCGGTCACGACGATCGCGGCGGGTTCGGCGGGAAGCGCTGGGGTACGGGCGGCGGGCATCCGCAGACGCCTCGGCCCGAGAGTCGTGGCGGCGATCCCATGAAGAGCCCGTTTGGCGGCTCGGTGTGGCAGCAGCGCCCGCTCGAGCCGGACCTCGACGTGGACGATGCCGAGGGTGCAGGCGAGACCGAGGAGGCGCCACGCCGTCGGCGCGGCGCGGTGGAGCCGTCACCCTACCCGCGCAAGACGGTCGCGGCCCTGGGAGCCAAGGCGAAGGTCGTTCGTGATGGCAGCGGCGTGCCGCACATCCAGGCGAAGACCGAGCGCGACGCCTACGCGGCGCTCGGGTTCTGCATGGCGGAGGATCGCCTCTGGCAGCTCGACGTGCTGCGCCGGCTCGCGACCGGTCGGCTCGCAGAGATCCTGGGTGAGCCGTTCGCGCGCCACGACGCGCTCGTCCGCACGATCGGCGTTCCACGGCGCGGGGCGGTGGCGGCGACCCGGATCGAGGGCGTCGCGCGCGACGTTCTCGCGGCGTTCGTCGGCGGAATCAACGCGGTGCGCGCGGAGGTGAAGCCGCCCGAGTGCGCGGTGCTGGCCTACGAGATCGAGCCGTGGACGATCGCGGACTCGCTCGCGATCGAGCTCTACGCCGCATGGTCGCTTTCGCTGGAGACGTGGCCGCACAAGCTGCTGATGGCGCGTTCTCTGGCCACCGCGGGCCTCGAGCGTGCACGCTGGGTCGCGCCCCCGGGACTCGAGCTGAGCCACTTGCCCGAGCAGATCCTCGCGTTGTGGCGTCGCATCGATCTGCGCGTTCTCGACTGGCTCGCGGCCGCACCGGGCGTGGCTCCGGGTGGCGGCAGCAACGGATGGGCGCTGGGCGGCGAGCGGACCGGCAGCGGCGCCGCGCTGGTCGCGGGCGACCCGCACCTCCCGGTGAGCTTGCCGAGCCCCATGTACCTGGTGCACCTCGAGGCGCCGGGCTTCTCGGTCGCCGGTGCTGCGTACGTCGGCGGTCCCGTGGTGCAAGTGGGGCGCAACCGCCGGTGTGCATGGAGCGTCACGAATTTCTCGCTCGACGACGTCGACTGCGTGATCGAGGAGCTCGACGGCATCGGCAACTTCCGCACCGAAAAGGGCTGGTCCCCGCTCGGCCGTCGCAGCGAGCTGGTGCGCGTGCGCGGCGGCGAGAGCCTCAAGATCGAGGTCGCGGAGACGCGCAACGGACCGCTTCTGTCGCACCTCGTAGCGCAGCTCGACGGGCCGCACGCCGACGCTGGCGAGCTCGCACTGGCGGTGCGGTGGGGCGTCAACTCGCTCGGCACGGCGCTACCGGGCTGGCTCGGTGTTGCGCGTGCAGCCAGCGTGGCAGAGCTCGGACGGGCTGCCGCCGCGATGGACAGGGGGGCGCTCGCACTCAACCTCTGCGCCGGGGACGCCGCAGGAGCGATCGGCCACTTCGGCGTGGGCGGGCTGCCGGTGCGCGACGCGCAGGCACGTTTGCCGGTTCGTGGCTGGCTACCCGAGATCCGGTGGACAGCCGTGACCGGGCTCTCCGGTATCTGCAGCCGGCAAGCGAGCGACGTGGTCGTTTCCGCGAACGAGGCGCATCTGGATGCTGCCGCGGCGACCTATCCGGCGCACGCCTATGCCGATCATGCGTACCGCGCGCGGCGCATCCGGGAGCGCATCGAGGCCGGGGGCAGTCGCGACGTTGCCGCCGCGCTGCTGCTCCAGCGCGACGTGGTCGATCTGGCCGCGTGCGATCTTCTGCCCGCGGTGAAGGCCGCGCTCGGGCGCATCGAGCCGGAAACGCATCCGGCTCTCGCGCTGATCGCACCGGCGCTGGCAGAGTGGAACGGAGAGGCCGCCGCCGACTCCGCACCCGCGGCCGTGTTCTACGTGGCCTTTGCCGGTCTCGCGCCGCACGAGCTGTTTCCGGAAGCTCGCTTCGGCCCGCTGGCGCGGTTCTGGCGCCAGGCATGGTGGGGCGTCACGAGAATCATCGCCGCACCTTCCTCGCCGTGGTTCGCGAACGAGGAGGAGCGTGACCGGGGCCTGCTCGGCCTCCTCGACCGGGCTGCCGCGTGGTGCGCCGGAAAGATGGGGCCAGACCCGGCCGCGTGGACCTGGGGCGCGCTGCATCCGCTCTCCCTCGGGCACCCGCTCTCGTTTCACGAGACCTTCGCGGCGGGCGTCGCGGAAGGCTGGAGCGCTCCGGGCTCGCCGTTCACGGTGCTGCAGCACCGCTGGGGTGACGCGCAGCCGACGCCCCCGTTCCCGGTCGCTCTGGGCCCGTCGGTCCGGATGGTGGCCGACCTTGCGACCGACGAGGTGCACCTCGTCCTTCCGGGCGGCGAGTCCGGTCGCCTCGATGGCGGCCACCTCCTCGACCAGGTCGACGTGTGGCGCAACGGTGGCAGCCTCACCGTCAAGCTCCAGCCGGAGACCGCCGGAGACATCACCGAGCTCGTGCCGGGCTGACGACGGGCCCGCAGATTCAGCTGAGCGCGCCCGTGTCGCGCAGCGCGCCGATGCGGTCGTCGTCGTAGCCCAGGACCTCGCGCAGGACGTACTCCGTGTCCTGCCCGAGGCAGGGTGCCGCACGCCACACGGCGAGCGGCGAGCGGTGCAGCTTGTACGGAATGCCCATGTGTCGCCGGGTGCCGACCTCGGGATGCGGCTGCTCGACGAAGTAGCGGCGCGAGCCGAGGTGGGGATCGTCGTGCAGATCCTTCGCGTTCATCGCCGGGAACGCGGCGACGCCCGCTGCCTGCAGGATGTCGCGGACGTCCTCCGGGCTGCGCGAGGCGCACCAGGTGCCGATCGCTGCGTCGAGCGCGTCCTCGTTCTGCTTGCGTAGCGTGGCACTCGCGAAGCGTGGGTCGGTCGCCAGTTCCGGGTGGATGGCGTTCGCGAGCCGTGTCCACTCGTCCTCGTCGGCGACGGCGATCGACACCCAGCGGTCGTCTCCGGCGCAGCGGTAAATGGCGTGCGGCGCCCAGAGGGGGTCGTGGTTGCCGTCGCGTTCGGGGGCGCTGCCGGTCATGCTCTGCGCGAGCAGTGCCTCGGGCAGGAGCGCCATCGTACTCTCCCACTGCGACAGGTCGATGTACTGGCCCTCGCCGGTGCGGCGGCGGTGGATCAGAGCGGCAAGCACGGCGACCGCGCCCTGCAGGCCGGCGGTCGGGTCGCCGTACGAGATGCCGATGTGCATCGGGCGCCAGCCGCGATAGCCGGTGACCGACGAGAGCCCGGACAGAGGGACCTGGGCGGGCCCGTACGACACGAAATCGCTCTCCGGACCGGTCGCGCCGTAGCCCGACATCGAGATCACGATCACGTCCGACTTGAGATCGCGGCACACCGCGTAGCCGAGCCCCATGCGCGCGAAGACGCCTGCCGCGAAGTTCTCGACCACGACGTCGCTCCTGCGGATCAGGTCGTGGGCGACCTGCATGGCCTGCGGGTCCTTGAGGTCGAGAGCGAGGCTGCGCTTTCCCTGGTTGTACTGGTTGAAGTAGCCGGAGCGGTTGACCCCGGGCTGGCCATCGGGCCAGGGCGGGAGCAGGCGCGTGACGCAGGTACGTGACGCCGACTCGACGCGGATCACCTCTGCGCCGAGGTGGGCGAGCTGCAGCGTGCAGAAGGGCCCCGCCCACACCCACGTGAAGTCGGCGACACGGATCCCCGCGAGCGGCTTCGCGGCGGTGGGCTCGCTCATGCGATCACTCCCGCGTCACGGAGTCGTGCGCGCGCGTCCGCGTCGTAGCCGAGCTCCGCGAGCACCGCGTCGGTGTCCTCCCCGAGGCGGGGGGCGCGCTTGCGGATGCGCCACGGCGTCCGCGCGTGCAGGTACGGTGCGCCGGGCATGACGACCGTCCCGCCCGCGCCGTCGTCGACCGTTGCGAAGAAGCCGCGCGTCTTGAGGTGGTCGGAGGAGAGCAGGTCGCCCATGGTCGACACGGGCGCGAACGGGATCCGACGCGCCTGCGCCTCGTGGTAGAGCTCGTCGACGGTGCGCTCGGCGGCGTACTCGCCGAGAAAGATCTGCAGCGCATCCCAGTTCGCGGCGCGGGAGATCCGGTTGTCGAACAGCTCCATGCTCGCCCAGTCGGGGTTGCCGGCGAGCTCGACGAAGCGCTGCCACTGGTGCTCCTCGACGCAGCAGATGAAGATCCAGCCGTCCTTGCACTCGAGGAAGTCGAGCGGCTGGATCGGCTTGTGGCCCAGCCGCGAGGCGACGAGCCCCATGTACGGGTAGAACTCGTAGGCCATCTCGAGGATCGAGGTGACGCACTCCTGCATCGACACCTCGACCAGCTGCCCCTGGCCGCTCAAGAGCGCGCCGTATACGGCGCCGAGGGACGCGACCGCGGCGTTGAGCCCCGCCTGGAAGCCCGACTGGTGTCCGAAGCCCTTGAGGGGCGGCATGTCGTCGCTGCCGGGGCCGCCGCCGTTCAGCGATGCCGCACCGCCCGCCGCCCACAGATTCACGTCGTGCATGCGCAGGTCGCGGTTCGGACCGTCGAGGCCGAACGGGCTGATCGACGTGACGACGAGGCGCGGGTTCGCGGCACGGAGCTTTGCGTCGTCGAGGCCGCGCGCGGCGATCTCGGCCGGCGCGACGTTGTGGACGACGAGGTCCGCGCCCGCGGCGAGGCGGGCGAGGATCTCGCGCCCGTCGGGACGCTCGAGGTCGACCACGATGCCGCGCTTGTTGGTGTTCAGGTAGAGGTAGAACCCGCTGCGGTCCGGGTCGGAGCCGCCCGCGTACGGACCGCGGTGGCGCGCCGTGTCGCCGCGTCCCGGCGCTTCGATCTTGATGACGTCCGCGCCGAGGTCCGCGAGCTGCTTCGTGGCGAAGCTCGGTGCGACGAAGTCGCCACACTCGATGACGCGGATGCCGGCGAGCGCGTCGCGCGTGGTCGCTTCGCCGCGCACGCTAACCAAGCGCCTCGGCGGGCAACGTCGAGAGGAGGTCCTCCGCGCGCTGCGGCTCCTCGACGTCCGCGAGCTTGACGAGCCAGTCGGTGTGCGGGTACGCCGACGCGGGCCACTCGCGCAGGACTGTCCAGTCCGACGACGACGTGCCCGGGGCGAGCAGGCGAACCTTGCCGGTGTCCGTCAGGCCGATCGCAGCGCGCCCGCTCGGGGTCGTCGTGAACGAGACGTAGCCCGACATTCCACCCATCGTGACGAAGTACATTGGACGCGGTCTACCCGGATCGCCGCAGACGGGCAAGGTTGCCGGCCCGGACGCCCGGCCGCTATCCGGGGTCGGTGTTTCGCGTCGGACTGACCGGTGGCATCGCCTGCGGCAAGAGCCTCGTGGCGAGCTTCTTCACCGAGAAGGGCATTCCGGTCGTCAACGACGACCACGCAGCCCACGACGCAGTCGCGCGGGGAAGCGCCGGGCTGGCAGCAGTCGTGGCGGCGTTCGGCGAGGACGTGCTGCTGCCTGACGGCAGCCTCGATCGCCCCAAGCTCGGTCGCATCGTGTTCCACGACGACGCCAAGCGCCGACACCTCATGGGGGTCACGTTCCCGTTCATCGGCCGTCTGCTCGGCGAGCGCTTCGAGACGGCCGAGCGTTCGGGCGCGCCGTTCCTCGTCTACGAGTCGGCGCTGCTCTTCGAGAACGGCGGCTTCGACGGGTGGCGGCCGATCGTCGTCGTGAGCGTGGACGAGCGGCAGCAGATCGAGCGGCTGTGCGCGCGCAGTGCACTGTCGCGCGAGGACGCGACCGCGCGCATCCGCTCGCAGATGCCGCTCGCGCGCAAGGCCGAGCTCGCCGACTTCGTGATCGACAACGCCGGCTCACCCGAGGAGACGCGGCGCCAGTTCGACGCGGTGTACGCGGATCTGCTGGCGCGCGCCCCGGCGCCGGGTCAAGCCTGAGGCGCTTCCTTGACCAGCGGCTCGAGCTCGCCGTTGGCGTGCATCTCGCGCACGATGTCGCAGCCGCCGACGAACTTCCCGTCGATGTACACCTGCGGAATCGTCGGCCAGTTCGAGAAGCGCTTGATGCCCTCGCGGATGTCGGGGTCCTTGAGGACGTCCACGGTGTTGTACGGCACGCCGAGCTCCTCGAAGATCTCGATGGTCGCGGCCGAGAAGCCGCACATCGGGAACGACGGCGATCCCTTCATGTAGATCACGATCCGGTTGTTCTCGATCGACTCGCGGATGCGGTCGCTGGTGCTGTCGGACATTCGTTGCGTCTCCTCGGTGTGGATCGGCCCTGCGTTCGGGCTCAGGACTTCCCGGCCTGCGCGGGCGTGAGCGTCTTCAGCGCGAGCGCGTGGATGTTGCGGCCGTCGACCGCCGCACCCAGCGCCTCGTAGATCATCTTGTGCCGCTCGACGAGCGGCTTGCCTTCGAAAGCGGCGGCCACCACACGGACCTCGAAGTGGTCGCCGGTCCCGGTGTAGTCGCGCACTTCCGCGACCGCTCCGGAGACGTGCTCCTCGATTCTGCGCTGGATCTCGGTCGGGCTCATGTCGGCGAATCCGTAGCATCCGCGTCCGCCCCAGGGAACGGGATCGAGGCTTCAGCGTGGCCGGCGGGCCTCGCCCTTGCGGTGCGAGCTGTACCCGGGGAACAGGGGTGCCCCGGGCAGGATCGCTGCCGCGACGTTGTTCACGGCGGTACAGGCCTCGCCGAAGTCGGCTGCGAGAACCCGGACCTTGCCGGGGTAGGTCGCACCGTCGCCGGCCGCCCAGAGGCCGGGACGATCGCTCGCCATGCGGGAGTCCACGAGGATCGCACCTTCCTCGGTGCGCGCCCCGAAGCGCGCAAGGGAGCTGGCGTCGGCATGGAAGCCGTAACAGGGCACGATCCGCGTGACCGCGAGCGAACGCTCGCCGCCGTCGCGCCGGTCGGTGAGGGTCGCGCCCGCCACGGTCCCGGTACCGTCCACGCCGGTCAACTCGAGGTATGGCAGGAACCGGACCGGTGAGGCCTCCAGGCGCTGCCGGACTTCGTCGGAGACCGGAAGCCGGTCGCGACGGTGAACGAGCGTCACCGAAGCCGCGGTCGCAGCGAGGGTGACGGCGACCGCGATGGCACGCTCGGAGCCGCCGAGTACGAGCACGTCCTCGCCGCGCACGTCGCTCGCGGCCGGCGGAACGTACGTGAGGCCGCGCCCTTCGAACGCGGCGATCGCGGGGTCCGCGATGCGCTGCGCGGAGAAGCTGCCGATGCCGGCGGCGACGAGCACGGCTCTGGTGCGCAGCGAGCCGGTCGCGCCGCCTCGCGCCGACGACCCGTGCGCAGGCGAAGCGGGCGCCCCCGCGTCGCGCGTGTCGAGCCGGAGGAGGGGGCCCTCACGCTCCACGGCGGTCACCTCCTCGCCGAGGCGGAACGTGATCGGGAACGCGCTCGCCTGCTGCCGCAGGCGCTCGACCAGCTTGCGGCCGGCGATGGAAGGAAAGCCGGGAACGTCGTGGATCGCCGTGTCCGGGTAGAACGTCGCGATCTGGCCGCCAACCAGCGGCAGCGTCTCGAGGACGATCGTCGAGAGCCCGCGGAACCCGGCATAGTACGCGGCGTAGAGCCCGACCGGCCCGGCGCCGACGATCGCGAGCTCAGCGTCGAGCGGCGCCGACGAGAGTTGGGCAGATGCCGAGAGCACCATGCTTGACGGCCTTCGAGTACGACAAGACGTCGAGGCCCTTGTCGCCGAAGGCCCCGACGTTCACCAGCCCGCCGTCGTGCGAGGGCGTGGACGACCAGTCCCAGCGCTCGGCGAGAAGGCGTTGCCCGCGTGCCGCCGCGTAGACCAGCGTATCGAACGCGATCTCTGCCGCGCGCCGACGGCGCCAGGGCTCGGCGGCAGCGCGGCGCCCGAGTACCTCATCGGCGCGCTCGTACACCAGATTCAGAGTCTCGCGCCACGGCTCCTTTGCGACCAGCGCCCAGCCGGGCTCGGCGGCGATCGCGTTGACCGTCGCGTCGTCCGCGAACCAGGGGTCGTCACTGGCGAAGGCGGCGAAGCCGTCGCGTTGCGCGCAGAACTCGGCAAGTCCTCCCAGCGTGACCGGGCTGCCCCCGGGCAACGACTGCGGCCGCAGCACGAGCATGCACCCCGCGGTCTTCGCGGCGGTCGCGACCTCGCGCGAGAACCGGATCTGCGGGGCGCTCTCCGGCCGGACCCCGAGCAGGGCGCGAACCGCTTCCGGGTCGAGGAGATCGTCGCCGAACAGGCTTCTGGCTTCGTCGAGGCTCAACGTTGTCATGGGCTGAAGGGCTTTACGTCGTCCGGTGGCGCGCGTGCAACCCGTTAGCCACCGAGGTGGTGCATCGATCGCTCGCGGGTGGAGACGCCGTGCAGGAGGTCGTGCCCGGTGGGTTTGGCACCGACCGCGCGCAGCAGGATCGCGGCGATTCTCCGGTCGTCGGCCCCATCGCGCAGCGCCGCGCGGACGTCGAGCTCGTCGTCGCGCAGCAGGCAGAGGTGGAAGCGTCCATCGGCGGTGAGGCGCATGCGGTTGCAGCTCCCGCAGTACGGCTCGGACACCGGGCTGATGAAGCCGATGACGCCGGCGGCGCCGCGCAAGCGGAAATTGCGGGATTCGTCGGACGGGCTCGTCGGCGGCATCTCCTCGAGGGGGCCGAGGGCTTCTTCGATGCGGCGTCGGGTGTCGCGGTTCGACACGAAGCTCTGCGTCGCCACCCGTGCGCACTCGCCACCTCCGAGCGGCATCAGCTCGATGAAGCGCACGTGCCAGGAGCGCTCGCGCGTCAGGCGCGCCATGTCGACGACGTCCGCCTCGTTGTATCCCCCGACCACGACGCAGTTGAGCTTGAGCGGCGTGAATCCGGCTGCGCACGCGGCCTCGATCCCGGCCCAGACGTCGTCGAGGCTGGCCCAGCGCATCATGCGACTGATGCGCTCGCGGTCGAGCGAATCGATGTGGACGTTCACGCGCCGCAGACCCGCGTCCGCCAGCGCGGGCGCGAGCTTCGGAAGGAGGATGCCGTTCGTCGTCAGCGCGACGTCGCCGATGCCGGGCACGCTCGCGATCCGGCGCACGATGTCGACCAGATCCGGGCGCAGCGTCGGCTCGCCGCCGGTGAGGCGGATCTTGCGAAAGCCGACTCTCGCGGCGGCGCGAGCCACGCGCTCGATCTCTCCCGAGGTCAGAAGCCCCTCGAGCGGCGCGTAGGCGGCGCCGGCAAGCGGCATGCAGTACACGCAGCGGAGGTTGCAGTGATCCGTGAGGGAGATGCGCAGGTAGTCGATCTCGCGCTGGAAGCGATCCAGTGGCATCTCGCGGTCGACGATAGTGGGCGAGGGAGGTCGATGCCAGAGCGTCCGACCGAGCGCCCGCGCCGTGTCTCTCAAGCGGTGCGGGCGAGCAGATCTTCGGCGAGGTCGGCGAGCGCCGACCGGAACCGGGACGGTCCGAGCAGGGCGAGCTGCCCGCTCGCGCTGCGGATGCGCTCCGCGGCGAGGCGACGGACGTGGCCGATCACCGGAGACGAGCGCAGTGCGTCGAGCGCGCTGCCCACGGCTGCGACACTCGGCGTCTCGGTGGTGAAGGCAGCGCGTACGGCCGGTAGCTGAAGTCCGAGGACGGTCGGCAAGGCGGGCGCGCCCTCGCGGAG
>Ga0194131_10000384_pt1 | contig 74108 bp, 72 predicted proteins | sample TA2KigO120mmetaG_FD_148631 | JGI IMG/M metagenome (GOLD analysis project Ga0194131, IMG submission 148631) | Freshwater microbial communities from Lake Tanganyika, Tanzania - TA2015053 Kigoma Offshore 120m | ecosystem: Environmental > Aquatic > Freshwater > Lake | place: Tanzania: Lake... | reverse complement strand
GAGCGTTGCCCAGAAATCTCCCGGTGTGTTCCTGGGTATCGTACTCCCTACCTCTTTGGGCCGACTTGGCCGACCCAAAGGTTCCTTCGCTCCGCTCAAGGACAGGCTCTCCCCCCTCGAGGGGGAGGAGGAAATCGCACCCTCACCCGTCTCGACGCAGTCGGGACGACCTCTCACTCCGGCATAAGTGTCGAGAGTCGCGCGGCGGACCGCAAGGGGAGAGGAGGATGGGAACAGTTGCCGCTCTGCCTGAGGTGAGGGTGGTTGTGCAAGGTCTCCTGCCCCTGCCCTCACCCGCCCGCTGCGGCGGTCACCCTCCCCCGGACATGGGGGAGGGGACAAAACACCCCTCACCCTATGGGCCCTGACGCGTCAGGGCCCATAGGCCTCTCCTCCTTCGACTGCGCTCAGGACGGGCTCCAGGGGAGAGGAGGAATCTGAACTCACCCCTTGGCCACGCTGAACGTGGCCAAGGCCCTCTCCCGTCACGGGGCGAGGGGTGATGTCGCCCCGCCCTGAGATGCTTCGCCCCGATGAAATCGGGGCTCCAGCATGACCGAGAGCACCGCTTGGCGTGAGGATGGGGACGTAGTACCATCTCGGTTCATCTGAATGCTGGCTCATGGAGAGGACTTATGCTCGATTTTTCGGAGATTCCCCTGATAGATAACCACTGCCATCCGTTCCACCGCAAGCAGCCGGACACGGAGGAGGAGTACATCCACTACTTCAGCGAGAGCCGCGACCCGCGGGTGCACAAGGACCATGTGCGGAACGGGCTGTTCTACCGCTCCAACCTGCGCCAAATGGCGACGCTTCTGGGGCTGCCCGCCGATGCGCCGGCGGCGAAGGTGATGGCGGAGCGCAAGCGGCTGGGGCTGAAGAAGCTGGCGGTGCTGGCGGTCACGAAGTCGAACACGAAGGGCGTCATCATGGACCGGGGGTTCCCGCCGGAAGTGGCGATGAGCCAGAACGAGACGGAGGAGATGTTGAAGGGGACGGGCTGCCAGATGCGGCGGGTCCAGCGGCTGGAGATGGTCTATGAAGACCTCATCACGAAGAGCGAGACGTTCGGCGAGGTGGAGCAGGGGCTCATCGGGGAGCTGACGGACATGCGCTCCAAGGGCATCTACGGGCTCAAGAGCGTCATCGCGTACCGGAGCGGGCTGAACATCCAGCCGACGTACCGGTGGGAGGCGATGGACGGGTTCCAGCAGATCAAGAAGGAGCACACGGCGACGGGCAAGAAGATACGGGTGGCGTCCAAGCCGGTGGAGGACTACCTGACCCGCATCGCGCTGAAGATGGCGGCGGAGCAGGAGATACCGGTGCAGTTCCACACGGCGCTGGGTGACACGGACGAGGACATGCTGGAGTCGAACCCGCTCAAGCTGCGGGCGGTGCTGGAGGACCCGGCGTTCACGAACGCGCCCATCGTGGCGCTGCACGTGTGGCCGTACATCCAGGAGACGGCGTACCTGGCGCACGTGTATGGCAACTTCTACTTCGACCTATCGTTCGCGCTGCCGCTGGGCGGCTTGACGGCGCCGAGCATGCTGGAGCAGGCCATCGGGATCGCGCCGTACTCGAAGCTGCTGTACGGCTCGGACGCGCCGGGGCTGCCGGACTACTTCTGGCTGGGCGGTGTTGTGTGGAGAAGAGGGCTGGAGAAGCTGCTGGGCGGGTGGGTCGAGGAGGGCGGCATCACGGAGGCGCAGGCGCGTGACATCGGGCGGCGGATCCTGCACGAGAACGCCGAGGGACTGTACCGGCTGAAGGTGTAGGCCCTCTCCCACACGCGGGCGAGGGGTGAGACGCACCCCGCCCTGGATGTTTCTACTTCGCCGAGTTCAGGGTTCAGTATGACAAAGCTCTAGCTGTTTTGGATCTAGCGTCTCATCTCAAGGGAGAGGAGAGTGCAGGGCCAGTCCTCATCTGGCTGAAACAGAACTGTTTGCGCAAAGTCGCCTTCCCCTGCCCTCACCCTTTTGTCCCGACTTGGTCGGGACAAAAGCCCTCCCCCATGTCTGGGGGAGGGGTGACCCCGGCCCCTCACCCCATCCCGCTACTCTTGCTATGGAACCGGGGGCTTGACCGGCTTGGCATCTGGTCATAGAATCTCCTCTAGCAGCCTGAGCGGATGACTGCTAATCAGTCTACCAACCAGCATTTTTATTATAGTTTCAGGAGGAGGAGTTTTGTCATGGCTACAAAGGCCAAGGTAGCGTTCAAGCCCCTGGGGAACAGGGTGGTGGTGCTGCCTTCAACGAAGGAGGAGCAGATGAGCGCCGGGGGCATCTACATCCCCGACACGGCGAAGGAGAAGCCTCAGGAGGGCACGGTGGTTGCGGTCGGCCCCGGCAAGCTGGGCGACGACGGCAAGCGGGTACCGATGGAGGTCGCGGTGGGCGATCTTATCGTCTACTCCAAGTATGCAGGCATGGAGTACAAAGAGGGCGAGGTCGAGTACCTGGTGATCAAGGACGACGACATCCTGTTCAAGAAGTAATAGGCAGCTTGGTTTTGCAGGAGGCCCTCTATCACTTAATTGCAGGGCGGGATTCACCCCCACCTCAATCCTCCTCCCTCAAGGGGGAGGAGGATTGAGGGGAGTCCGTTCTGTTTGAGGTAGGGCCTTTTGTGTAAGGGTTTGAGCAATATCGAAGGATAACCAGCGAAGGAGGGACAGAGATGACTGCCAAGGACATCAAGTATGGTGAAGACGCCCGCGCTGCGATGAAGCGCGGCATAGACATCATGGCGGACACGGTTGGCGTGACGCTGGGCCCCAAGGGGCGGAACGTAGTGCTGGACAAGAAATTCGGCTCGCCCCAGGTGTGCAGCGATGGCGTGACCATCGCCAAGGAGATCGAGCTGGAGAACGCGTTCGAGAACATGGGGGCGCAGCTGCTCAAAGAGGCGGCTTCCAAGACGAACGACGTGGCCGGCGACGGCACGACGACGGCGACGGTGCTGGCCCAGGCCATCATCCAGGGCGGATTCAAGAACATCGCCGCGGGCGCGGACCCGATGGCGCTCAAGCGCGGCATTGAAAAGGGGGTCGCGGCCATCCGCGACGAGTTGAAGAAGATGGCCACGCCCGTTGAGGGCAAGGGTCAGATCGCCCAGGTGGCGTCGCTTTCCGCACACGACGAGGAGATGGGTAATCTCATCGCCGAGGTCATGGAGAAGGTAGGCAAGGACGGCGTCATCACCGTGGAAGAGTCCAAGGGCCTCTCGTACGAGAAGGAGTACGTCGAGGGGATGCAGATAGACCGGGGCTACATCTCGCCGTACTTCATCACCAACCAGGAGCGGATGCAGTCTGTGGTCGAGAACCCGTACATCCTGATCACCGACAAGAAGCTTTCGTCGGTGCAGGAGATCCTGCCCGCCCTGGAGAACATTCTCAAGGTAACCAAGAACGTCGTCATCGTGGCCGAAGACCTCGAGGGTGAGGCGCTGGCGACGCTGGTGGTGAACAAGCTGCGGGGGGCGCTGAACTGCCTAGCGATCAAGGCGCCTGGGTTCGGCGACCGGCGCAAGGCGATGCTGGAGGACATGGCCATCCTGACTGGGGCCAAGGTCATCAGCGAGGAGTTGGGCCGCAAGCTGGACTCGGTGACGGTGGCCGACTTGGGCCGCTGCCGCAAGGTGGAGGCCGATAAGGAGAACACGACGTTCGTCGAGGGCGCGGGCGCCGAGAAGGCCATCCAGGGCCGCATCAAGCAGATCAAGGCGCAGATCGAGGAGACGACGTCCGACTACGACCGGGAGAAGCTGCAGGAGCGGATGGCCAAGCTGTCCGGCGGCGTGGCGGTGGTGAAAGTCGGCGGGGCCACCGAGGTGGAGTTGAAGGAGAAGAAGAACCGCATCGAGGATGCGCTGTCGGCCACACGGGCCGCGGTGGAGGAGGGCATCGTCCCCGGCGGCGGGCTGGCAATCATCCGGGCCAGGGCCGCGGTGGACAAGCTGGCCCTGAGCGGCGACGAGGCGACGGGCGCCAACATCCTCAAGCATGCCCTGGAGACGCCCATCAGAATCATCGCCCGCAACTCAGGCGCTGCAGGCGATGTCATCCTGGCCGAGAGCATCAAGGGCAAGGGCGACTGGGGCTACGACGCCGAGAAGAACGAGTTCTGCCACCTGCTGGAGCACGGGATCATGGACCCGGCGAAGGTCACGCGCTCCGCTGTGGAGAATGCCGCCAGCGTCGCTTCGATGGTGCTGACCACCGAATCGCTAGTCACGGAGATCAAGCAGAAGGAGAAGATGCCGGCGATGCCGCCGCCGCCGATGGACTATTAGGTCCCGACGAGTCGGGACACCTAGTGGGTCGCCAAGATGGGCGATGCCAGGGTGTAGTCAGTTCCCAAGTTGTTTATCGGCAAGGTAGGGTAGGAAACCAAAGGGGGCCAGGCATTATGCCTGGCCCCCTTTGGTTCCAGAAAGCATGCCTGAACGACCGCCACGCCATTGTGGTTGTGGACCCGGACCTGGACTTTATTCCTCAAGGCGGCGCGGTGGCAACCGGAGGAAGTGCACTCTTTCTACTTTGACCCGAAGACGGGCCTCTACCATGATGGGTTGGGCAGCTAGCGCCTATTAGTCATCCACCTTGCCTGCCTGCAACTCTGGCGACTATGGTCGCCTGCATCAATACCTCTGTCTTGTCCGAAAGCCCCCACAGCACCTTACGCGGAATGAGGTTGGGAATGGCGACCGGCGTAGATGTAGCTGGGGAGACTGTCTCTTCGGTAGAGACAAGAGTAGGCAAGGCGGTTGGCGTTTCGGTGAACGTGGCAGTTTGTTCGGAAACTGCCGTTAGCGTGGGTTTGACGTCAACTGCCTGGGCGGTGGGTGACTCGCTCCGGCTACACCCGACCGTCACGACTATGGTGGTCAAAACAATGGTGACGAGAATCCACTTATTCGCAGCGTGCATCTCTCGTGTCGCCTCTAGCTGGGCTGACCGCCTCACCAGTGGGCATACATTGTCTAACAAGAAGTGCTCTAATCCGTGCGAAGGTTCGACTCTTCACAGATGCTTCAAAAACGAAGCACAAGTCGGTCTTGCGGAAGGAACCGTACGCGTTAGACAGTACGACGTCTCGCATAAGCCCCCTTCTCAGCCTTTGATGACGCCGAGGGGGCGTAGGCGCGCGACACGGCGGCACAGTCCGGCGGTGTCGCAGACGCGGACGACGTCGGCGATGTCCTTGTAGGCCAGGGAGGCTTCCTCGGCGAGCGAGGCCCAGCCCTGGGCCATGGCGATGATTCCCTGCTGCTCCAGTTCGGCTTTGATGTCATGGCCTTTCAGCAGTTTCTTGGCGGAGGTACGGCTCTCGAGGCGGCCTGCGCCGTGGCAGGCGGAGCCCCAGGACAGCGCCATGGCGCTGGGGACGCCGACGGCGAGGTAGGAGGCGCGGCCCATGTCGCCGGGGATGAGGACGGGCTGGCCGATGCGGCGGTAGCGAGCCGGGATGTCGGGGCTGCCAGGCGGGAAGGAGCGGGTGGCGCCTTTGCGGTGGACGCACAGGCGCGTTTTCACGCCGTCCACGAGGTGTTCTTCGATCTTCGCCATGTTGTGGGAGACGTCATAGACCTGCCAGATGCCCATGTCTTCCCACGAGCGGCGGAAGACCTGCTCGAAGCTCATGCGGGTCCAGTGGGCGATGGCTTGGCGGTTGGCCCAGGCGAAGTTGGCGGCGGCGCGCATGGCGGCGAAGTAGCCGCGTCCCTCGTCCGAGGCGATGGGGACGGAGGCGAGCTGTCGGTCGGGGAGCTCGATGCCGTAGGTATGGCCCGCCCGCTCGATGGTCTTGAGGTAGTCGGTGCAGACCTGGTGGCCCAGGCCCCGGGAGCCGCAGTGGACCATGACGGTGACCTGGCCGACCTCGCGGATGCCCATGACGACGGCGGCGTCCAGGTCGAAGATTTCGTCCACGGCCTGGACTTCGAGGAAGTGGTTGCCGGAGCCGAGGGTGCCGAGCTGGGGCGCGCCGCGCTTCTTGGGGCGCTCGCCGACGGCGTCTGGGTCGGCGTCGGCGATGCGTCCCTGCTCCTCGGTCACCTCGAGGTCATCGGCGTGGCCCATACCCTGCTTGACGGCCCAGGGGCCGCCCTCGACGAGCACCCTGTTCACCTCATCGGGTTTGAGGCGGATGCGGCCGCGGCCGCTCTCGGCGACGCCTGTGGGCACCTCGCGGAAGAGGGTGGCGATGAGGTCGCGGAGCTTGGGACGCACGTCGGACTCCAGGAGGTTGGTGCGCAGCATCCGCACCCCGCAGTTGATGTCGAAGCCGACGCCGCCGGGCGAGACGACGCCGTCGCCGTCCACGCGGGTGGCGGCGACGCCGCCGATCGGGAAGCCGTAGCCCCAGTGGATGTCGGGCATGGCTATGGAGTAGCCGATGATGCCGGGGAGAAAGGCGACGTTGGCGACCTGTTGGATAGCCTGCTCGTCGCCCATCTGGCGGAGCATGGCCTCGTCGGTGAAGACGAGGCCGGGCACGCGCATGCCGGCCAAATAGTCCTTGGGGAGTTCCCAGCGACAGTTGCCCTGGTCTTTGAGGATGGTGGTCCAGTCCATGGCGGCTACACGTCTAATACCACGGTGATTTCCCATCGGCCATTATGCACGATGCGGAGGCCGTGGTAGGTGGCGGCCTTGACGACGGCCTTGATGCGGTGGCGGGATGGGTCCACGGTCTCGCCGAGGCACCGGGCCTTCAGGCCCATCCCCTGATTGTCCAAGGACACGTTGAACTCGATGGGAAGAAAGCGCTCCGTCTCGTAGCGGTAGAGCAGCTCGTTGAGCCAGTCCACGACCAGCGCCTCGGGGTCGGTGGAGTCCACTTCGACCTCGATATGGCCGCGAGCAGACACAGTGTCCAGGTCGGCGATGTAGCTGAACATGCCCCTCGCGACCTCGGCGAGGGCTTCGGCAAAACCGGCGCCGGCGGCGAAGACGGCGAGGTCGGCGGTGTGGCTGCGGAGCTCGAAAGCGGTCATGGGACACCTTCACCCGTCCCGATCGCATCGGGACGGCCTCTCCCATCGAGGGAGAGGGCATAAGATACAGCTATCACCCCTATGGTTCCATAGCGGAGCCATAGGCCCTCCCCGGTAAGGCGGGGAGGGGTGATTCTAGCCCAGTTTGACGGTGTCCAAGGCGGCTTTGGCGCAGTCCTCGTCTTCCTGGCTGGTGCCGCCGCTGACGCCGATGGCGCCGGCGAGTTCGCCGTCCTTCATGATGGGCAGCGCGCCCTGGCCGAGGATGAAACGGCCCTGCATCTGGATCTGGAGGGCCTTCATAACCGGGCTGTCGTTGCGGGGCGCCAGCTCGCCGCTGGGCTTGCCGAAGAGGACGGAGGCCACGGCCTTGCCCTTGCTGGCCTCGACGGTCAGCAGGAGGGTCTTGTCCATCCGCTGCATGGCCACCAGGTTGGTGCCTGAGTCCACCACCGAGACGGATATCTTGATGCCCATCGCCTTGGCTTTGGCGATGGTGGCCTCGCAGAGGTTGAGGGATTCGGCTAGGGTTACGTCTGCCATTGTGTTCACCTCCGGCCACATTCTAACAGGGCAGGGCCCTTCCTACCCCTCATATCCGATAGAAACGGGGCCTCTCCCGCAAGGGGAGAGGAGGATAGCGACACCCCCATCCTTCGGCTGCGCTCAGGACAGGCTCTTAGTCCTCCCCTCCTTCGACAGGCTCAGGACAAGCTCTCAAGGGGGAGGAGAGTATTAGGACTATCCGCTCATGCTTAAACACAGCTCTTCGCCCGGCTGCCTGACCCTAGATCCGAATTGGGGCAGGTGTGATATACTGCGTGCTCGAGGGTTCGGCGCCTGTATAGGCGCCGAAATGTTCATTACCCGATTACGCCGACCGGCGTAGTGGGGTGTTGATGAGATGGCCGCGATGATTGAACTTATCCAGGGTGGGAGCGTCACCTCGCCGAAGGGGTTCCGGGCGGGAGGCACCTACGCGGGGCTGAAGAAGCGGGACGACAAGGTGCTCGACCTGGGCATCCTGCTGTCGGAGCGGCCCGCGACGGTGGCGGCCACCTTCACGACGAACAAGGTGGTCTCGCCGTCGGTGGTGCTGAGCCGGGAGCGGGCCAAGCGCGGGACGGCGCGGGCGGTGGTGGCGAACAGCGGCTGCGCCAACTGCTGCGTGGGGCCGCAGGGACTCAAAGACGCGGCGGACATGGCGGCGCTGGCCGCGCGGCACGCGGGCGTCGGCGCCGAGGAGATGCTGGTGTGCAGCACTGGCATGATTGGCGTGGAACTGCCGATGGCCCTCATCCGGCAGAACATGGGCAACATCAAACTCGCGCCCGAGGGCGGCCACGACTTCACGCGCGCCATCATGACCACCGACACGCACCCCAAGGAGATCGCGGTCTCGCTGGAGGTGTCGGGGCGCAAGGTCACGCTGGGCGGCGCGGCCAAGGGTTCGGGGATGATCCACCCGAACATGGCGACCATGCTGAGCTTCATCACGACCGATGCCGCGGTGGACAAGGGGTTCCTGCAGACCGCACTCAGCGAGGCGGTGGGCGCCTCGTTCAACATGATTGACGTGGACAGCGACACGAGCACGAACGACAGCGTCATCCTGCTGGCGAACGGGGCCGCCGGCGGCAGCGTCATCCACGGTGGAAGCGCCGCGGGAGCAGCCTTCCAGGAGGCGCTGAACTACGTGTGCACCGCGCTGGCCAAGGAGCTGGCCCGCGACGGCGAGGGCGCCCAGCGGCTCATCGAGGTCGTTGTGGACGGCGCCAAGACCAAGCAGGAGGCGCGGATGGCGGCCCGCTCGGTGGCCTGCTCGCTGCTGGTCAAGGCGATGGTCCACGGGCGCGACCCCAACTGGGGCCGCATCATGATGGCCATCGGCAAGAGCGGCGCCGAGCTGGACGAGACGAAAGTGGACATCTTCGTCAACGATATCCATATCGTCCACGAGGGTGTGTCCATCCCGTACTTCAAGGATGCTGTGGTGAGTGCGATGAATGTGCCGGAGGTCGGCTTCAGGGTGAGTCTGAACCTGGGCCAGGAGAGCGCGACGGCCTGGGGCTGCGACCTCACGGAGGGGTACGTCATCGAAAACTCGGCCTACAGCACGTAATCGGACTGGCGCATCCCGTGTCTATGTCTCCTATCTCACCACTTCCCAGCGAGCCTGAGCGTATGCCTGACTTCGCCACGCCCGATATGACCGGCGCTTCCGGCTCCACGCCGCACCCTGCTCCAGGTCTGGCGCCTGGGTCGGTTGTCGTGGTCAAGATTGGCGGCAGCACCCTCGGCTCTCACGACACGACGCTGTCGGACCTGGTGGCGCTGCATCGGCGCGGGGTGCGGCCAGTGGTGGTGCACGGCGGCGGCAAGGTCATCACGGAGTGGATGGAGAAGCAGGGCATCCGGCCCAGGTTCGTGCAGGGACTTCGGGTCACCGATGCGGCCAGCCTGGACATCGTCGTGGCGGTGCTCACTGGCCTCATCAACAAGCAACTCGTCGCCTCGCTCATCGCCATGGGGGGGAAGGCCGTCGGCATCTCCGGCGTGGACGGCGGCATCCTTCAAGGGAGGGTGCAGGACCCGGAGTTGGGCTTCGTCGGCAAGGTGACGAAGGTCAATACGGAGCCGCTTCTCGACCTGCTCCGCGTGGGGATGGTGCCGGTCATCGCGCCGGTGGCCGTGGAGGAAGCGGCGACTCAGGGCAAGGCACCACAACTCCTGAATGTGAATGCAGATGTGGCGGCGGGCGAGATCGCCGCTGCCCTGAACGCGTCGCGGCTCGTGATGCTGACGGACGTGGAGGGCGTGCTGGACTCTGACAAGCGGCTCATCTCCAGGCTCACGGAGCGGCAGGCGAGGACGTTGGTCACTTCGGGCATCGCCGGCGGTGGCATGTTGCCGAAGCTGGAGGCGTGCCTGGCCGCCGTCAACCGCGTCGGCGAGACGCACATCATTGACGGGCGGAAGCCCGGCGCTCTGCGGGAAGTCCTGGGGGGCAAGCCCCTCGGCACCCGTATCGGCTAGGGATCCCGCCAGGGGGTGCCCTAGCTTTCGATCGTACAGACTCACCCCCACCTTAGTCCTCCCCCCTCAAGGGGGAGGAGGTAATGAAGGTAGTCCTCTTCTGATGAAAGCACGGCTTTTGGGGAAGGCGGGAGTCACCCTGGCTCCTTTAGCTCCTCTTGGTGCGCGCCCCCGAAAAGTCCTATACTTGTCGGGATTTTGGGCTAAGACGGGATCTGGCAACCTGGAGGGTATCGGAGATAATTCAAGGTCAGTGGCGCAAGACCATTACAACCCTCTCCGTTGCCCCTGCACTGGCCATCATCATTGCCCTTAGCTGTACCTCGACCGAAAAGACAATCGTAGGGAAATGGCAATTGGTCAACGACAATGAACTCATCGAATTTTATAGCGACGGTACTGTAGGATTCGCGAACCTAGGCATTTTTGACCTAACCGATGATGGCACCTACTCTCTTGTAGATACATCACATATAAGAATCGCACGTTCCAACCTCTTCGGAGGCCAGGATTCTCAAACTTACACATTTAGAATAGAAGGCGACCGTTTGACCTTAGTGACCCTTCAAGGTGTATCTAGTCAATACGAGAGGATTCGGTAACTTAGAGCTAACTTGGAGGTAAGGCGAGATGACCACGGACTGGAAGGCCCTTGAGCAGAAGTACTACATGCAGACGGTGCGGCGTCAGCCGGTGGTCATCGTGCGCGGCCTGGGGAGCAAGGTCTGGGACGACACGGGCAAGGAGTACATAGATTTCACCTCCGGCTGGGCTGTGGACGCGCTGGGCCATGCCAACCCCATGATCGCCGACGCCATCGCGGAGCAGGCCCGAACGCTCATCCAGACATCCAACCAGTTCTACACCATCCCGCAGATCAAGCTGGCGCAGGCGCTGGTGGAGAACAGCGCCCTGGACCGGGTGTTCATCTGCAACAGCGGAGCCGAGGCGAACGAGGGCGCGGTGAAGCTGGCCCGCAAGTACGGTAAGGTGAAGAAAAACGGCGCGTACGAGATCATCACGGCCTTCGGCGGGTTCCACGGCCGCACGATGAACATGGTGGCGGCGACGGCACAGCCGCACTACCACGAGAACTTCAAGCCCATCCCTGAGGGGTTCAAGTACGTTGCCTACAACGACGTGGAGGCCATCATGGCGGCCACGACAGAGAAGACGGTGGCGGTGATGCTGGAGCCGGTGCAGGGCGAGGGCGGCGTCATCGTGCCCGACCCCAGCTACCTCAAGCGGGTGCGGCAGTGGTGCGACGAGAAGGGGCTGTTGCTCATCCTGGACGAGATCCAGACGGGCATCGGGCGCTTGGGGACGCTGTTCGGCTATCAGTCGTTCGGCGCTGAGCCGGACGTGATGACGCTGGCGAAGGGGTTGGGCGGCGGCGTGCCCATCGGCGCGTTCCTGGCCAAGGAGCAGTACTGCGTGCTGTCGCCGGGCGACCACGGCTCGACGTTCGGCGGCAATCCGCTGACTTGCGCCGCGGCGAACGCCACGGTGCGGTACATCGTCGAGCACGACGTGCCCGCTCAGGCGAAGAAGACGGGCGAGTACATGCTGAAGGGCCTCAATGAACTCAAGAAGAAGCACAGCTTCATCACCGAGGTGCGTGGCATGGGGCTGCTGCAGGCGGTCGTCTTCGACCGGGAGATGTCGGCTGCGGTGCTCAAGGAGTGCAACCAGCGGGGCGTGCTGCTGAACGGGGTGCGGCCCAACGCCATCCGCATCATGCCGGCGCTGAACATCGGGAAGGCGGAGGTTGACGAGGGGCTGCGGCGGCTGGAGGCGGGCATGGTGGCCGCGGTGGCGACGGTGGCGAAGCCGCAGACGGCGGAGAAGCGGTAGGCATGATGCTAGCCAGGCTTCACCCTCACCCTATTCGCTCTTCTGCGGAAGGACTCATAGGCCTCTCCCATCGAGGGAGAGGAGGGAATTACCACCCCCACCTCTTTGAGCCGACCGAGTCGGCCCAAAAGTCCTCCCCCCTCAAGGGGGAGGAGGATTCCCCCCGATGAATATCAAGGAGCTGCTCAAGAAGGGGACTACTGACGTTGGCGGAGCCGTGTCGGGCGGGCTGGACAGCTGCACGGTCACGCACTGGCTGGCCGAGCAGGGGTTCAAGGTCCACTGCTTCACGGTTGACTTGGGCCAGCCCGACGAGGAGAGCCTGGACGCGGTGGCGGACCGGATGCTGGCCTGCGGTGCGGCGTCCGCCGAAATCGTGCCGGGCCGGGAGCCACTGGCCGAGGCGGGGCTGAAGGTCATCCAGGCCCAGGCGCGGTACGAGGGCGGGTACTGGAACACGACGGGCATCGCGCGGCCGGTGACGACGGCGGCGGTGCTGTCGCGGCTGAAGGAAGAGGACATCGAGGTCTTCTTCCACGGCGCGACGGGCCGGGGCAACGACCAAGTGCGGTTCCAACTCGCGGCCAACATGCTGTGGCCTGAGCTGGCGGTGTACGCGCCGTGGCGGGACCCGGAGTATGTGAAGCGGTTCCCCGGGCGCCAGAAGATGATCGAGTACTGCCAGGCGAACGGGCTGCCCATCAAGCCGCCGCGTGTGGCGCGGTACTCGACGGACGCGAACTTCCTGGGGCTGACGCACGAGGCGGGCGACCTGGAGGACGTGACGCTCTCGCCGACGTTCGTCGAGCCGGGGATGGGCGTGTGGCCCAAGGACGCGCCAGACAAGCCGCAGGTCGTCTCGGTGCGGTGGGAGGAGGGCGTGCCGGTCGCTCTCAACGGCAAGAAGAAGGACCTGGTCTCCATCTTCCTGGAGGCGAACCGTTTGGCGGGCGCGCACGGCGTGGGCATCGGCACGCACGTGGTGGAGAACCGGTTCGTGGGCATCAAGTCGAGGGGCATCTACGAGGCGCCGGGGATGGAGTTGATGGGGCGTTCCTACGAGTACCTGCTGCAGTTCATCCTCGACCGGCGTGCGCGCGAACTGTACGACCACTTGTCCGCCGTCATCGCCAAGCAGGTCTATCAGGGCTACTGGCTGGACCTGGCGACGGCGTCGGCCCTGGCGGCCCTGGAGCCCATCACCAGGCTGGCGACGGGCACCATCGCCGTCCGTCTCTACAAGGGCGCGGTGAGCTTTGATACCGCCGAGGACACGCCCAAGGCGATGCCGCACTCGCTGTACACGGACGACGCCTCGATGGAGGCGGTGGGCACCTACGACCACCTGGACGCCGAGGGGTTCGTCAAGGTGCTCGGCGTCTCCGCCAAGAACTTCGGCATCATGCAGCGGCGCCGCATGGACCCCGGTGAGAAGTAGGCTTACTTCTTCTGGCGGCCCTCGGCCCTGTCCCGCTCAGGTAGGTAGTCACAGAAGACCTGTGCTCGCTTCCAGTCGGGCACCGGCGGCTTGTGTCCCTCCTTGGGCGCTTACACAGAATAGCGCTTCAATTCCATCTGGTGTATGTAGCACGGGCAGTTAGGGAAGACGTGCTTTGGCTTCACGCGCACGATGAATTGGGCACCGGGGAACTCGCCCAACAGAGGGTCGTCGTAGTGGAGCGTGGCCATGCCGTTCACCCGCATGCGGTCGCCATATTCGAAGTCCATGAACAGGATGTCGACTTGGGGGTTCTTCGCGATGTTTCCCATGCTGCGGTACATGCCGTTGCCGTCGTAGTTGGGGAAGGCAAGGGTATGCTCGTCCACCACCCGCACGAACCCGGGTAGCCCGCCTTTGTATGAGCAGTCGGGCTGACCATGCTCGTCGGCGGTGGCGAGGAAGAACATGGCGGCGTTTTCAATGAACTCGCGGTCTTCGCCGGTGAAGAAGTCGTGGACGGTGACCTGCTCCAAGCGGTCAGCGATGCGCCTGCTGTCGAACCTGTCCTGAAGCTGGCGGGAACCGTCGTGATACATGTTGCCTGCAGCCATAGATTCCTCCTTGAAGGGTAAAGTGCGCCAACTTTGGGGCACTAAACTCGTAAGGCTCGTGATACATCCAGTGATGACAAATGAGGGTGTGGCCGTGGAGTCTTGGACAGGGCAGGGAGGCATGTGGGCGCTTCGACCAGCGACGGTCCTCCTCGCTTTGGGCTATCCTTTCTCCGCCAGTCCAGCCAGAGGAGATACGCTATGACCTCGAACGAGACACGCTCACAGATCGTCGGACTTGTGCGCGAGTTCGTGCGCCGCGACGTGGAGCCGGTGGCGAGCAAGTACGAGAAGGATGACATCTACCCGGCCGAACTGGTGGACAAGATGGCCGCGATGGGGCTGTTCGGCCTGATCGTGCCGGAGGAGTATGGCGGCCTTGGTTTGGACTACACGACCTTCGCCTCGGTCTTCGAGGAGCTCAGCAAGGGATGGATGAGCCTGACGGGCGTCATCGGCACGCACCACGCCATGGCCTACATCATCGTCAACTACGGGACAGCGGAGCAGAAACGGAGGTGGCTGCCACGCATCGCAAAGGGCGAGATGCGCGGCGGCCTAGGGTTGACAGAGCCGGGCGCGGGCAGCGACGTGCAGAACATCCAGACCACCGCAGCGAAGAAGGGCGATGGGTACGTTGTGAACGGCTCGAAGATGTTCATCACCAACGGCTTGCACGGAAACGGTTTTGCGGTGCTGACGAAGACCGACCCGAAGACCCAGCCACCGCACAGGGGGATGAGCTGCTTCATCGTCGAGAAACCGTCGAAGGGGTTTGAGGTGGGCCGCAAGCTTGACAAGTTGGGCTACCGGGGCGTGGACACGTGCGAGCTCATCTTCCAGGACTGCCGCGTTCCTGCCGCGAGTCTGGTCGGCGGCGAGGAGGGTAGGGGGTTCGGCCAGGTGATGGCGGCGCTGGAGACGGGGCGGATCAACGTGGCGGCGCGGGCCGTGGGTGTGGCGACGGCGGCCTTCGAGGCGGCCATCCGCTACAGCCAGAAGCGCCACGCGGGGGGCGTGCCTATCGCCGAGCATCAGGCGATACGCCTCAAGCTGGCGGACATGGGCACAAAGCTCCATGCGGCGCGGCTGATGACCTACGACGCCGCGGCCAAGAAGGACGCGGGCGAACGCGCGGATCTGGAGGCGGGCATGGCGAAGCTGTATGCCAGCGAGGTGTGCAGCGAGATAACGTTGGAGGCCATGCGCATCCACGGGGGCTACGGCTACATCAAGGACCTGCCCATCGAGCGGTACTACCGGGATGCGCCACTCATGATCATCGGTGATGGCACCAGCGAGATCCTGCGGCTGCTCATCGCCCGGCGGTTGCTGGAGCGGTATAGGGTCTAGGGGGAGGATACCTTCACCTGTTGGTCTTCACAGGACATGCGAGGGACAAGCTGGAGGCGTGAGGCGTCTCTGAAGCAGAGGTTCGGCAAGTTGTCGAGGAAGGCCGAAGCGCAGATGTTAGGTCGCCGCGCCTGGCGAAAGAACGGGTATTCGACGAAGGGTATTCATGGAAAGGAAGGCTATATGCACACAAGTTGGTCAGGGTTATCTACGTTGAGGAGGGTCAAAACGTTGTAATCATGACCGTCAAGTCCTAGTATGGCTCTTGGGAGACTGCGCCATGAAAATTTCCTACGATGCTAAGGTATATGCGCTCTATATTCAGCTCACCCCCGGGAAGCAGCGGGTCCAGTGTAGGGATGTGGATGAGGACATTAGCTTGGACTTTGATGAGCAGGACCGTCTTGTAGGTATCGAAGTCCTGGATGCTTCCCGTCGTCTCGACTTGAAACAACCCCTCCTGGAGGAGGAGTTGCAGAAGGTGCAGCAGCAGCTAGAACAGAGACTCAGGGAGCTCAGTGCACTCAACCGGCGGTTCCAGGAGCATATCGCGGATCGCATGCTTGTTGCCGAGAAACTCCGTGAACTGGAAGGTGAGCTCCAGTCGGCAACTCAAAGGATGGAAGGTGCCAGGGACAAGGAGCGGAATAAGGTTTAGCCGCCGCCGACGGCGCGGACGATTTCCAGCCGGTCGCCGTCTCGCAGCACCACATCCCCAAGCTCGGTCCTCCGCAGCACCACACCATTGTGGGCGACCGCGAAGTTCTTCTGCGGGATGCCCAGCGACTCGAGGAACTCGGTGAGGGGCATCGAAGAATCGAGCGGGCGCTCCTTGCCGTTCACCTGGACTGTAATCATGGCCGCTTTGTCTCTTTGGCCGCGACAGCCGCGTCGGTCATGGCGATAAGCAGTCCGCGGGCGGCGGCTCGCGGGTCTGGACTGAAGGAGATGGCGGTGATGACCGCGGCTCCGGCTACTCCGGACCGCATCACCGAGCCAACGTTGCCCGCCGTGATTCCACCGATGGCCAGGACGGGCACCCATGCGCGCTCCGTGATTCCCTCGGTGAGGGTTAGCCCTTGGGGCACTTCGCTGGGGTGCGATGCGGAGGGGAAGATGGTGCCTGCCACCAGCAGGTCGGCCCCTTCGTTGGCGGCGGCGATAGCGGCCTCGACACCGTGGACCGACCGCCCTATCAGGAGGCGGTGGCCTGCGACTGCGCGCGCTGCTACAACAGGCAGCGCATGCTCGCCTAACTGGACGCCGTCAGCGCCGCAGGCTAGGGCCACGTCCACGCGGTCGTTCACGAAGAGGAGCGCACGGTGCTGGATGACGCCGCGAAGCCTGACGGCGAGGTCGTACAGTTCGCTTGCGGGCAGGTCTTTCTCGCGGAGCTGGACCAGGTTCACCCCACCGGACACGGCTTCGTCCACTACCGTCTCCAGCGGCCGGCCGCCGCACCGTTTGCGGTCGGTGACGAAGGCAAGGCAGCGGACGGGGATCCGGGGAGAGTACAGACTCACCCCCACCTTAGTCCTCCCCCCTCAAGGGGGAGGAGAGTATGAAGGCAGTCCTGTGCTGCTCAAGGCAAGGCCCTTTGCACAGGGTGGGATGCTTCTCCACCGCTAGCTCCGGCGCTGCCCCGCGACGGCCATGCCTTGGGCCGGGCTGCTGGCCGTGCCCACAGCATGGCGCTCGATGCGCCCGGCCAGGTATGCCTTGCGGCCCGCCTCGACGCCCAGCTTGAAGGCCTCGCCCATCCCCGCGGGGTCGTGTGCCTTCGCGATGGCCGAGTTCACCAGGACGGCATCGGCGCCCACCTCCAGCGCATGGGCCGCCTCAGAGGGCACGCCCAAACCCGCGTCCACGACGACGGGCACGTGGGCGTCCTCGATGATGATCCTGATTTCGTCTATGGTCAGGATGCCCTGGCCGGAGCCGATGGCCGAGCCGAGCGGCATCACCGTGGCGCAGCCGGCGTCTTCCAGCATCCGCGCCAGTACAGGGTCGGCGTGGATGTAGGGCAGGACGACAAACCCCTCCTTGACCAGCCGTTTCGCGGCTTCGAAGGTGCCCACGGGGTCGGGCAGCAGGCGGCGCGCGTCGGGAATCACCTCGAGCTTGAGCCAGTTGGAGCCGGTGACCTCGCGGGCCAGGTGGGCGGTGAAGATGGCCTCGTCGGCGGTCTTGCAGCCGGCCGTGTTAGGCAGGATGGTGTACCTGTCCCAGTCGAAGTAGTCGAGGATGTTCTTCTCGTTGGGGTTCTCCAGGTTCAGGCGGCGGATGGCGACGGTGATGATCTCGGCGCCCGACGCCTCGACGGAGGCGACCATCTCCTCGTTGGAGCGGTGCCTGCCGGTGCCCACCATCAGGCGGGACTTGAACTTCTTACCTGCGATGATGAGGGAGTCGTCCATGAAGCCCTCCTTTCGCCTCGTGGTGCGGCCGAAAACACATGGCCGCTAGCTCACTGCCAGCGGCCTTGAAAGAATCACCTGGGTCTTTCCCTGCGCTGGCATTATCCAGATCAGGTCATGGCGGTCGGCGACGGGTTACGGTCGCCCTCTCAGCCTGGCTCACCCAAGCTCCCCACGCGGTATTCGGTTGGAGTCAGAGTAACGAATGGAGACAGGAAAGTCAACAACGGATACGGGCGCTCGGGCGATGGGAAAAGGGAACAATCGATGAGCGAGAAACCTTCTTATCATTGAAAGCACCTATTGCTCGGCAGGGGATTTCGAGAATATGATGGGGACTATGTTGAAATCGCTGCTGCTCCTTGCTGTCCTAGCCACTTCCGTTCTCATTGCCGCTTGTGGAGGAGGAGAGACGACCGTTGTGACGGTTGTCAGGGAGGTTCCTGTCGAGAAGGAAGTCATGCGGGAAGTACCGAGAGAAGGCGTCCGTGACGTGGCTCCAACACCTGCGCCGGGGCGGCCTGCCCCTTCCGCCTCCGACGCTGCCGAGGAGTCGTTTGAGGGGGAGCAGGAGCGTGCGGCTACACAGGCCATCCAGGAGCGGATGATCGTCCGGACGGTGAACATGGCGCTGGTGGTGGCGGACGTGTCCAAGACCTCGGACGATATCTTGGGCATCGCCACGTCACTTGGAGGCTGGGTGGTCTCCGCAGAGCGGAGCCAAGTACATTTAGGCTCTATCGCCATCAGGGTGCCAGCGGAGAGGCTGGACGACGCGGTCAACAGGGTACGAGACTTGGCTGAGGATGTAGAGTCGCAAATCAGCACCAGCCAGGACGTCACCGACGAGTACGTGGATAACGCCTCCCGCATCAAGAACCTGGAAACGACGAGGGATGCGTTAGCCAGACTGATGGAGAAGGCAGTCAAGGTAGAGGATGCCCTCAAAGTGCAGCAGGAGCTGACGCGCATCCAGGAGGAGATCGAAGTCCTCCAGGGGCGAAACAAACTGCTGCAAGAGACCTCGGCCTACTCGCTCATCAATGTAAATCTGCGGACCAAGCCACGGGAGATGCCTATAGACGCGGGGCCGGACCAGACGGTCGGACTCGGCCAGGCAGTCCGGTTCCGCGCTACCTTCAGGCCACCCGACGGAATCGAGGAGTTTTCCTACATCTGGATCTTCGGCGACGGTAGTGTAACCGACACACGGTACAGCACCGCGCCCACGACTGAGGAAGGCACGCGGGTCACTGCTACTGTGACCCACGTCTATAGGAGCGAGAAGGACTCGCCCTACATCGCAGAAGTCGTCATCACCGGCACGGGCAAGGCCGGTATCGTGGAAGCGCGTGACGTGGTCATCGTGACGGTGACTACGCTGCCCACCATAGAAGTGTTCGCCGGCGAGAATCAGACCGTTCAAGAGGGCGAGGTGGTGCAGTTGGCTGGCACTTTCACGCATCCAGTGGAATTGACCGATGCCACCTATACTTGGGATTTCGGGGACGGCTCTGCTGTGGCCACCGGGAGCGTAGAACCGGGAGTCACCAGGGCCGCTGTCTCTCACGTGTATGAACATCACAGGCCTCGGGCTTTCACGGCTACGCTGACGATCAAAGGCGAGAGCAAAGCTGGGCCGGTAGAGACCTCGGCGACGGTCATCGTTCAGGTACTAGAGGCGCAGGGCTGGACCATCGGCGGCTGGGACTTTGGAAACACTTGGAAGAGCGCGGTACGAGCTCTGTCCGGCTTGGGTATCGGCTTGGGCTATGTCGCGATATGGATTCTTATCTTCAGTCCCTTATGGATAATAGGTGGTCTGATAGCTTTGTGGTTGCGACGCCGCAGCCGTACCGCGCGACCGAAGCACCTGCCCCCGCCGCCAACGGTTTCGGATGCTTCGCTTCGCTCGGAATGACGGGCGGAGCGAGCTGGGCCGGGATCGATGTGCAGCGGAACGAGGGTAGCCCTCAGGCGGGCCGCCCAAGACGCCGTAGCGCCTTTCCGCCAGTAGCTTGAGGATATGCTTCGCCACTTCACGGCCACGGGCTTCGTCGTTCACCAGGACAGCGTGCTGCTCCACTGGCACCGCAAAGTGAAGGCGTGGCTTCCGCCGGGCGGCCACATCGAGCCGAACGAGGACCCTGTCCAAGCTGTGCTGCGTGAGGTGCGCGAGGAGGCGGGCGTGGCCGCTGAGGTCATCGCCCGGGCGCCAGACTTGGCGCTGAGTTACCCCAACCAGGTCGCGCCGCCGTTCACCATCATGGTGGAGGACATCCACGACCCGGTGCAGGGTTTGCACCAGCACATAGATATGATTTACTTCTGCCGCCTGGTGGGGCCACCGTCGCCGCTGAACGACGGCTGGCGCTGGGTGTCACGGGCGGACTTGGCAGCTGGCTGCGCACTAGACGGGCCCGGTGTTCCGCCTGCAGTGCCGCCGGAGGACGTGCGGGCGCTAGCCGAACACGCCTTCTGCGCCGCTACCAATCACCCCCCAGACGCCTAGCTGGCCCAAGCTGGCGATGCGGTATAATCCGCGCATGGTCAAGACGAAGGCGAGAACGGCGGATACCAGACCCCTGCCCGAGGGTGCGGTCGAAAAGCTGCGACCGGCATTACGCGGCCACGTCCTCCAACCTGGCGACGACACCTATGATACGATTCGCCAGGTCTGGAATGCGATGATCGACAGGCGCCCAGCGCTCATCGTCCGTTGCGCGGGGGTGTCCGACGTCATGCGCGCCGTGGCGTTCGCCCGCGAGCACGACATGCTGGCGTCGGTGCGCGGCGGCGGGCACAACGTCGCGGGCAACGCGGTTTGCGACGGCGGAATGATGATTGACCTGTCGTTGATGCGAGGTGTGCAGGTGGACCCGTCCGCGCACACGGCCCGCGCCCAGGGAGGCGTTACCTGGGGTGACCTGGACACCGAGTGCCAGGCCCACGGCCTTGCGACGACCGGCGGCGTGGTGTCCACCACCGGCATCGGGGGTCTGACCCTCGGCGGCGGCATCGGTTGGCTCATGCGCAGTCACGGTTTGACCTGCGACAACCTGCTGGCGGTGGACATGGTGACCGCCGACGGCGGGTCCGTGAGGGCCAATGCGCAGCACAATCGGGAGCTGTTCTGGGGTGTCCGGGGCGGGGGCGGCAACTTCGGCGTCGTCACCACCTTCGAGTACCGCGTCCACCACGTCGGCCCGGTCTATGCCGGCTCTCTTGTGTACCCCGCTGGCAAGGCCGAACAGGCCATGCAGCTCTACCGCGATTTCATCCCGTCTGCGCCCGACGAACTGGACTGCGAGCTCATCCTGACCAGCGACCAGCGGCGCCGGCCCGTGGTGCGGCTCATGCTCTGCTACCTCGGCCCCAAGGAGCGGGGGGCGAAGCTCATCAAGCCGCTGCGGGCGTTCGGACCGCCGGTGTCCGACGACGTTCGCACCATCTCCTATGGGACGCTCCAGCACATGCTCGACGACCTGCCGGGGGTGCGGCGCAGCCACTACTACAAGTCCAACTTCATGGAGAAGATGACCGACGCGGCCATAGACGTGATGCTCGGGCGGATGGCCGAGCCGGGAGTGACGACACCGCTCATCAACTTCGAGTGTTTCGCGGGCGCGGTCACCAAGGTCAGGGAGGACGAGACCGTGTTCTCCCACCGTAAGCCATCGTTCAACTTCACGGTTGAGTCGAGCTGGGACGGGGCGCGCGGCTCGGATGCGGACATCGCATGGGTGCGCGGGACGTGGGAGGCGATGAAGCCCTTCCTGGCGAGCGGTGTGTATGTGAATTATATGACGGACGACAAGGACGAGGGCCAGGAGCGGGTCAAGGCCGCCTTCGGCGCCGCGAAGTACGAGCGCCTTGTTGCCCTCAAGACCCAGTACGACCCCACCAACTTTTTCCGGCTGAACCAGAACATCAAGCCACGGACGCAAGGCGCATGACCACCGTCCGCATGACCGAGCAGAGGTACGCTCACAAGGATATCGAGGCCAAGTGGCAGCGGCGCTGGGCAGAGAGTGGCCTCCACAAGGTGCGGGACGACGACGCCAGACCCAAGTGGTTCGAGATGACCATGTACCCCTATCCCTCGGGGGACCTCCACATCGGCCACTGGTACGCCATGGCGCCTGCGGACGCCCACGCCCGCTACCGCAGGATGCTCGGTCATAACGTCCTACACCCTATGGGCTTCGACGCCTTCGGCCTGCCCGCTGAGAACGCGGCCATCAAGCGCGGCATCCATCCGCATACCTGGACGATGGACAACATCGCCAACATGCGCCGCCAGCTCCGCTCAATGGGCACCATCTACGACTGGGACCGTGAGGTAGTCACCTGCCTGCCTGAGTACTACAAGTGGAACCAGTGGTTCTTCCTCCAGTTCTACAAGGCGGGCCTGGCCTACCGCGCGTTCGCCCCGGCCAACTGGTGCCCTTCCTGCAACACGGTCCTGGCCAACGAGCAGGTCGTCGAGGGCCGCTGCGACCGGTGCGACTCGGTGGTCACGCGCCGCGACCTCAGCCAGTGGTTCTTCCGCATCACCAAGTACGCCGACGAGCTGCTGGACGTCAGCAAGATCGAGTGGCCCGAGCGCATCAAGCTCATGCAGACCAACTGGATCGGGCGCAGCGAGGGCGTCGAGATCGAGTTCGACATCGCGCATCTTGGCCTCAAAGAGAAGTCGCTCAAGACCTTCACCACGCGCATAGACACCATCTACGGCGTCACGTTCGTGGTCCTGGCTCCCGAGCACCCGCTGGTGGCCGAGATCACCCAGCCGTCCCACAAGGCCGAGGTAGAGGCGTACATCGAGCAGGCGCGGCGCCAGACCGAGGTGGAGCGGCTGTCCACGGAGAAGGAGAAGACGGGCGTTTTCACCGGAGCGCACGCGGTGAATCGGCTCAACGGTGAAAAGGTGCCCATCCTGGTGGGTGACTACGTGCTGCTGAGCTACGGCACGGGCGTGGTCATGGGCGTGCCGGCCCACGATGAACGAGACTTCACCTTCGCCAAGAAGTACGGCCTGCCCATCCGCGTAGTGGTGGCCCCGCCTGGCTGGGACGGCGGTGAGCTGAAGGAGGCATACCTGGAAGAGGGCGTCCAGGTGAACTCCGGCCCCTTTGACGGCCTGCCGAGCACCGACGGATGGCACCGCATCGCCAACCATGTCGAGGCCAGGGGCTGGGGCAAGCACACGGTCAACTTCCGGATGCGCGACTGGCTGATCTCGCGCCAGCGCTACTGGGGGACGCCCATCCCCATCATCTACTGCGACCACTGCGGCACCGTTCCCGTGCCGGAGAATGACCTGCCGGTGCTGCTGCCCGACGACGCCGAGTTCAAGCCGACGGGCGAGTCGCCGTTGGCGCGGCACGCGGGCTTCGTGAACACGGCCTGCCCCCAGTGCGGCCGGCCGGCCAAGCGCGAGACGGACACGATGGACACCTTCGTGGACTCGTCCTGGTACTTCCTGCGCTACGCCAGCCCAGACCACGATGCTGCCCCCTTCGAGCCGCAGGCGGCCAAGAAGTGGACGCCGGTGGACCAGTACACGGGCGGCGCCGAGCACGCTGTCATGCATCTGTTGTACTCGCGCTTCTTCACGCGGGCGATGCGCGACCTGGGCCTGGTGGACTTCGATGAGCCGTTCTTGCGGCTGTTCAACCAGGGGATCATCCTCGGCGAAGACCACGAGAAGATGAGCAAGAGCCGGGGTAACGTCATCGCGCCCGACAAGTTCGTGGAAGAACTCGGTGCCGATGCTGTTCGCTGTTATCTGATGTTCCTGGGGCCGTGGGACCAGGGCGGCTCGTGGAACACGGCGGGCATCAACGGCGTCGCGCGCTGGCTGAACCGGGTATGGGACATCACCCAGCGCGACCCGAAGGAGATGGACGCCGCCCCGGTTGACGAGCAGGCCGTCCGCGACCTGGCTCGCGCCGTCCACAAGACGGTCCGTAAGGTCACGGAAGACCTCGACCGCTTCAAGTTCAACACCGCTCTGGCCTCCCTCATGGAGCTGAGCAATACGATGGCGGACGTGTGGACACGCAAGGACGTGGGCGCGACGGCGTGGCGCGAGGCGGTCGAGAAGCTCGTTGCGCTGCTGGCGCCGATGGCCCCGCATGTCGCCGAGGAGCTGTGGGAGCGCACGGGCAAGCCCTTCAGCGTCCACCAGCAGGCGTGGCCGAAGTGGGACCCGGCGCTGGCCGCCGACGAGGTCATCACGCTGGTGGTGCAGGTCAACGGCAAGCTGCGCGACCGGATCGAGGCGCCGGTGGGCGTGTCGGAGGAGGAGGCGCGGCGCCTGGCGCTGGCCACCGAGCGCGTCCAGCCCCACCTCGGTGGCAAGCCGCCGAAGCGGGTCATCTACATCCCGGGCAAGCTCGTCAACGTCGTGGTGTAGGGTACTCTCGGGAGGAGGGGGGATGAGCGCGACGGAATCACCCCCATCCTGCACCTTTCCCCCCCCCTCTAAGGGGGAAGGGAAGATTCGCCTCCCCGCCAAGCAAAGGGCATCGCCCGGGAACTCACTGCCTCCCCCTCGATGGGGGAGGATTGAGGTGGGGGTGAAACTCTTCATGTGGTGCGTTTCGACTTAGGCCAGTGGCGCTTCTGGAGGTTGATATGGAAACTCGGATGTTCGGCAAGACTGGGCTAAAGGTCAGCCGGCTGGGCGCGGGCCTGGCGGCCATCGGCGAGGAGGAGACGCTGGATAGCATCACCAAGGTGGGCAAGGTGCTGAACGCGGCGCTGGACGGCGGCATCACCTTCTTTGACACCGCCGAGTGCTACTTCGACAGCGAGGAGATGGTGGGCCGCACCATCTCGCACCGGCGGAGCGAGTTCGTCCTAGCGACCAAGGTCGGCCACGCCGGAGGCGGGCAGGGCAGGGACGCCTGGGGCAAGGAGGCCATCGCCGAGGGCATCGAGCGGAGCCTGAAGCGGCTGCGGACCGACCGCGTGGACCTGGTGCAGCTGCACTCCTGCGGCGCAGATACGCTGAAGAAGGGCGAATGCATCGAGGCGCTGGAGGCGGCGAAGAAGGCGGGCAAGACGCGGCTCATCGGGTACAGCGGCGACAACGAGGCGGCGATGTGGGCCGTCAAGAGCGGCCGGTTCGACGCCCTGCAGACCAGCTTCTCCCTGGCCGACCAGCGGCCGCGGCACGGCCTGCTGGCGGAGGCGAAGAAGCGTGGCATGGGCGTCATCGCCAAGCGGCCCATCGCCAACGGCGCGTGGGGCGTGGCGCAAAGCCCTTCAAAGAGTCTGAAGTTCCAGAAGTGGTACGCGGACGAGTACTTCCGGCGGTGCCAGGCGATGGCTAAGCTGGGGCCGCTGCCGGGCGACCCGGGCGACGGCGTGCTGATGGCGCTGGGGTTCGTGTTCGCCCACGATGAGGTGGACACGGCCATCGTCGGCACGCGGGACCCCGAGCACATGAAGCAGAACATCGAGCGGCTCACGCGGCTGCCGGCGGACAAGAAGGCCGTCGAGGAGCTGCGCCGCCGCTGGGACAAGCTGGATGACGGCTGGACACAGCAGATGTAGGCAAAGCGAACACAATTGAGTGCCTTGGATATCTTCATGCTCGCCGGATTCTCCGAGCAGCAAACGAACCTGCTGCACCCAGCATGACGAAGGTCGGCACGATGAATATGATTTAGAATGTCGCTAAGATTACCCCAGCGGTATGACCCCAACAGTCCGGGCATCCTCCAGAATTGTAGGTCACTGCCGACACGATTGCCCGGGACAGTAAGCCAGCCCATGTGAGTACACCGCCAACCGGTCCCGTGCTGACTCCCATCATCGAGCGTTGAGGCCGGCCGCCCGCCTTCTTTAGATTGAGGGATTCACCTACTAGACCGCCAAGAAAAGGGCCGCCCAAGAAGATTAATTAGTACAGGAGCAAGAGAGTGTTATTTATCGGCACCGAATCTGCCGTGTCGGCCTCCCAATCCCAATAGGTCATCGGAAGGCCTACACCCAGTGCAGCGACAGCCGTGACCAGGCCTCCAACGGCGTAAGGGATGAGCCAGCGTGGTCGCACGACAATCCTCGCCTTATCCGCCTGAGCGGAACCTGTAGTTCAGGACTATGGGTGTGCTTAACATGAGAATGGGCTACGCAATCACGCGGAACTTGTAGGTGATGGTGTTGAGGGTGCCGGACTTGAAGCGGGACATGCGCAGGGGGGAGATGTCCATGAAGCGGGAGGCGCCGTCAAGGACGAGCTCGGCCATGCAGACGCCGACGGCTGGGGACTCCTTGAAGCCGTGGCCGCTGAAGCCCGCGCACAGGTACAGCCCCTCGATGCCCTCGACGGCGTCCACGATGGGGTGCTCGTCGGGCGAGGAGTCGTAGAGTCCGGCGTAGCCGGTGAAGAACTCGGCATCGGCGATGCCGGGGATTCGCTTGGCCAGCCGCAGCCACACGTCCTCCAGGTAGCTCATGGTCGGCTTGGGGTTGTAGCCGTCGGGGTCCGCCTCGTCCTCGACGTTGCCATTGCCCACCAGGGTCAGGTCGGCGCCCTCGGGCCGGAAGTAGATGAGGTTCTTCACGTCCACACCACTGGGGTGGGACGGCACCTCGTCCGGGTTGCGGCGGAGGAAGAAGACCTCGTGGCGCGTGCAGGTGATGGGGATGCGGATGCCCAGGGGCGCCAGCAGGCGCGGCGACCACGGTCCGGCGGCGACGATGACGATTGGGGTTTCGTACCGCTCGCGGGCGGTCGTCACCGCCGACACGCGCCCGCCGCCCACTTCGATGGACAGCGCTGGCGACTCCAGGACGACCTTGGCGCCGAGCTCCCGCGCCCGCGCGGCGAAGGCCATCGCAGTCCCAGACGGGTCGCCGTGGCCGGACTCAGGCTCCCAGGCGAAGGCCTCGTCCTCGTCGAAGTGGAAGGCCGGGGCGAGCTTCCGCGCCTCTTTCAGCGGCACCTCGTAGGTCTCGATGCCCACCGACCGCTGGAGGGCGACGTTGTGGCGGAGGCCGTCCGCCGCGTCGGGCCCGGCGATGGCCATGAAGCCGGTCTTGATGAACTGGGGCGCTTGGCCGCCGACGCGCTCCGGCCACTCCTTGAAGACATGGAAGCTCTCCCAGGCGAGGCGGCAGTTGACCTCGGTGGAGTAGTGCATGCGGATGAGGCCGGAGGAGCGGCCCGTGCCGCCGGAGCCGAGCTTGTCTCGCTCCAGCAGCACGCCCTTGAGGCCGCGGGCGGCCAGGTTGTATAGGATGCTCGTCCCCATCACGCCGCCGCCGATGACGATGGCTTCGGCTGTTCTTGTCATGGACAAAAGAACCTCACTTCAAGGTCAGCAGCCAGAAAGCACCCCCACCTTAATCCTCCCCCCTCAAGGGGGAGGAGAGTGTGGAGGGAATCCATTTCTGCATTAGATGGAGCTTTTTGCGCAAGGCCGGGCAATCTCTTTCTGGCCGGGGCACGGCTTTCTGCTGCCGAAGCACTTGAGCCGGCAGCGGACAATGTCGTGATGGTCCTGGCTTATAATACGCCTCGGCGTCGGCAGGAGGCCAGTTGCCCAAGGAGGAAGTTCACTATGGCCGGCCATGGATCACCCCCACTCTTGCTTTCCCCCCTCAAGGGGGAGGGGAGCATAGGAAAGCTCCCTGTTTGCATAAAGCAATGCTTGTTGCGCAAGACCAGGAGGGCGTCATGAAGTTCACGATAGCCGTCTTGCCTGGGGACGGCGTTGGGCCGGAGGTCATCGGTGAGGCGGTGAAGGCGCTGGAGGCGGTAGGCCACAAGCACGGCCACGCGTTCGAGATGCGTCATGGGCGGATCGGCGGCAACGCCATCGATGAGTTCGGGACGGCGCTGCCGCCGGAGACGCTGGCGCTGGCGAAGGGGTCGGACGCTGTGCTGTTCGGCGCCGTGGGCGGCCCGAAGTGGGACAGCCCCAACGCCACGGTGCGCCCCGAGGACGGCATCCTGGGCATCCGCAAGGAGCTGGGCCTTTTCGCCAATATCCGGCCCGTGAAGGCGTACCCGCAACTCGTCAACGCCAGCCCGCTGAAGCCAAACGTCGTCAAGGGCGTGGACATGATTATCCTGCGGGAGCTTACGGGCGGCCTGTACTTCGGGAAGCCAAAGCGGCGCTGGACGACGTCGCGCGGACGCCGCGGGGTGGACACGATGCTGTACACGGAGAAGGAGATAGCGCGCATCCTGCGCGTGGGCTTCGACCTCGCGCGCGGGCGGCGCAAGAAACTGGCCTCGGTGGACAAATTCAACGTGCTGGCGACGGGCCGCCTCTGGCGCGAGATAGCGACGGAACTGGGCCGTGAGTACCCCGATGTGGAGCTGGAACACATCTTGGTGGACAACGCGGCGATGCAGCTCGTGCGCAACCCGGCGCGGTTCGACGTGATGGTGGCGGAGAACACCTTCGGCGACATCCTCTCGGACGAGGCGGCGGTGCTCGGCGGCTCCATGGGGATGCTGCCATCGGCGAGCCTGTCGGACCTGCCGTCGGCAGGCAAGCGGGCCAAGGGGGTCGGGCTGTACGAGCCGATCCATGGCACGGCGCCCGACATCGCGGGCAAGGGCATCGCCAACCCCATGGCGGCCATCCTGAGTGCGGCCATGATGCTGCGCTACTCCTTCGGGCTGGATCGCGAGGCCGCAGCCATCGAGGCGGCTGTCGAGGGTGTGCTGGCCGAGGGGTACCGCACGCAGGACATCGCGGGCGACGGCGGGCAGGTCGTGTCCACGTCGAAGATGGGCGAGGTCATCGTCGGGCGCATCTAGATTGGAAGATACTTTGAAAAGAATATCCACTTGGCGTTCGCGAACGTGGATCACCCCGACCTTATTCCTCCCCCCTCAAGGGGGAGGAGAGTATGAAGACGAGTCCTTTTTTGAACAAAGCACAACTTTTGTATAGGGCTGGGTAGGAAGAGCGTTTGGCAGGCAAGCCATCGGTCATCGTCATCGGCGCCGGCTCCATCGGCGTGTGCAGTGCCTACTTCCTCGCCCGGAAGGGTGCGAAGGTCACGCTGCTCGACCGCGGCGATGTGTGCTCCGGCTCGTCTTGGGGCAACGCAGGGCTGGTGGTGCCGAGCCACAGCGTCCCTTTGGCGGCGCCGGGCGTGATCTGGCAGGGCCTGCGGTGGATGCTGAATCCGCAAAGCCCCTTCTACATCAAGCCGCGGCTGAGCTGGGACCTGGCGACTTGGCTGTGGCGGTTCAGGGCCGCATGTACCGAGGAGCACGTCAGCCGTGCGTCGGTGGTGCTCCGGGACGTCAGCCTGAAGAGCATCGAGCTTTTCGATATCCTGGCGGCCAAGGAGGAGTTGGACTTCTCCTATGAGAGGAAGGGGATGCTTCTCCTGTACGCCACGGAGGAGGGCTTGCAGGCTGGCCGTCACGAGGCGGGCACGTTGAGGAAGGTCGGGATCGCGGCTAGTGAGGTGGACCGCGCATCGCTCGGGGAGCGGATGGGCGGGGTGCGGACGAACGCGGTGGGCGGCATGTACTACGAGAACGAGGCACACCTGGTGCCGTCGGACTTCGTACACGCACTGGCAAACCGGGCGCGCAGCATAGGCGTCGAGGTCCGGACGGAGACGGAGGTGCAGGGGATTGAGATGAGAGGTCGCAAGGTCGCTGGTGTCAAGACAAAGGCGGGCATGCTGGAGGCCGACGAGGTCGTGCTTGCCGCGGGGTCGTGGTCGCCTGGCGTGGCGAAGGCCCTGAAGCTGCGGCTACCCATCCAGCCCGCCAAGGGCTACAGCATCACGTACGAGAAGCCCGCGAACGCTCCGCGCCTGCCGCTCATGCTGGCCGAGGCGAAAGCCGCGGTGACGCCGATGGGCAACATGCTGCGGTTCGCTGGCACGCTGGAGCTCGCGGGGATGGACCTGTCCATCAACCAGCGGCGGGTGGACGCCATCCTTCTGGCTGCGGACCGCTACCTGCCTGGGATCAGGGACGGGCTGCGGCATGTCAGGACTTGGGCGGGACTGCGTCCCACCACGCCGGACGGGCTGGCGCTCCTAGGCCGGAGCACGGCCTTCGACAACCTAACCATCGCGGCGGGCCACGCCATGATCGGCATCTCCACAGGCCCGGCTAGCGGGTTGCTGGTTTCCCAAGTCGTGACGGGCGAGAAGCCTTTCACCGACATCGCGATGCTCGACCCGCAACGGTTTACGTAACCGCTCTGCGCCTGCCCAGCGGCAGCACGGCCAACATGGCGGCGGCCAGGACGAGGCCCCAGTGGCGCCTCAGCAGATCCACCAGGATGCCGCCGGGCAGGGTCACGATGCCAGAGGCCATCTCGCGTGTCGTGCTGATGGCGCCGACGCCGACCTCGCTGAACCGGAAGGTGTCCTGCACCTCGGGGAGCATTACCTGGAAGCCCTGGAGGCACCAGTGGAAGACGCCGTGGCCCGCCGACAGGCCCGACACGACGAAGCCGGACCTGTCCCGGACGCCTTCCGTCTTCACGGCGGCCCCAGCTTCGGCCATCTGGCTCATGCCTTCTCCATGCCACCCATGCGAAGGATGGTCTTCCACTCGGTCTCGGTGACCGGCTGCACGGAAAGACGCCCTGCCTTCACCAACATCATGTGCTTCAGGGTGGGAGTCGCTTTGATCTCTGCCAGGGGAACTGGCCGCTTCAACTCGGCCTCTCCTCTGATGTCCACCATGAACCAGACGGGCCTGTCCCGAGTGCTCTTGGGGTCGGGGTGCTCCGACTTTGGGTCCCAGGCCGTGTGGTCGGGGTACGCCTCCCTGGCCACGACGGCGATGCCCACGACGGCGTTTGGGTCTGACTGGGAGTGGTAGAACAGTACGCCGTCGCCCACCTTCATCGCGCGCAGGTTGTTGCGGGCCTGGAAGTTACGAACCCCGTCCCAGTAGGCCGTCCGGTTCGGCTCCTTCATCAGGTCGGCGAAGGAGTAGGCGGACGGCTCAGACTTCACCAGCCAGTAGTTCCGCTTGGTCATGGCATCCTCCTTTGTGTATGCTAGAGGCCATTCCGGGGCATGGAGAGCGAGTGCGCGTCCTGAGTCCCAAAGAGCACCTCGGCTTCGAGGTCGGCGAGGACCGGCGCCTGGCCGACTGGCCTCAGGTCGTTGGCTACTTCGCCCACCTGGCCGAGGCCTCGCCCAGGGTACGCACCACCGAGCTGGGCAAGACAACCGAGGGCAACCCCCTTCTCCTCTCTATCATCTCGTCGCCCGACAACCTGGCTTGCATCGAAGAGTACCGCCGCATCCAACTGCGCCTGGCCGACCCGCGCACCATCGCAGGCGATGCCGAGGCAGGGCGGCTCATCGCTGGCGGGAAGGCCGTAGTGCTGGTCACATGCAGCATCCACGCCACCGAGGTCGGCGGTACGCAGATGTCCCTAGCTCTCGCGCATCGCCTCGCCACCAGCGACGACCCCGACGTGGCCGATATTCTACAGAACGTCATCCTCCTGCTGGTGCCATCCCTCAACCCCGATGGCCTCATCAAGGTCAAGCGCTGGTATGACAGCACCCTTGGCACCCGCCACGAGGGCGTCAATCCCCCCTTTCTCTATCACAAGTATGCAGGCCACGACAACAACCGCGACTGGTACATGTTCAATCTGGCCGAGACCAGGCTGGTGGTCGAGCACTGCCTGAACACCTGGTACCCGCATATCGTTTATGACATCCACCAGACCCGCTCCAACGGGATGCGCATGGTGCTGCCGCCGTTCGTGGACCCGGTGGAGCCGAACGTGGACCCCGTGCTGGAGAGTGGGTTGGCGGTACTTGGCTCGGCCATCGCCGCCGAGCTGACCGCCCAGGGCAAGGCCGGTGTGGCGATGAACGTGGTGTACGACGCCTTCAGCCCCAGCCGGGCCTACCCCCACTACCACGGCGGCGTGCGCGTGCTCACTGAAACGGCGGGCGTGCAAATAGCCACACCGGTGGAGGTCAAGCCCGAAGATCTGAAGGCCATCCGCGGTGAGCATCCCTCCAGACGCTCATGGAACCACCCGCTGCCGTGGCACGGCGGTGTGTGGACATTGCGGGACATCGTGGACTACAACCTGACGGCCACCACGGCGTGCCTGAGGCACGCCTCGCGCTACCGCGACACGTGGCTGCGGAACTTCTATCACATCCGCCGCCGTGCAGTGGCGCACCAGAGCAAAACGGTCGCCTACATCGTTCCTCGCCGCCAAGCTGATCTGTGCACTGCGGACGAGATGGTGGATGTGTTGCGCGCTGCCCAGGTGGAGGTTCATGAGGCGCAGCGGCCCTTCGAGGCCGACGGCGCCGCGTACCGGGCCGGTGACCGCGTCGTGTTGCTAGCCCAGCCCAATGGCCAATTTGCCAAGGCCATGCTGGAGACGCAGCGCTACCCTGACATGCGGATGTACCCCGGCGGCCCGCCCAAGCCGCCCTACGACGTGACCGCCCACAGCCTGCCGATCCAGATGGGCGTGCGGGTGGTCGAAGTGCGGTCTCCCTTCCACGCCGACCTACGGCCAATGACTGGGACAAGCAGGTTATCTTCTGCGGGGGTGGCGGGGCGTCTCCTCCCCCTTGAGGAGGGAGGAATGAAGGTGGGGGTGAATCCCCACCCCGCCACCATCACCCCCATCCTAGCCTTCCCCCCTCAAGGGAGAAGGGATTCTTCGACCGTCACGTCTTTTTACTTTCTTGGGGCCGAGACCAACGCCTCCGTCCGCCTGGTAACCCGGCTGCTGGAGCGAGGCGTCCCGGTGGAGCGCTTGCAAACACTCGTGAACATCGGGGGCGCGACACATCCGGCGGGGACCTACGTCGTCGCGGCGGAAGGCGATGCGGCGCACATGGCGCTGGACTTGGCAAGTGAGCATGGACTCGTTCTGGAGCCGTTGGTGGCGCTGCCGGACTCGCCGCGGATGAGGCTGCGCGTGCCCCGGATCGGCGTGTACCAGAGCTACATGCCTTCCACGGAGGAGGGCTGGACACGCTTTGTCCTGGAAGAGTACGGGTTCTCCTATGAGTCGTTGAAGAACGAGGACATGCAGCGCGGGAAACTGGCCGACCGGTTCGATATCGTTGTGCTGCCGCACCAAGCGCCGCGCCAGATCGAGCGCGGCCACACTCACGGGACGTACCCATCGCGGTACACGGGCGGCCTTGGCGAGGCTGGCGCCGAAGCGTTGGGCGGATTCCTGAAAGGCGGCGGCACACTCGTTGCCTGGGACGGTGCAGCGCTGTACGTCATTGAGCACCTGGGCCTGCCTGTAACCAATGTCCTCGCCGATGTGCCCAAGTCCGAGTTCTATGCCCCGGGCAGCCTGCTGGAGGTCGAACTGGACACGGCGCACCCGGCGGCGTACGGGATGCCGCCTCGCGCTGCCGTGATGTTCCTTGATAGCCCGGCCTTTGAGGTGGTGGGCGGCCAGGTGGTTGCACGTTACACGAGCACCGAGCCACTGCTCAGCGGCTGGCTCGTCGGGCCGGAGCGGCTCTACGGCCGAACCGCGATGGTTGTGGTGGACGTCGGCCCCGGTAGGGCCGTGCTCATGGGGTTCCGACCCCATTTCCGCGCACAGGCGAGAGGGACGTATAGGCTTTTGTTCAACTCATTGCTGTGGTCAGTGGCGCGCGGCTGAGTTCATAGGTGCGGCACCCATGTCTGAAGGGCCTTAGACTGTCATTCTGAGAGAGGAGGCCGAAGGCAGACGAACGAAGAAACTGGATGTGTGCAAGGCCACGCAACCCACTACGGAGGGAGGCTACTCCCGGGACGCCAGATTCTTCGCCGCGGCTCAGAATCACAGAAGCGGGTCTCTTTGGCTACTTTTGAGGGCCAGGCTTGTTGGAGGAGTTACGTTGAAGATCGGCATCATCGGAGCAGGGAACATCGGCGGGAACCTGGGCGTGCTCTGGGCGAAGAAGGGCCATGACATCCGCTTCGGCGTCCGCAACCCGGACGCGGAGAAGGAGCTGGCCGCCCGCGCAGGCGGGCGCACGGCGGCGACGGACGTGCGGGCGGCCAGCTGCCTTCGGTGACGTGGTCGTCCTGGCCGTGCCGTGGGAAGTTGTCCCGCCGGTGCTCGCCCAGGCGGGTGACCTGTCTGGCAAAGTGCTCATAGACTGCACCAACCCCATCCGCTGGGAGAACGGGCCGGTCGTTGCCATCGAAGGCTCGGGCGTCCAGGAGATTGCCAAGCGCACCCCCGGCGCCAAGGTCGTCAAGGCGTTCAACACCCTGGGTGCGGAGCACCTGCAAGCGCCTAAGTTTGGCGCTTATAAGGCTGACGTCTATATCGCGACCGACGACGCCTCGGCGCGCAACGTGGCCGCGTCGCTGGCCCGCGAGCTCGGCTTCGACGTGGTGGACGCGGGCCCGCTGCGGAACGCGCGGTTGCTGGAGCACCTGGCGGTGCTGTGGGTCCATCTGGCGACCCAAGGTGGCATGGGGCGGAGCATCGCCTTCAAGGTGTTAAAGAAGTAGGGAGAGGCTTCAAACCCGCTTCTACTGAAGACCCAGCTCGGCGGCGACCTTGTACTCGGCTGCCAGCGCCTTCAGCTTGTCCCAGGTGGCGTCCTCGACGAATATGCCTTCCTTCTTCTTCTGCTGCGTCTTGCGGTACTCGATCTCGCCGGGGTAGAAGACCTCGGTGAACCCCTTGGCGGTCGGCGTCGCTTTGAGGTACTGGGCGAACTCGGTCACCTCGCGCTTGAAGTCCTCGAGAGGCCGGAACGCCGCCACGTTGAAGGCGGCCATGAAGCAGCCGTCGTTGTGCTTGCCCGACGGGTCGTGGCCGAAGCCCAGGCCGGTCAGGATGCCGGACAAAATCTCCACCATCACCGAGAGGCCGTACCCCTTGTGGCCCTCGGAACCGCCCAGGGCGAGTTGCGCGCCGCCGCGTGCCAGGTCGTTGGGGTCCGTCGTCGGGTTGCCGTCCTTGTCGATGATCCAGCCCTCGGGGATGCGCTGGCCTCGCGCAACGGCGACGGAAATCTTGCCACCCGCGACGGCGCTGGTGGCTATGTCAATGTACAGCGGCGCCTCAAGATTGCTGGGCATGGCGATGCAGATGGGGTTGGTGCCCAGGCGGTTCAGCCGCCCGCCGAAGGGGGCGACGTTCTTCGCCGTCCGGCCCGAGTCGGCGGTCATCATGCCGATGAGCCCGGCCGCCGAGGCCATGAGCGGGTAGTCGGTGAGCCGTCCCACATGGCTCTGGTGATAGACCGTCGCCGCGGCCACGCCCTGCTTTTTGGCCTTCTCGATGACCATCTCCATCACCCGCTCCGACACCACGTAGCCGAAGCCCCAGTGACCGTCCACCACCAGGGTCGTGGGGGTCTCGCGCACCACCTCGAACTTCGCGCCCGGGACGATGTGGCCGCGCTTGATGCGGTCTATGTAGATGGGGATCTGGATGACGCCGTGGGAGTCGTGGCCCGCGAGGTTGGCGGCGACGGAGTGGCGGGCGATGATGGCCGCCTCCTTCGCGCTGGCCCCAGCGGCCTGGAGCAGCCGCGCCTCGATGGTCTGCAGCTTGTCGTGCATGACGGTCGGCATTCGCTGTGTCTCCTCGTGAAATAACCGGCCAAACGTAGCCGCGCCGCGCCGTTGTGTCAAGGGTTGCCCGTGGCCGATAATGGGCTTGCCATGACCCTAAAACAGCGGCGTATCAAGATTACGGTGGGAAGCGTCCAGGTGTCGGCCACGCTGAACGGCTGCCGCACCGCGGACTTGCTGTGGGCCGCGCTGCCCATCACGGGCAGCGCCAGCACCTGGGGCGGCGAGATATACTTCCGCACGCCGGTCTCGATGCCGGAGGAAGACGCCAACGAGACGTTCCCCATGGGCGCGGTGGCCTACTGGCCGCCGGGCCAGGCGCTGTGCCTATTCTTCGGGCGCACCCCGGCCAGCCGCGGCGACGAGATCCGCATGGCCAGTCCAGGCAACCTTCTCGGCGCCATCGAGGGCGACCCGCGGGTGCTCAAGAGCGTGCCCTCCGGCGCGGCCGTCACCGTCGAGCGGGCCTGACCTGCTATGGCGCCGCGCTCGTTTTCGCCCCGCAGCTTCACCCAAGGCCTCCGTCAGAAGGCGGCACCGCTCTGGGAGCAAGAGCAGTCCCATCCCTTCCTCCTCGGCCTCGGCGACGGCACGCTGCCGCTCGACAGGTTCCGCTACTACATGCGGCAGGACTACGTGTTCCTGGTGGATTTCTGCCGCGTCGTTGCCCTGGCCGCCGCCAAGGCGGGTAGGGTGGAGGACATGGCCTGGTTCGCCCGGCTGCTGCACGAGACCCTGAACGCGGAGATGGCCATGCACGTGAGCTTCTGCGGCGACCTGGGCATCACCGAGGCCGAGTTGAAGAGCACCGCGCCGTCGCCGACCACGGTGGCCTACACGGGCTACCTGCTGCGCATCGCCCACTCCGGCGACGTCTGTGAGGCCGCCGTCGCCATCCTGCCGTGCTCATGGGGCTACGCCGAGATTGGCAGGATGCTGACTGGCCGGGGGCTGCCCAAGCAGAGGCTCTACCGTCGCTGGATCGAGCAGTACGCCTCGCCCGAGTTCGCTGCCCTGGACGACCAACTGCGGGCCTTCATAGACCGCCAGGCCCCGTCCTACCCCGCCTCGCGGCTGCGAGAGTTGGAGCAGGTCTTCCTCCAATGCAGCCGCTACGAATACCTGTTCTGGGACGCCGCCTACCGTATGGAAGCCTGGCCCTCCTGACCGAGAACTGGCCTCGCTTTCTCTCGCTGGGTAAGCCCTTTCCCCTGATTCATGGAACTGACATCGGGAGAGTAACGTCGTTCGTAATCACTGGGGGTGGCACGTCGTTGTTGCCCGGGAAGACGGCACGATTCTGCTTGAAGGTCCCGAAGCCTTGGCCTACATTGGTCAGTCTAAGCGGTTGAAACTACGGCACCCGCCGTTGCACTGAAGGGCGCGGGAGATTCGATAGATATGGCGACGAAAACAAAGAGCAACCAGGCTGTTCTGGAGCCGAAGCAGAAGGTTGAGGACGTTCAAGACACCAGCGGATGCGCGCACCACTGGGTGATCGAGACGCCTTCGGGGCCGGTCAGCAGGGGCGTATGCCGCGTCTGTGGCATGGAGAAGAAGTTCCAGAACTACTTGGAGAACTCGGTCTGGACCTCGGAGGTGTCGCTGGAGCAGCTCGCCCGGAAGGCCGGTTACGGGGGCCGGCGGGAGCCTCGGGCGGCCACGCACGAGGACGAGGGCTAAACAGGGCAAGCCCTGCTTACCTGAACAGGTCGAAGTCGGGCCTGCGGAGCAGCCTCGTAGCTTTGCCGGTTCCGGATTGAAGCCGTAGCCCCCGGACGATGACCGCGGGTATGCCTGCCGTTTTCCCCATGACTAGTTCGGCGGCTCCAGCCAGTTCGTCGGCCAGAGCCGTCTGCGTCACCTTCAGGGTCTTGCCGACCGTGTCGCGTGTGCCCCGGTAGTCCACCATCGGCTCTAGGCCCGCGACGCCGATGGCCACGTCGGTGTGCCCCTCACGGAAGGGTCTGCCGAACGTGTCGGAGACGATGACAGCTACACTGCCCACGCCCGACGCGGCACGCGCCTCGCCCGCGATGCGCTCCGCGGAGGCGTCCGGGTCCTCCGGCAGCAGCAGCACCACGTCCTCGCCGGGCACGTTGGAGGCGTCCACCCCCGCGTTGGCGCACACGAACCCGTGCCGCGTCTCGGAGATGAGGATGCCCCGCGCCATGTCCATGCGCACGACGGCCTGGCTCTCCCGCAGCGCTACTTCCATCTGGCGGGCGTCTTTCCCTCCCGCTTTGCCGAGCTGAACCGCGAGAGCCGACGGCTTGACCGTCTTCAGGTCAACGAACCGGTTCTCCGATTTGGACACCACCTTCTGCGCGACCACAAGCACGTCACTGTTCCTCAGGGGTGTTTTCTGACTTGCCGCTGCGGACGTGATCAGCTTGCCCAAGCCGTCGCCAGGCTTGATTTCGGGCAGGCCCGTGATGCCGATGAATTCGATGCGTGGGGCGGTCATGGCCCGTATAGCATAGGCCAACCCAGGAAACGGCGCGAGGGCGCGGCGCAACCCCGTGCTATACTTGCCGCGTCCTTGTGGCGCGAACGAACACTATGACTTCAACCCCCCTCATTCTACGCAGCCTGCTGTTCGTCCCCGGCAACCGGGCAAACATGCTTCAGAAGGCGCTTGCCCTGCGCCCAGACGCCTTGGTGCCGGACATGGAGGACTCGGTGCCCGCCGAGGAGAAGGCCAATGCGCGTCGGACCGTCGCCGCCCATATCGAGGCACTGGCCAAGACCGGTTGCCTCGTCGTTCCGCGTGTCAACGCCCCTGACTCCGGCATCATGGAAGACGACCTTGCCGCTGTCGTCAGCCCCAGCATCTTCGGCATCTCCGTGGGAAAGATACGCTCGTCACAGGACATCGTGCGTGTCTCCGCCGTGCTTGGCCGCCTAGAGCGGCGCGCCGGAGTGGAGCAGGGCGCCGTCCGTATCGTCCCCTGGCTGGAGACGGCGATGGGCGTCGTCCACGCCTACGACATCGCCTCGTCTAGTCCCAGGGTCGCTGCGGTGGCTTTCGGGGCCGAAGACCTGACCAACGACCTAGGCGTCGAACGGACAGACGACCCGGCGCAGCTCGCCTACGCCCGCAGCGCCATCGCGACCGCAGCCGTGGCCGCCGACGTCCCTGCTCTCGACACGCCCTATTTTCACTTGCGTGACTTGGACGGTCTCAAGCGCGAGTGCGTGTTGGCCCGCCGCCACGGCTTCCGGGGCAAGTTCGCCATCCACCCCGAGCAGGTCGAAACCATCAACGATGCTTTCTCACCGAGCCACGCCGAGGTTGCCCACGCCCGCCGGGTTGTGGAAGCCTTCCGCGAGGCCGAGGCCGAGGGCCGCGGCTCGCTGTCGTTGGACGGAAAGGTCGTGGACGTACCTGTGATGCGGCGAGCCCAAAAGCTACTCGACCTAGCCGAAGCTATGGGCAAGCAGAGGCCGAAGCCGTGAGCAGCGACAAAATCATCCTCGAGGGTATGAACTTCTACGGTTACCACGGCGTCAGCGATGCCGAGCGTGAACTGGGCCAGCGGTTCGTGGTGGATCTGGAGGCGCACGCCGACACGACCGCCGCCGGGCTGTCCGACCAACTCCGCGACAGCGTGAGTTACACACTCATGTACCGGGCGGTGAAGGAGGTCGTCGAAGGGCCGCCGCACCGGCTCTTAGAGGCCGTGGCCGAGGCCATCGCCACCCGCATCCTCGCGTCCTTTGACGTCGAGGCCGTCCGCGTCCGCGTGAGGAAGCCGCACGTCCCTATCAAGGGCGGCGTCATCGGCTCCGCCGCAGTGGAAATCTTCCGAGAAAAGTAGTGGGCGTACTTCGGCTTGAAGACGCCCCTACTTCGTTGGGTCAACGTTGCCGTGTTATCCGGTCCGGCTTGACTTGAAGATGGCGAAGACCGCTCCCTGAGGGTCCTGCAAGACCGCGAAGCGGCCCTGCCCTGGGATGTCGCGCGGTGGCATGAGTTGCTTGCCACTCAGAGACTGCGCCTTCTTAACGGACGCGTCCACCTGTCACGGCGAAGTACACCATCCAGTGAGGCGGCACCGGCCCCATCTCCGGTGTGATTTTCATAACGCCCGCAGCGTCTTGCCCACCGACCCGCATCATGGTGTAGTCCATGCCCGGTACCTCACTGGCGGAGACGCCAAGCGTTTTGGAGTAGGAGGCTGGGGCGCCCTTGGGGTCGGTCGTCATGACCTCGTTCCAGGTCCTTGCGCCTGGCTCGTTCACGATGCGGTAGCCGACGTGTTTCTTGGGCTGCCAGACGTCGAAGACAGCGCCCCGCGGGTCCTGGACCATCGCCATCCGCCCAGAATCGAAGACATCCATGGGCTCCATCATCACCTTGCCACCTGCCTGCTTCGCCTTCTTGGCCGTCTCGTCCGCGTTCTTCACCGCGAACTAGATCCGCCAGTGGGATGGGATGCCCTGCGCCTTCTCCTCGGGCATCTGCTGATAGAGCGCCGCCGCATCCAGTCCCCGGAGCTGCTGCATGTGGTAGAACATACCGGGCGCCATCGATATTGGATTGTCTTTCCACCCGAACAGGGCGCTGTAGAACTTGAACGCTCCCTTCTCGTCGGTGCTGGACAACTCCACCCAACACGGCATCCCCACTTGATGTGACTTTACCCCTGCCATCGCATCTCCTCCTCGCAAACGTTACGGGTTAGACAACTGTAAGGCAAGGCTGACATTAACGCATCTCTCGGACGTTCCGCCCTTGCGAGAGCCATTCCCTGTGTGCCAGACTGACACCAACCAGTGTCGCGGGGAGGAGAACGATGGCTAAAGGCGAGCGGGCGCGGACGGTTGGGGAACTGCGGCGCAGCGGGTACAAGGTCATCAATGTCAAAGAGGAGCTGCGCAAAAACCTGGTCGCCAAGCTCCAGCGCGGCGAGCAAGTCTTCCCCGGCATCATCGGCTTCGACGACACGGTTATCCCCCAGGTGGAGAACGCCATCCTCGCGGGCCACGACCTCATGCTCCTGGGCGAGCGCGGCCAGGCGAAGTCCCGACTCATCCGCCGCCTGGTGGACCTGCTGGACGATGCCATTCCCGTCATCGCTGGCTGCGACATCAACGACGACCCCTATGACCCCGTCTGCCGCCGTTGAAAAGACCTGGCCGACGTCGAGGGCGATGCTCTCAAACTCGACTGGCTGCCCCGCGAGCGGCGCTACGGCGATAAACTCGCCACGCCGGACGTCACCGTCGCCGACCTCATCGGCGAGATAGACCCGGTCAAAGTAGCGGAGGGCCGCTACCTCTCCGACGAGCTGACCATCCACTTCGGTCTCATCCCCCGCACCAACAGAGGCATCTTCTCCATCAACGAGTTGCCCGACCTCTCCGAGCGCATTCAGGTCGGCCTGTTCAACCTCATGGAGGAGCGGGACGTCCAGGTGAAGGGCTACCGCATCCTGCTGGCCCTCGACCTGCTCTTCGTTGCCAGCGCCAACCCCGAGGATTATACGAACCGCGGACGTATCATCACCCCGTTGAAGGACCGGTTCGGCGCGCAGATACGCACCCACTACCCTCTCTCCATCGAGGACGAGGTCCGCATCGTCGAGCAGGAGCGGGCCACCTTCCCCGACGTGGACAAATGCGTGACCGTGCCGGGCTACATGAAGGAAGTCATCGCCGAGTTGACGGCCCTGGCGCGTCGCAGCGGCGACATCAACCAGCGGTCAGGCGTGAGCGTCCGCGTCTCCATCGCCAACCACGAGACGATGGTGGGCGTCGCTTTCAAGCGCTCTGTCCGCCTGAACGAAGCCGCCTCGCCTCGCATCAGTGACCTGCACACCCTGGCGGCCTCCACGACTGGCAAGATTGAGCTGGAGGCCATCGAAGAGGGGCGTGAGGGCAAAGTCTTCGGCGACTTGGTCCGTAAGGCCATCCACAACGTCTTCGGGAGGCGCTACGACCCCCGCGAGTTCGAACAGGCGCTGGCGCGGTTCAGTGAAGGCCTCGTCGTGGAGGTGGGCAGTGAACTCCCGTCGTCACGGTACGTAGACTCCCTCAAGAAAGCGCCTGAACTGGCTTCGATCGTGCGCCGGGTCGCACCGGACGGTGCGCCGCACGAGGTCGCTTCGGCCCTCGAGTTCGTGCTGGAGGGCCTGCACCTCAGTCGCAAGCTCAACCGCGACCGGGTCGCGGGCCGCCTCCGCTACCGCGGCCAGCCCCAGCCCCAGGCCCAGCCGCCTGACGCCCCTAAGCAGCCACGGTGATGTAAGGAGCCGACATGTGCCGCAGCATCAAGACCCTTCGTGGTCTGGAACATGGGCCGACAGAGTTGGAGGTTCGCGCCGCCGCCCTCCAGTACGTGCGCAAGATCAGCGGCTACCGCCAACCCTCCTAGGCCAGCGCCGCCGCCTTCGACGCCGCGGTTGACGAAATAGCCGTCGCGTCCACAAAGCTCCTCGGTTCTCTCAAGACGCGAGGCGGCTAGACGCCTCACTGCTCGGCCAGCGGCTTTATCTGGAAAAGGTCCCCGATGCCTTCGACCCGGAACTCCTGCGCCAGCGACCTGTCCGTGTACGTGGAGTACACGCGCCCGCCATCGAGGTTGTGGCGCAAGATGACCCTCGCGGCCTCGTCTATATCGCCCGGAAGTTGCGCAGGCACCAGGTCTGGGAACTCCTCGTGCAGGTCGCGCCGGTACCAAACGAACTGCAGGAGCAGCGTTGCCACCACAGCCACCTCGCGTTCGGGCTGCTCCACGTAGGTCTCGTACCACAAAGGGAACACGTGAGTCTCCGAACCCGCTAACACCACAGAGCCGTCCGGCATCTCAGCCATCATACGCCGAGCCAGATCTGCGGCCTCGCGGTCGTCCCGCAGGCTCTGGTCGTCAAGGTTCAATGAAAACGACAAGACTGGCAGGAGCACGAACGTCGCCGCGATAAGCGCTAGCGCCGGATCGTACGCCGCCAAGGAAAAGCGGGGCTTTCCTGGCTGGGGTCTGGGGACGATCACCCTCGGCAGCCACTCCACCACCAGCCACGTGAGACCCAGCGAGATTGCCAGTCCATACACCAGGAAGGAGGGTATCGTCAGCACCTGGAAGTCGAAGGAGTTGTACGCGATGGCGTATGCTGTGATAAGCAGGATGGTGGCCAGCACCGCCTCGAACAGCCTACGCTCTGCCACCCGCAGGAAGCCCAGTCCTAGCAGCCCGATGAAGATACCCAGCGGGTTGAGCTGCCCGAAAACCAATTGCAGCCAGTCCAGCAGTCGCGAGGGGAGCGTGCTGGCGTCCACGCCGAACACGTAGTCCTGGTAGGGACGCCCGCTCAGCATCCAGACGACACCCCCCAGCGAGTCCGCGCCTCCCCAGTTGATGGGCGGGTGCTGCCCCGCACGCAGCGGCAGGTACAAGTACACGCATAGCCCCAAAGCCAGCGCGCCGGCAGCCCAGGCCCACCGCTGCCAACGCCACCGCACTGAGAAGCCCATCCAGTAGGCCAGAGGCACGCCCACCGCTAGCAGTGTCAGGTGGTTCCCCAGTCCCAGGCCCAGCAGCAGGCCGAACAGTCCTAGGTGTGCCGACTCGTACCGTGCCGAGTGGGGCCGTTCTCCCGGCGGCCTGGTGGTGACCCGCGTGGCGATGTGGAGCAATGCTCCACAGAAAAGGGCGTTGAGGGCATAGACCTCCGTGACCACCGAGAGCGCCCAGAAGACAGGTGCCGCCCCGAGCACCGCCGCCCCAAGCGCGGCGCCTGCCGCGGCCACTCGCGGCGCGGCGTCGGGGAACAGCGTCCGCCCTAGCCGGAATGCCGACGCGTACAGCAGCGTCAGCGCCCCGGCCGCACACACCGCCGAGAACAGGTTGCCTCGATAGGCGAAGTCGCCCACCCGCACCACCTCGGCGAATGCCCGTAACAGGAGCATGTACGTGGGATACCCTGGCGGGTGCGGCACGCCGAATGTGTTGGCTGCCGCTAACAGTTCGCCGCCGTCCACCCCCCAGCCCTTCCACCCCCACGACAGCGACGGCGCCAGTGTCGCCACGTACACCGCCAGCGAGCCCGCGAACACCGCGAGCCCGACGAGGAACGAGGCGGAACGCAGTCGGGGCATCATCAGCACCTAATACTAACTGTGAAACAACGGAAAGCATAGGACACGCAAGGCATAGATTTCTCTGACCCATGCTAGAATTGAGTCCTGCAAGCTTTGAATCCCCACCCCTTCAAGGAGGCGAATGTCATGCCCATCATCACCGTCGAAATGTGGCCCGGCCGCACCCGCGAGCAGAAGGCGGAGCTGGCCAAAGCCTTCACCGAAGCCATGGTGAAGATCGGAAAGACCACGCCCGAAGCTACCCACGTGATTTTCGTGGACGTCCCCAAGGGCGACTGGGCTATCGCGGGCAAGTTGTCCGACGATACGAAATAGCCGCCGTTCGGGCTGAGCTTCGGCAGGCCCTGTCCAATAGTCGGATGACCTGAGGGTGTTTCGTGCCGGTGGGTTATCCCACTGGTTATGGGCTAAGAGGTCCACATGGGAAAGACAGCCTTACTGGTCATCGATGTTCAAAAAGGCCTTGATGACCCGTATCATGGGAAGCGTAACAATCCGGATGCAGAGTCAAATATGGTGTTGTTGCTTTCCAAGTGGCGCAAACTCAGACTGCCGATCGTCCATGTAAAGCACTCCTCAGTGGAGCCAAATTCAAAGCTTCGTCCAGAACTGCGGGGTAATGAGGTGAAAGACGAAGTGAAGCCGTTGGCCGGTGAGAAGCAGTTCACCAAATCGGTCAATAGCGTGTTCATAGGGACAGGGCTTGAGAAGCACCTTCGGGAGCATGACATCTCATCATTGGTGATCGTTGGGCTGACCACAGACCATTGCGTGTCTGCAGCCACCCGGATGGCGTCAGACCTAGGGTTCGATGTCACGGTGGTCTCGGATGCGACGGCGACACACGAGCGTCTGGGCTACGATGGCGTTCTGTATTCAGCCGACGATATCCACAAGATTAACCTGGTAAGCCTGAATGGCGAGTTCTGTGCCGTTCGCTCTACCAGAGAAGTGTTGAAGGAGATCGTATAAGAACCCCGTAGCAAAGAGGCCCACTGTGCACGCGCGGCTTGACGCCCCGCCGCGCGCATGGCTATACTGGCTGTAACGCGATAACCTAGCGGCTGCGAACAGGAGTAGTAAGCCTCCAGCGAAGCCCAGAGAGCCGGGGCAGGTGGAAGCCGGTGCCGGCGCAGAGGCTGAATGGACCTGGGAGCCGCCACCCGAATCCCGACAGGTCGGGACGTAGGAGTGGCCGGAAGGGGCGCCGTTACCAACGCCCAGGGCATCGAGAATGCGCTCTCCGTGCCCGGATAAAGAGGCCGCTGCCGAGTCGTCGGTGGCGGCAATAAGGGTGGCACCACGGAAACGACCCGTCCCTAGCCGGACGGGTCGTTTTGTTTTCACCGCGAAGTAGGGGTAACACATGACAGCCGAACAGGAGCAGGCAGGCAGAGCCAAGCCCGCTCTGAAGCGCGCCAAGAAACGCGTCTTCAGCGGCATCCAGCCCTCAGGCGACGTGCACCTTGGCAACTACCTGGGCGCCGTCAAGGGTTGGACGAGACGCCAGCACGAGCGGGAGAGCTTCCACTGCATCGTGGACCTCCATGCCATCACTGTGCCGCAGGAGCCGGAGACGTTGCGCCGCCAGACCCGTTCTCTCGCCGCCATGCTCCTCGCCTGCGGCCTCGACCCCAAGGTGTGCACCCTGTTCGTCCAGGGGCATGTCAGCGCCCACGCCGAGGCTGCTTGGATCCTGAACTGCGTCACCCCGCTCGGTTGGTTGGAGCGCATGACCCAGTACAAGGACAAGGCCGCCAAGCAGGAGAGCGTGCCCACCGGCCTACTGGACTATCCCGTGCTCATGGCCGCCGACATCCTGCTCTACGACGCCGACGAGGTGCCGGTTGGCGAGGACCAGAAGCAGCACGTCGAGTTGACGCGGGACATCGCCGAGCGGTTCAACCACCTCTACGGCGAGACCTTCGTCGTCCCGCAGCCGGTCATCCCGGAAGTCGGCGCGCGCGTCATGGGCCTCGACAACCCCATGGTGAAGATGTCCAAGACCTTTGCCCACATCCGCGGCCACGTCGTGCGGATGCTCGACGAGCCGAAGGAGATCGAGCGCTCCGTCTTGCGGGCCGTCACCGACTCCGGCAACGAGATACGCTTCTCCGACGACCCGGAAAAGGCGGGTGTGAACAACCTCCTTGGCATATACCAGGTCATCACGGAAAAGTCCCGCGAGCAGACGGAGCGCGACTTCGTCGGCGCCCGCGGCTATGGCGACCTCAAGAAGCGTGTCGCCGAGACAGTCATCGCCGAACTGACGCCCATTCGCGATCGGTACGAACGACTGATGGGCGACCCCGCCGAGTTGGACCGGCTCCTCGCCATCGGCGCCGACCACGCCCGGAGCATCGCCTCACCCAAGTTGGAGGAGATGAAGCGCAAAGTGGGCCTGACCACTCAGGCCCACTAACTATGCCCGGAGCCATATTGAGGAAAACAAACATGGTCAAGACAGTAGACATACCCACAGGCGTGCGTCCGTCCCTTGAAGAAGTGCGCGCCGCCGCAGGCCGAGGCAACCTCGCGCCCGTGTACCGCGAGATCAACGCTGACCTCGAGACGCCGGTGTCGGCATACCTCAAGGTCGCCCGGCCGCCGTACTCCTTCCTCCTGGAAAGCGTCGAGGGCGGCGAGCGCGTCGCCCGTTACAGCTTCATCGGCACCGACCCCTTCGAGGTCATCAAGACCGGCCACGGTCAGAAAGACGGCGCCGTGGACCCGATGACAGTCGTGCAGAAGGCCCTTTCGCGTTACAAGGTCGTCGAGGAGCCGGGCACGGTGCGCTTCGACGGCGGCGCTGTCGGCTATCTGTCCTACGAGGCGGTTCGCTACTTCGAGCGCCTGCCGTCGCCAGACAAAGACCCCCTCGCCGTGCCCGAGGCCGTGTTCATGCTCTGCGACACTTTCCTCGTCTTCGACCACGTCCGCCACAAGATCCGCGTCGTCAGCCATGCGCACCTGGATGGCGACATCGAAAAGGCCTACCGCGAGGCGGCGGCACGCATCGAGGAGATCGTGCGACGGCTCGGCGAACCGCTAAAAGCGCCCCGTAGGTCTGGCGAGCATGCTCCGGCTGCGCAGTTCAAGTCCAACATGACCCGTGCTCACTACGACAGGGCCCTGCGCCGCATCAGCGAGTACATCTACGCCGGCGACTGCATCCAGGTCGTCTTCTCGCAGCGCTTCAGCCGCAAGACCGATGCCCACCCGCTGGAGGTCTATCGCGCCCTCCGCGGCATCAACCCCTCGCCCTACATGTTCTACTTCGACCTGGGCGAGTTCCAGGTCGTCGGCGCCTCGCCGGAGATGTTGCTGCGCTGCGTGGACGGCAAGCTGGAGTACCACCCCATCGCAGGCACGCGCCCGCGTGGCGCGACGCCGCAGCAGGACGCCGCGCTGGCCGAAGAGCTGCTGGCCGACGAGAAGGAGCGGGCCGAGCACATCATGCTCGTTGACCTGGGCCGTAACGACGTGGGCCGCGTCAGCAAGCCCGGCACCGTCAAGGTCACCCAGTTCATGGACATCGAACGCTACTCCCACGTCATGCATATCGTCTCCCACGTCACCGGCGAGCTGGCCGAGGGCATGACCTGCTACGACGCCCTGCGCTCATGCTTCCCGGCGGGCACCGTCTCCGGCGCGCCCAAGATCCGCGCCATGGAAATCATAGCTGAATTGGAGCCGGAGAAGCGCGGCTTCTACTCCGGCGCTGTCGGTTACTTCTCCTTCTCCGGCAACATGGACACCTGTATCGCCCTGCGGACGATGCTCATCAAGGACGGCGTCGCCTACCTCCAGGCTGGTGGCGGCGTCGTCGCCGACAGCAAGGCTGATGCCGAGTACCAGGAGACCGTCAACAAGGCCAGCGCCCTCATGCGGGCCATCGAGCAGGCCGAGAAGGGAGAGTAGGAGAGCACTGATGATCGTCCTGATAGACAACTACGACAGCTTCACCTACAACCTCTACCAGTACCTGTGCGAACTGGGCGCCGAGGTGAAGGTCGTGCGCAACGACCAGGCGACCCTGGAGGACGTGGACGCCATGCAGCCAGAGCGCGTCGTCGTCTCGCCCGGCCCGTGCACGCCGGCCAAGGCGGGCATCTCGAAAGACGTCATCCGCCACTTCGGGTCGAAGATGCCGGTGCTCGGCGTCTGCCTGGGCCACCAGTGCATCGGCGAGGCCTTCGGCGGCATCGTCGGCGGCGCGGGCGAGATCATGCACGGCAAGACCTCGCTCATCCACCACGACGGCAAGGGCGTCTTCAAAGGGGTGCCCCAACCCTTCGAGGCCATCCGCTACCACTCCCTGGCTGTGTACCACGACACGTTGCCCGCCGACCTGGAGGTCACCGCCTGGACCGGCAACGGCATCGTCATGGGCGTCCGCCACAAGCGTTACCCCGTCGAGGGCGTCCAGTTCCACCCCGAGTCCATCATGACCAAGCCCGGCAAGCAGATTTTGCGCAACTTCTTGGAGATGTAGATGGCCATCCGTGACGCTATCGAAGTCCTGGCGCGCGGCGAGTCCCTGAGTATGGACGTCGCGGCAAAGGCCATGAGCGAGATCATGGCTGGCGAGGCGACGCCCGCGCAGTTCGGCGCCTTCGTCACCGCGCTGCGCATGAAGGGCGAGACGCCGGAGGAGATCGCCGGCATGGCCCGCGTCATGCGCGAGAAGTCGTTGCACGTCCACGTGGACGGGCTGCTGGTGGACACCTGCGGCACCGGCGGCGACCGCTCCGGCACCTTCAACGTCTCGACCACCGCCGGCCTCGTCGTCGCGGGCTCGGGCGTCAAGGTCGCCAAGCACGGCAACCGCGCCATGTCCGGCGCCAGCGGCAGCGCCGACGTCCTGGAGGCCCTGGGCGTGAAGATCGACCTCAGCCCCGAGGGCGTCCAGCGTTGCCTGGAGGAGACAGGTTTCGGCTTCATGTTCGCCCAGCGCTTCCACCCCTCCATGAAGTTCGCCGCTGCGCCGCGCCGTGAGATTGGCGTCCGCACCGTCTTCAACATCCTCGGCCCGCTGACCAACCCCGCGGGCGCCACGTTGCAGCTCATCGGCGTCGCCGACCCGGCCATCGCGCCCAAGATAGCGGAGGTGCTGCGCCTTTTGGGCAGCCGCCACGCCCTCGTCGTCCACGGCGAAGACGGCATGGACGAGGTCACCCTGAGCGGCGCGACGCGGGTGTGGGAACTGAAGGGCGGCAAGGTAGCCGAGTACCGCATCACGCCCGAAGATCTGGGCGTCCAGCGGGCGCCCCGCGAGACCCTGTGGGCCGCCGATGCCAAGGCCAGCGCCGCTACCGCCCGCGCCGTCCTCGACGGCGTGAAAGGCCCAGCCCGTGACATCGTCCTGATGAACGCCGCTGCAGCGCTCCTCGCCGCCGACCGTGCCACCACCCTGAAAGTTGGCGTTGCCCTCGCCAGCCAGTCAATAGACGGCGGCAAGGCCAAACTCGTTCTCGACACCCTCGTCCGCCTCTCTCAGGCGCTGCAATGACATCGAAACTGAACCCTGACGTCCCCGACATCCTGGTCCGCATCGTCGAGGTCAAGCGCCGCGAGGTCGAACGCCTCAAGGCCGAAGTGCCCATCGCCGAACTGGAGCGCCGCATCGTTGCCCAAAAGCCACCGTTGAACCTCGCAGGCGCACTCATGGGCGGCACCGTCCGAATCATCGCCGAGGCGAAGAAAGCCTCGCCCGCCAAGGGCCTGCTCCGCAAGGACTTCGATGCCCGCAAGCTCGCCGAGACCTACGTCGCCAACGGCGCTGCGGCCATCTCGGTCCTCACCAACGTGGACCACTTCCAGGGCAGCCTCGACGACCTGCGGGCCGTCTGCGCCGTTGCTCATCCGCGCGGCGTCCCCGTGTTGCGTAAGGAGTTCATCTTCGACTCCTACCAGGTGCCCGAAGCCCGTGCCAACTGCGCCGACGCCATTCTGCTCATCGTCGCCATGCTCACGCCCAAGGACCTGGTCGCGCTGTACTCCCTTGCCGAGCGGTACTGGATGCAGTGCTTGGTCGAGGTGCACACCGAGGAGGAACTGAAGGTGGCGCTGGACTCAGGGGCCGAGATCATCGGCATCAACAACCGTGACCTGCGCACCTTCAAGACCGACCTGGCCGTCACCGAGCGGCTGGCGGCCAAGATTCCGGCTGGCAAGGTCATCGTCAGCGAAAGCGGCATCAACACCTGCTCCGACATCCAGCGCATCAGCGCCGCCGGCGCCCACGCCGCCCTCATCGGTGAGGCGCTCGTCACCGCGCCCGACGTCGCCGCCAAGCTCAAGGAGTTCGTGTGACCCGCTTCAAGATCTGCGGCCTCCGCGACCCCCACCATGCCGTCGTGGCCGCCAAGTCCGGCGCGTCCTTCCTCGGCTTCGTTTTCGTTCACGGCGTCCGCCGCCAGCTCACCGAGCAGCAGGCCGCCGGCATCATCTCCGAGTACCGCAGGCTGCGCGGGCAGGGCGGCCCGAGGCTCGTTGGCCTCTTCGCCGACCAGCCCCTCGACGAGGTCAACCGCATCGTGAATACCTGTGGTCTCGACTATGCGCAACTCTGCGGCGACGAGCCGCCTGACTACTGGGGCAAGGTCGCCGTCCCCATCATCAAGCAGATCAAGGTCGCGGTACCTCCTCTCCCCTCGCGGGAGAGGCCTTTGGTTCCGATGTCACTGGGGCCAAAGGGTGAGGGGGATGCGGCTCAAGCGGGCCTGGATGCGGTTGTTGAGCACACCCTTCGCCGCGCCGAGCAGGTCCTGGCGGCAGGTCACCGGGTGCTGCTGGACTCCTACGAGCCGGGCCACCTCGGCGGCACGGGCCGCACCTTCGACTGGGCCGTCGCCCGCGAAGTGGCCAAGAGCCACGAGGTCATCCTGGCAGGTGGCCTCACCCCCGAGAACGTCGGGCGCGCCGTCGAGACTGTCCACCCCTGGGCCGTGGACGTCTCCTCTGGCGTCGAGACGGACGGTGTCAAGGACGGGGCGAAGATCAAGGCCTTCGCCGACGCCGTCCATCGTACAGACCAGGCCGCTGCGAAGCCGCGCGTCGGCTGAGCAAGCCGCCTTCATGCCTGCCTCCGTCAAGCTCATGCGCCGCATCGTCTTCGTGGATGCGCCCAGGGAGACGGTCTTCCAAGTCGCCACTGCCCTCGGGACTGGCAATCTCCCCGGCGGCGAGAGCGCCAAGGTCCTCTCCCGCACCGGCAACACTATCGCGGCCGAGTTCAAGACCAGGGGTGGGTTCCGCATGTACACCACCGTCGGCGAAATCACGCTCCATCCGCCGGACCGCGTGGCCTTCAAGCGGGTGAGCGGGCCGCTCCGTAGCGCCTCCGTGGAGCTCATCCTTGAGGAGGTCGAGCACGGCACCAAGCTGGAGTCTCATGGCGGATTCATCTGGAACAAGGCTCCCATCCTCGGCTGGCTCATCGGCGTGTTGTTCGTGAAGTCGGTCGTGGATGCTGCCGTCGCGCGCCAGATGTGGCGCATCAAGAAGGTCTCCGAGGAGCGCGCCAAAGGCAGCCAGGCCGCTCGTCGCAAGACCGAATGATTGCTGCGGCGAGTGCTTTCCTTGGGAGCAGGGTTGTCCCTGCCATCGCATCCCTTGGCGACCCTCTTCGGGTGCAGGGCCGCGCTCTGCCGCCTTGACAGGGTTTGCACCATCTCATAGGCTTGGCGAGTCGATTGCATCTCATGGAGGAGCGTTACCGTGGCATATAAATTCAACCATGTTCACCTCAAGGCGTCCGACCCGAAGAAGGTCGCCGACTGGTACGTCAACGCCTTCGACTTCAAGATCGTTAGCGATACGGTGCGCATCTACGGCGACCGCTTCATCGCCTGTGACACTCCCGACGGCACCCGCGTCAACATCTCCGCCGCCCGCACCAATGAGAAGCTCGGCCCAGGCAATGCCAACGTCCACTGGGGCATCGAGCACATCGGCATCACCGTGGACGACTGCAAGGCCGAGATCGAGCGGCTCAAGAAGCTGGGCGCCGAGCTGCTGGAAGGGCCCATAGACGTACCGAACGGCCCGCGCATCGCCTTCATGCGCTGCCCCCAAGAGGTGCGCCTTGAGTTGCTTCAGCTCAAGTACTAGGCCGTGGTGATGGTGCCGCCGCCCTCCGCGATGTCGCCGGGGGAGAAGCACGGCCCCGCCGCGACGCCCAAAACGGCGCGGTTCTTGGTGCGTTTGTACGGCGTTCTGCTCCTCAGGCCCACGACCTACGCCAACATCGCAGTCGGCGGAGGGACGGTCTTACAGGCCGCCGTCGTCGTGACCATCGTCGCCCTGGCGACGGGCGTCGGCGCCATCGGCCTGGCAGGAGAGCAGGCCAACCAGGACGTGGGCCAGACCTTCGTGTTCGGCATCCTGGGAGCGCTGTTCACGTGGGCGTTGTGGGTGGTGGCCACCGCGTTCTTGGGGGTCATCGCCGTCCGCGAGTCCGCTGCCAGGCCGGATCTGGTCAGACTCATCGGCACCCTCAGTTTCGCCCAGGCCCCCGCCGTTTTCCGCGCGTTCAGCTTCAACCACGAAGCCGCCGTCGTCTTGTTCATCGCGACCCTCCTCTGGCAGGTCGCCGCCATGACGGTCGCCGTGCTGCAGGCCTTCGGCTACGCTTCGGCGTGGCGGGCGTTCGGGCTGGTCATCTTCGGCCTGGTCCCGGTGGTAGTCATTAACATCTTCGTCCTATAAGATAGGCGCGATACCTTTTGTCGAGGAGGATGAATGGCAAGGCAAGCGATTTTCCCCGACCCGAATAAGAAGCCACAGGGGTTCTCGCCCGCGACCCGCGTGGGCACTACCATCCACGTCTCCGGCCAGGTTGGGCTGGATGCCAACGGCACGCTGGTGGGGCCGGGCGACTGCAAGGCCCAGGCCGAGCAGTGCTTCAAGAACATCGAATCCGCCCTCAAGGCCGCCGGCGCCACGATGGACGACCTGGTCAAGATCACCTGCTTCCTGGTGAACACGTCCGACTACGAGGCCTATGCCGCCGTGCGCCGCCAGCGCTTCCCACAGAACGCTCCTGCCAGCAGCACCGTCGTCATCAAGGCCCTGGTCAAGCCCGAGTTCCTCATCGAGATTGAGGGCGTGGCCGTCTTGGCCGTTCCCGTGAGCGCGGCGTAGTCCGTTCTGCACGGACATCAGGAGTCGAATATGGCTGAGCAGTGCATCTTCTGCAAGATACGCGACGGCCAGGTGAAGAGTAACATCCTGCACCGCGACGACACCTGCTTCGTCATCAGGGACATCGCGCCCAAAGCGCCAGTGCACCTCTTGGTCATCCCCAATGAGCACTTCACCGTGCTCACGAGCCTGACCCCCGGGCATGCCAAGATGCTCGGGGGCATGTTCATCGCAGCCCAGCAGATGGCCGTCCGCGAGGGCGTGGACAAGGCTGGCTACCGCCTCGTCATCAACCAGGGCGACCACGCCGGCCAGCAGGTCCCTCACCTGCACCTGCACGTTCTCGGCGGCAGACAACTAACGGCCATGGGGTAGGAGTCATGGCAGTGCTGCCGCCCTCCGTCGAGGTTCGGCTTCGTGCGCTACCGAAGGGCCTCCGCGACCATATCGCCCGCGCCAGGACGCTGGCAGTGGAGTTGGCCCGGTTGCACGGCGCCGACGATGAGGCCGCCGACCTTGCCGCCGCCTGCCACGACCTAGCCCGCGCACTCAAGCCCGCCGTGCTGCTGTCGGAGGCCCATAGACTGGGCCTGGCAGTCGGCCCCTTCGAGCGGCGTACGCCCATCCTGCTGCACGGCCCCGTCGCGGCGGCGTGGCTGGGGGCCGACGGTGACGTGGACGACCCCAGGGTGCTGGGGGCCGTGCGCTGGCACACCACGGGCCGCGTCGGGATGGACATCGTGGAGAAGGTCGTATTCGTCGCGGACAAGGCCGAGCCGGAGAAGGTGGCGCATGACCCGTCGCTGCAAAGGGTCAGAAAGTTAGGACAGGAAGACCTGGACAAGGCCATCTTGGAGTATCTCGATATGCAGATAGCGGAGCTCCTGGGCAAAGGGCTGCTCATCCATCCGAGGGCGCTGGAGTTGCGGAACGACCTAGTCATCAGGTTGGGGCCGCGCAAGTGAACCTGAGGGGGTAAAGGGCTATAATCTGACACAAGTTGGGCGACCTGCCAACCGGACGAGAGGAGAACCAGTGTGAGGGCAGCGGTACTGCGTGACCAGAAGACCGGCGTGAGGATCGAGCAGGTGGATTTGGAGAAGCCGCGCGAGGGTGAGGTGCGCGTCCAGATGGTCGGGGCCGGCGCATGTCACAGCGACTACCACCGCGTGAGCGGCCACGTCGAGTTCGGGCTGGTGCCCTACGTCTTGGGCCATGAAGGCTCAGGCGTCGTAAGAGAGGTCGGCTCCGGTGTTACCACCGTGGAGCCGGGCGACCACGTCATCCTGTCGCTCACAGCCCAGTGCGGGCGCTGCCGCAACTGCCACGCCGGGCGGCCCAACCTGTGCGAGTGGTGGGTGCTCGGCAAGGGCACGCTGCCGGGCGGTAGGAGGCCCTTCACCAAGGATGGCGTGCCCCTGTATGCCGACTTGGCCACGTTCGCCGAAGAGACGGTGGTGGCCGAAAGCTATCTGGTCAAGATACGCAAGGATGTGCCGCTGGCGAAGGCGTGCCTCATCGGCTGCGGCGTCATGACCGGCGTGGGTGCTGTGCTCAACCGCGCCAAGGTGGAGACGGGCAGCACGGTGGTCGTCATCGGCTGCGGCGGCGTGGGCATGAACGTCGTGCAAGGTGCGGTCCTCGCCAACGCGGGCAAGATCATCGCCGTGGACAAGGTCAAGTTCAAGCTGGACATGGCCCACTCCATCGGCGCCACTCACATGATTGACGCGTCGAAGGAGGACCCGGTCAAGCGGGTGATGGAGATTACCGACGGCGGCGCGGACTACGCCTTCGAGGTCATCGGCTTCCCGCAGACGGTGCGCCAGGCCTTCGACTGCATCCGGCCCGGCGGCACCTGCGTCATGGTGGGTGTGCCGCCCAAGGGCGGCGAGGTATCGGTGCCGGGGATGCCGCTGTTCTGGGACAGGACGGTGATGGGGACGTTCTACGGCGCGGGGAGGCCGCGGACCGACTTCCCGTGGATGCTCGACCTGTACGCCAGCGGGCGGCTGAAACTGGACGAGCTGGCCACGAAGGTTAGGCCCATCGAAGAGGTTAACCAGGCGTTCGACGACATGAACAAGGGCGTCACAGTGCGCACCGTTTTCACGTTCGGCTAGGCACAGAGGCCAGGGAGGTGTCCCGATGAAACAGGTTATCTATGCGGCGGTCTTCAAGGGTAGGGGAGCGCCGAAGGACCCGAAAGACCCAAACCTGTGGGTCGCCAAGAACGTCGCCTCGAGCGCCTCCATCACGACGGTGGCCGGAAAGAACGGGCTGGAGAGCAGCGTCAAGAAGGTGCCGGGCGGCGACATCGTCTTCGACTCGGAATCGAAGCTGCTCACCAAGACGAGTTTTCTGGAGTGGGGCACCATCACCTTCGGGCCTGGCCACGTGCTGCGGTTCAGCACGGTGGGCGAGGGCGTGCTCGGCCCCAGCGCCGACCGGGACGTGCAGCACGGGGCCGTGATGTGGAGCGTGGACGGCGGCGAGGGCCAGTTCAAGGGTGCGACGGGCTTCATCACCTCCAACTTCACCGTCGGCAAGGACGGGACTGCTACCGACCACCAGTTCGGCGTCATCTATCTGAAGTAGGGAAGGGGTCGTTATGGCCACGGAGTCAACGCGGTCGCCATCACCTGCCCGCAGTGCAGGACACAGGCTACGGTGCGGGTCTGGACGTGCGGATGCCAGGGCGTGACCTACGCCGACCACATGTTTGACTACAAGCAGCCGCAGGCCCTACCTCGACGTGTTCGGGCGCTCCTGCCAGAAACTGGACACCCACGGGGCCAACCCGCAGACGCACTAGCCCGCCTGGACGAACTGCAGCGCGACGCCGGAGGCCTGTTCCGCCGCGACGGCGATGATTTCGCCGTTCTCAGCCTTCTGCCGTGCCGCGGGCACGCCGCTGGCCTGGAGTGACGACGCAGTTGCCCTCAGGTCGCGGACGCGCACCGTGAGAGATAGCGGGAAGGGGAAGCCGCCTGACTGCGGCGACATCAGGTCGAGGGAGCAGTTGCCCAGGCGGAACCGGACGCGCTGAGAGCCGTCGGCCACTGTTCGCGCAACTGCCGGGCCCAAGCCCAGCACCCGCTCCCAGGCGGCAGTCGCCGCAGGCAGGTCGGCCACGGCCAGCGCTAGGCTGTGCACGCCGGTGGCGCCGTTGGGATGGCGCGTCGGGTCGGCGGGCACCGTGTAGCGCTGCTGGACGGTGCTGTGGTGCTGGATGAGGAAGGTCTCGCTGCCCGGCGCGGCCTCAGCGGGGACGCGGACGGCGTGCCAGGTATAGCCGGGCGAGCCGCCACTGCTCTGGCGCGCGCCCTCCTGGGGGTCGCCGACCTGGACACCTCGGCCCCGCATGGCGGCGGCGCTCGCCTGGATGTCACTCGTGCCGAGGGCGAACATGTACAGCCCCTCGCGGGTTTTCAGAAACTCGACCATGGACCGGCGGAAGACGCCCTCGTCGCGGTCGCGAATGGCGATGAGCTCGAGGTAGTCGGGGCCGAAGACCATGAGGCGGTTGTGGGTGCCGCGGCCTGGGTGGACACCCTCAGGCGTGAGGGTGAAGCCGAGGCGCTCGAAAGCTTCGGATGCTTTGCTCAGGCTCTTGACGGCGATGAGGATGTGATCGAGATATGGGTAGAGAGTCACCAAATGTCTCCTTGAGAGGGCACCCCCACCTTAGCCCTCCCCCCTCAAGGGGGAGGAGAGTGTGTAGGGAGTCCCTTTCTGCTCATGGGAGGGCTTTTGTGCGAAGGCGGAGGGCATGATACCAGGTGTCCTTTGGGCGTCGGCGCGGAATCCACCGGAGAGACCACGGGACATCTACCGGGCTTCCACCGCTGCTCCACCAGATGTCCACCAGTGGGTTGTTTGCCTTTGATGGGATGGCGAAGCGGTGGAAGGGTTTTTGGTGTGTAAAGAGCCTCGTAGCTGGAGTGGGCCAAATCGTCCACTTTTGTCCACCAGTACCTAGTGATGTGAGGTGTCGGCCAGGGTACCGCACCCCCTACCTCTTTGACCCTTCCCCAGAAGTGTCAAAGGTCCTCCCCTCAAGGGGGGGAGGAGGAAATCATACCCTCATCCGTCACCCGTCCCGACGAGCCGAAGCGAGTCGGGACGATTTTTCCCCTCGACCGCTCTCGGGGTCAAGGACAGCCTCCCGCCCGTGAAGGGAGAGGAATCTTCGTCCCTTTCCCCTTCTCCGTTTTGAGCGAGAAACGGAGGTGTCTCTCCTACGAGGAAGAGAACATGTATTCTTATCGTACTTTCCCACCGAAATGCCATGGTGTCAAGAGGCCGGGGTACAATGGGCGGCGTGAAGACGCTGTACGTGGTGGCGACACCCATCGGGAACCTGGAGGATATCAGCCAGCGGGCGGTCCGGGTGCTGGGGGAGGTGGGCCTCATCGCGGCGGAGGACGCGCGGGTGACGCGTAAGCTGCTGGGCCGCTATGGCCTGACGACGCGGCTGACGAGCTACCGGGAGGCAAACAAGCGGGCCAAGCAAGGCGAGCTGCTGGCGGAGCTGGCCGAGAGCGACGTGGCGCTGGTATGCGACGCGGGGACGCCCGGCATCAGCGACGCGGGGGCCGAGCTGGTGCGCGCGGCAGCCGAGGCGGGCGCGGCGGTCGTCGCCATCCCGGGGGCGTCCGCCGTGACGACGGCCATCGCCGCGTCGGGCATCGCGGCGGGCGGTGGGTACGTGTTCCTGGGCTTCCTGCCGAGGCAACCTGGGGAGCGGAGGCGGCTGCTGGCGGGAGTCGCCTCGGAGCGGCGGGCGCTGGTCTGCTTCGAGACGCCGCAGCGGGTCGCGGCGGCGCTGCGGGACATCCAGGACGCCCTGAGCGACCGGGGCATCGCCGTGTGCCGGGAGCTGACGAAGCTGCACGAGGAGGTGTTCCGGGGGCGCGTGTCTGAGGCGATTGCCCACTTCGCGGAGCCGCGGGGCGAGTTCACGCTGGTCATCGAGGGCGCGACGGACGCGGCTGCGGCGGACAGGCCGAGCGAGGAGGCGGTGGCGCGGCGGCTGGCGGAGCTGCGCGCGGGCGGCGCGTCGGCGAAGGACGCGGTGGCGGCGGTCTCCGCCGAGTTCGGGGTTCCGCGACGGAAGGCGTACGAGATGTGGTTAGAGAGTGCCGCTGCATCCCGATAGTCCCATGCTCGTGTAGAATTCCGACCTTACGCAGCGTGGCCCACATTGCTACGAGGCGAGATTCCTCGCTTTGCTCAGAATGGCGAAAGGCCGGGTGCCTCCGCGGCTCTTAAGTCTTTCTGGAGTGGCGTGGAGGACCTCTTGCTGCAGAAAGAGGTTCTCCACCGATGCTCCGCTCACACTCGCTCGGCGAGCTTGACTTTGGCGGCGGGTGGGGGCGCGGAGGAGGGGACGAGTTCGGGGGTGCGGTCGGCGCGGGAGATGAGGGAAGCGTAGGGGCCGAGCATGTGCTCGTACTCGCGGTGGTAGAACTCGGGGAGGGTGTCTGAACGGCCTTCGTGGTAGGCGCGGACCTGGGAATCTGTGGTCAGCATCGCGTGGACTTGGCGGTAGGCGCGGATACGCGAGCGCATGGCAAAGGTGCGCACGAGGTGGAGGATGCGGAGCCCGGCGTTGGGGGTGGTGCGCAGGCGGCGTATCAGCATCTTTCGGGTCGAGAGGTGCTGGCAAATCTCGATGAGCTTCTCATAGTACACGGCCGGCTCGTAGTTCTTGAGGGTGGTCACGAGGTAGGGGGCGTAGTAGAAGGCGAAGGGCATGCCCTTGAGCATGCGGCCGTTCTTCAGGTGGTCGTCATAGAGGGGCGTGCCGCCGAAGGGGACGGGGATGTTGATGACGGGCCAGGCGAAGGGGGTCTGGGTGAGGAACTCTTTGGTAAGCTCGACCGGCTCGTCGCCGGCGTCGGAGTCGAGGCCGAAGATGAGGTTGGCCTGGATGCCGGGGACGTACTCGTGGAGCTCGGTGATGTGCTCGGTGACGCGGCGGAGCTTCTCGGCGCCGGTGATGCGGCCGACGCCTGCCTTGTTGGAGTAGTCGGCCCAGGACTCGATGCCGGGGGCGACATAGACACAGCGGGTGTCCTTCAGGCGCTGGAGCCGGGGGCCGCGCAGCACCGAAAGGGAGCTTTCCATGATGTAGGGGTGGCGCGGCCCTTCGGGCTGGGCATCCAGGACGTTCAGCGTCTGGTCGAACTTGACGGCGAAGTTGGGGTCGTGGAACGAGACCATGACCCCTGGGTAGTGTTTCGTGAGGAAGGCGAGGTCTTTTTCCAGAAGCTCCAGGGGCAGCAGGGCGTAGGGGTTGTTCCAGTCGGTGCAGAAGTTACAAGCGTAGGGGCAGCCGACGCTGGAGAGGAGGGGGACGGCGGTGGAGAGGTAGGGCCGCTTGCCGCGCATGAAGGCCGAGGTCTTGATCTCGGGAAGCCGCTCCTCGACGGTGGGGATGTCGGTGAGCATGCGGTCGCTGGCGACGATGGTGCGCTTCGGGAATGCGCCGAGGAGGATGTCGGCGATGAGGGCCTTGTCGCACTGGGTGACGACGAGGTCGAAGAAGCGTAGCGAGTCATGGGGGAAGGACTTGGCGTGGGGGCCGCCGAGGACGGTGAAGGTCTTCTCCTTGGCGTAGAGACGGGCTAGGGCGTAGGCGAGGGGGCTGACCTGGGTGTAGGCGGCGATGAAGACGACATCGAGGTCGCTGGGGAGGCTGCTCTTGGGGTCGCCGACGCCGTACCAGGTCTTATAGTACGCCTCGTGGCCCATCTGGCGGCACCAGACGGCGATGGCCTGGGGCATGATGCTGGCGTACTGCTTGCGGGTGAGGTAGTAGCCTGTGGCCTGGAACCAGCTGGTCGTCCAGGTCTCGGCGAGGAGCTCCAAGATACCGATCCTCAATAAGCACCTGCCATCGCCCGTTACCCGTGCCGCGCTGCGTGCGACCGACGAAAGGGCCATTATAGGCGAAATGGCTAGGGCGCGGTGCGGCGCATTGGCCGCAAGCTACGCATGCTAGAATGAACTTTCGTCGTATCAGAGGCACCCGAAGGGGAACATCATTGTCTGAGCGCATCCTGGTGGCGGTGGCGTGGCCCTACGCGAACGGGTCCATCCATATCGGCCACGTCGCCGGAACGTACCTGCCCGCCGACATCTTCGCCCGCTACCACCGCAAGAAGGGGAACGAGGTGGCGATGGTGTCGGGGAGCGACGCGCACGGGACACCGGTGACGCTGGTGGCGGAGAAGCAGGGAGTGCCGCCGGAGGCGATAGCCTCCAAGTACCAGGCGGAGTTCCAAGACTGCTGGCGGCACCTGGGCATCACGTTCGACCTGTTCACGAGCACACACACGGATAACCACATCGCCGTGGCGCAGGACATGTTCCTGACGCTGCAAAAGAACGGATACGTCTATGAGGCGGCGAGCGTGCAGCCGTTCTGCGAGTACTGCGGACGGTTCCTGGCCGACCGGTATGTGGAAGGGAAGTGCCCGCACTGCGGGTTCCAGGGGGCGCGCGGCGACCAGTGCGACAACTGCGGGCGTACGCTCGACCCCAAGGACCTCATCGGCATCGTGTGCCGCATCTCCGGCCACACGCCAGTGTTCCGCGAGACGAGCCACTTCTTCTTCAAGCTGAGCGCTTTCGAGGACCAGCTGCGGGAGTGGACGAAGGACAAGACGCACTGGCGCCACAACGTGGTGAACTTCACGCGAGGCTACCTGGACGGCGGGCTGAAGGACCGGCCCATCACGCGTGACATCGAGTGGGGCGTGCCGGTGCCGCTGCCGGGCTACGAGAAGAAACGGCTATATGTGTGGTTCGAGGCGGTCATCGGCTACCTATCGGCGACCAAGGAGTGGGCGCAGAGGGGCGGCAAGCCCGATAAGTGGAAGGAGTTCTGGCAGCAGCCGAGCAGGGCCTACTACTTCATGGGGAAGGACAACATCACCTTCCACACGGTGTTGTGGCCGGCGATGCTGATGGGGTACGGCGCGCTGAACCTGCCGTACGACGTGCCCGCGAACGAGTACCTGAACCTGGAGGGGATGAAGTTCACGAAGAGCCGGAACTGGGCGGTGTGGCTGCCGGAGTACCTGGACCGGTTCGAGCCGGACCCGCTGCGGTACGTGGTTGCGGCCATCATGCCGGAGGCGAGCGACGCGGACTTCTCGTGGCGGGAGTACCTGCGGCGGAACAACGACGAGCTGGTGGCGACCTACGGCAATCTTGTGCACCGGGTGCTGACCATGAGCTACCGGAACTTCGACAAAGCGGTGCCGCAGCCGGGGCCACTGGACGCGCAGTGCCAGGAGTTGCTGGCGGAGGCGCGGCGGCGGTTCGACGAGGTGGGCGCGGCAATCGAGGCGTGCCGGTTCCGCGCGGGCCTGGGCGCGGCGATGTTGCTGGCGCAGTCGGCGAACCGCTACCTCGACCAGCGGGCGCCGTGGACGGCTATCAAGACGGACCGGCAAGGCGCGGCGACGACGCTATGGACGGCGCTGTCGGTCATCAATGCACTCAGGGTGGCGATGTACCCCTATCTGCCTTTCACGTCGGAGAAGCTGCACCAGATGCTCAAGCGGCCGGTTCAAGTCCACGACGCGGGCTGGTCATGGGACCCGCAGGAGCTGCGACCCGGGCAGCCGCTGGGGGAGCCGCAGCCGCTGTTCGCCAAACTGGAGGAGGCTGTCATCGCCGAGGAGGCCGCGCGCCTTGTCCGCTGAACGTTCCGCTCCGCCACGGAGGGCGCCATCGCCCTCCATCGGCTCCATCTACGCGCCGGTGCAAGGCCAACTCGCTCGGGTGGACGACCGCTTGCGGGGGCTGGTCAAGGTTGAATTCTCTTATCTGTCGGGCCTGCTGGACCACGTGCTGGAGTCGAAGGGCAAACGCGTCCGGCCGGTCATCACGCTACTGGCGGCCTCATTCCACCCCAACGACGGGAAGAATGCCGAGATCATGGCCGCCGCCGTGGAGTTGCTCCACATCGCGACGCTCATCCACGACGACACGGTGGACAACTCGGCCCTGCGGCGCGGTAAGGCGACGGTGAGCAACCTGTGGGGCAAGGATATCGCGGTGGTGCTGGGCGACTACCTGTTCGCGACGTCGGCAACCTTTGTGTGCGACACGGGCAACATCCGGGTCATCCGGCGGTTCGCGGAGACCATCATGGAGCTGTCCAGCGGCGAACTGCACGAGATGGTGGTGGCGCATGACCCGAAGCAGACGCGGGATCAATACTTGGAGCGCATCTACGACAAGACGGCGTCACTGTTCACGACGGCCAGCGAGTCGGGCGCACTGCTGAGCGGGGCGTCTGAGGAGACGGCGACGGCGCTGAAGAAGTATGGGTACAACCTGGGGATGGCGTTCCAGATCGTGGACGACATCTTGGACTTTGAGGGGAATGCCCAGGATGTCGGCAAGCCGGTGGGGAGCGATCTGCTGCACGGACTGATGACGCTGCCGGCGCTGCTGTACGCGGAAGGGCACCCGGGCGATGGGCTGGTGCAGGATGCGGTCGCCAGCCGGGGCGATGCGAAAGCGCTGGACACTGCCCTGCGGGCCATCGCGGCCTCGCCGGCGGTCGGCAAGGCGTACGCGGTGGCCGAGGACTACGGGCAGAAGGCGCTGGTGTGCCTGGGCGGCCTGCCGGACATCCCAGCACGAGGGTCGCTGGAGGATATGGTCGCCTACGTTCTCACGCGGCGGGCGTGACCTAAAATCACGCCGCCAAGGCCAGTAAGACTACTGGAGTACGGACTTGCGAGTGGGCGTGAGCCGGGTGATGACGGACTTCTCGCGAATCATCATCTCGGGGACACGCGGGGCAATCTTGTTCTTCCAGTGGGCGCTCTCATAGACGGCTTTGTAGAGCCGCACACGCTCCGCCTCGTTCTTGAAGCGGCGCACCCAGACGTACAGGTCGCTATCCTCCTCGCCCACGAAGCTGCCCACGATGACCATGCCCTTGGACGTCTGGAAAGGAATGATTTCCCTCTCCATGAAGCGGACGAACTTGTCCCGCATCCCCTTTTTGACCCGGTACTGCCGAAGCTCGTAAAGCATGACGTTCCTCCTTAGAAAAGATTCGTGTCTGAGTGAATCGAGTGCGTTAGTTGGCGCCTGGGGCCTTTTGGCCCACGGTGAGGACGCGCAGGAGGTTGGTGCCGCCTGGGACGCCGATGGGCAGGCCAGCGACGAGGACGACCAGGTTGCCGTGGACGACACCGGGCATCCGCAGCGCGCTCTCCTCGCCCATGGTGAAGACGTCATCCACACTGTTCGGCTCCTTGATGACCACGGGTGTCACTCCCCAGCGGAGGGAGAGCCGCCGCTGGGTCAGGGCACTGGGTGTGAGGGCGAGGACCGGCGACTGGGGGCGGTACTTGGACACGCGGCCCGCGGTGCTGCCTGACTCGGTGAAGGCGATGATGAGGCTGGCACGGAGCTGGTGCGCGGTCTGGCATGCGTCGTAGGCGATGGCATCGTCGGTCTGCTGCTCCAGCTGGCGCCGCTTTTCCACGAGGATGATGTCGTAGGGGAGGGCGGCCTCGGCTTCCAGTGCCACCTCGGTCATGACCTTCACGGCCTCGATAGGGTGGCGTCCGATGGAGGTCTCGCCCGAGAGCATGATGGCATCGCTCCCGTCGAAGACGGCGTTGGCCACGTCGGTCACCTCGGCCCGGGTGGGCACCGGCGAGAGCACCATGGATTCCAGCATTTGCGTGGCGGTGATGACAGGTTTGCCGGCGATGTTGGACTGGGTGATGAGGCGCTTCTGGATGACGGGCACCTCGGCGAGGCGGACCTCGACGCCCATATCGCCGCGGGCCACCATGATGGCGTCGCTGGCGGCTAGGATCTCTTGGAACTTGCCGATGGCCTCAGCGCGCTCGATCTTGGAGATGATGAAGGGGTTGACGAGTCCGCGGTCTTTCAGCAACTGCCGTGCCATGTACACATCGCTGGCGCTAGTGACGGTGGAGAGGGCGACGAAGTCGGCCTGCTCCTTGGCGGCGAACTCGATAGCCCGGATGGCCTTGTCGTCGGGGACGGGCTGCGAGGGCGCCTTGCCCGGGGTGGCCACACCTCTGCCTTCGGTGAGCCTGCCGCCGGTCACCGCCTCGCACTGCACGTCATCGCCCTCGACGTGGAGCACCTTGAGTTCGATACGCCCGTCGTCCAGGAGCACCCTGCCGCCGACAGCAGCGTCGCGGTGGATACCGGGAGGGGTCACGCCGACGGCCTGGGGCGTGCCTGAGATGGCGCGGCTGGTCAGGGTCAGGCGGTCGCCAGGCCGGACCTCGATGAAGCCGGTGCTCACAGGGCCGGTGCGGTATTTCGGCCCGGGTACGTCCACCATCAGGCCGACGGGCGAGCCCATCGCCTTGGATGCCTCCCGCACCATAAGGGCCGCTGAGCGGTGCTGCTCCAGGGTGCCGTGGGACATATTGAGACGGGCAACACTCATCCCCGCCTCGATGAGGGTACGGACCATCTCGGGAGAGGCCGTGGCCGGGCCGAGGGTGCAGACAATCTTGGTTTTTGGCCGCTTCTTGATTATGCTCATGGCATCTTGTTCCTGAGGAGCACCAATATAGTAACTGAAACGCGGCCCAGTGTAGCGGTGCTCTCGAGAGCGGCATACAATAGGGGCCGCCACAACGCGTCGGGGCGAAACATGCACTCCGGAAGGTACAGCCAGTGACCGCCATCAAATCGCTCTACGAACTCCAAGAGGTGGACTTGAGGCTGGCCGCCGTGGAAAAGTCGCTGGTGGACGTGCGGGCAAAGCTAGCCGACAACTCGGCGGTGAACGCGGTCAAGGCCCGCCTTGCCCGTGTTCAGGAGGCCCTTGATGCAAGCTCGGTCCAGCGGCGGACGCTGGAGCGCGAGGCGGAGGACTTCAGGGAAAAACTCAAGAGGATGGATGCCAAGCTGTATAGCGGCACAGTGACCAACCCGCGCGAGTCGGAGGCCATACAAAAGGAGAAGGTGTTCACCCTGGGCCAGCAGCAGGAGAACGACAACCGGCTCCTTGAGGTCATGGTGGCAATCGAGGAGGCGCAAGCCAACAAAGGCAAACTGACAGAGGAGTTGGTTCGGCTTCAGACAGAACGTGAGGCCTCGATCGTGGACTTGAAGGCGGAGGAGGAAGAGCTGGCCCGGGAAGCGGCCGAGCTTACCCAAGAGCGGGCGGAGAAGAGCGAGGACATCCCGCCGGTGGAGATGGCGCGCTACGAATCACTGCGCAAGAGCAGGGGGGGACAGGCCATCGCGAAAGTCGTGGGCGGCGTTTGCCAGGGCTGCCGCGTTGCGTTGCCGTCTGGTGAGCTTCAGCGCGTCAAATCAGGCCAGGGCACCGTCCAGTGCAATAGCTGCCGCCGGCTCCTGTTCGTGGCTTAGCGATGCGCGCTCTCGGATATCTTCGCGCGGACGGTCCGCAAGCTGAAGCCTTTCGTGCTTTCGAGAAGGCGTTCGCCGACTACTGCCGCTTCGGCCGCCACGACCCAAGCGAGATATACCTGGATGGCTCGGAGCAGCGCACCGAGTACCAACGGTTGCTCTCGACGTTGCGGGCCTCCGGCGGCAGAGCGCTGGTGGTGGTGCCCGACGCGACCCATCTGGGCGGCGACCTGGAGTCGGTAGTGCGGGCGCTGGTGGACCTAAACGCGACTGGGGCCAAGACCGCCTGTGCCGACCGGCAGCACCCCGACCCGGTGCAGAACGCGCTGCGGACACTGGGCGTTCGGGGAGTGTCGAGAGAGCGGAGCGAGAAGGTCCGCGAGTCCATGCGCGCCCGCGCCCTGCGCGGCCTTGGGCTTGGCAGGCCGCTGTATGGCTACCGTATCGGCGAGGACGGCTCAATGGAGGAGGTCAAAGCCGAGGCCGGTGTGGTGGAGTTGGTCTATCGGCTGTACACCCAGGACAAGATGGGGTTCCGGCTCATCGCCCAGGACCTGAACGAGCGCGGCATCAAGACGAGGCGCGGCGGGAACTGGAATGTTGTGTCTATCCGCGACATGCTTCGGAACCCGGGATACATGGGGACATACTCGCGCTTCGGGATGCTCGTCCCCAAGGGGTATCCGCCCATCGTGCCCATCCGGGTGTTCAGGGCGGCCCAGGATATCATGGGGTCGCGGCGGCCAGTCGGGCGCATCGCCAATCCCGAGCCGTTCCTGCTGTCGGGCATGGCCTACTGCGGCGAGTGCGGCAACAAGATGATGGGCGTGACACGGCGCCAGGTCTGGAAACGCAAGGACGGCCGGCGCAGCAGTGGGGTGTATCGCTACTACCAGTGCCAGTCGCGGCAGAACCAGAGCCGGTGCGACTACCACACGTGGCGGGCGCCGCGGCTGGAGGCCGCAGCGGTGTCGCAGCTTAAGCTCGCGCTGGAGGTAAAGGGAGAAAAGGTGCCGCCCGAAAGTGCTCAGGCTCCTACAGTTCCGTCGCCCGCGAAGGCGGCGAAGCAGCGGCGCATCCATAATGCGGAGCGGCGCTTCGTCGAGGCTGTGAAACGGGCTGCTGCGGGCGAAGTGGCCTTGCCGGTGGTGGGTGAGTACCTCGGGGCGCTGGACGCGGCCCGCGCGGCGGCAGGCGCCGCAGGCGTGGCCGACCCGCCGGTGGCCCTGGCCGGATGGGACGGGCTGCCGCTCGATCAGCGGCGGGACTTCCTGACGGAGCACGTGGCCCGCATCACCGTCAAGGACGAGACCGTCGAGGTGAAGCTACGATAGTCGGGCGATGTTAGAATGGTTTAGGCGCAAGATGGCCGGGCGACCGCCGCTTCCCGATGGCCGTGAGGCCGTCGGGGAGGGGAGGAAAGTCCGAACTCCACCGGGCGAGATGCCCGCTAACGGCGGGGCGGGGTGACCCGACGGAAAGTGCCACAGAAACACACCGCCCCGAGCGATCGGGGCAAGGGTGAAATGGTGAGGCAAGAGCTCACCGCTCCGGCGGCGACGCTGGAGGCAGGGCAAACCCCATCTGGAGCAAGGCCAAGTAGGGGGATAAGGCGCCCGGACTTCCCCGGGTTGGCCGCTGGAACCCGACGGCAACGTCGGGGCTAGAGAGATGGTCGCCGCCCGGCGGTCCATCGGGAGGGAGTCCCGACGTTGTCGGGATGTAAACCGATAGGCTGCCGGGGCACAGGATTCGGCTTACAGGCCGTCTTGCGTTGCAGCCTTGCTGCGGTTGCGGAGAGCCACGCTTGGCTCTAGAATCGCATTGTCGAGGCATCGCAGGAGCGTAGCTCAGTTGGTAGAGCAGCGGTCTCCAAAACCGCAGGCCGCGGGTTCAAATCCTGCCGCTCCTGCCACAAGTCCACCTCACAATAGACAGGCTCCTGGAAAACCCAGGAGCCTTCTGTTTTCCGCCCCAAAAGGGGCATTGCCGCCAATTTGCCGCCAATCATGCTGAAACGGGCTGCGCCGTTGCCAGTTCTTGTTCGAACCTGAGGGCAGCCTGCTCTTGTAGTCCTGGTGTCACGTGGGAGTAGGTGTCCAGGGTAACGCTGATGGTGGAGTGGCCCAGCCTCTCCTGGACAATCTTGGGATGGACGCCCTGACGGAGCATGAGGGATGCGTGGGTGTGGCGCAGGTCGTGGAGACGCACAACGCCGTAGATGCCAGCCCTCTTCGCTATCTTCTCGTACCCGTGGGTGAGGGTGTCCGGCAACATCGGTGACCCGTCGGCCCAAGCGAACACCAAGTCTGACGGTGCTAAGGGCTTCTCCATCTTGGCGTAGTCGGCCTCTACGCGCTCCCGGTGGGCGCGAAGGGCAAGCACGGCAGCAGGGGAGAGGGCAATCAACCGCCGCCCTTTGGCTGATTTGGGCTCCATGAACACCCTACGGCCACCACGCAGGACATGGAGCACCTGGCACACGGACGCTGTGCCGAGCGCCAGGTCCACGTCCTGCCAGCGTAAGCCGCACAGTTCGGAGCGGCGCATCCCTGAGTAGATGGCCAGGTGTAAGGCCGCGTGGTAGGGCGTGCCCTGGGCGGCCTCTAGCAGCCGCTGGACGCCCGCTGCGTCCAGGGTTGCCATCTCTTTGCGGGTAGGACGTGGCGGGTCCACGGCTTCGGCGACGTTGCGGCCTACTAGGCCCCACTTGACGGCGTGGGTAAGGGCTTCACTGAGCACGCGGTGATGGTGGAGCACGCTACGGGCTGACAGGCCGCCTTCCTTGCCGTCCTTGCGCCCATTCTTTAGTTGTTCGGCGTAGAAGGCTTGCAGGTGCGCCGGTTGCAGGGCCTTGAGGGGGATGTGGCCGAGATTGGGGACTAGGTGGACGCGGCAGATCACCTCATAGCCCTCATACGAGCGGGGGCGTGTGTTCGTCGCAACGTAGTCCCTGAGCCATCGCGCCAGGAAATCGCCCACGGTGAGCTTTGTGGGTGTCTTGACGAGGGTTCCCCTGTCCACCTGGCCTAGCAGCCCCGTCAGCCTCGCTTCCGCGTCCTTCTTGCGGCCCTGGACGTACTCGGAGATGCGAGCTTGTCGGCCGTCCGCCCCCCGGCCAGTAGTAACGACTATTTGCCAACTCCGCCCACGAAGGCGGATGCTACCGCGTGCGCGTGGGATAGCTGGCCAGGACCGTCCCGTCCAGTGCCCACTTAGCCAGCCTGTTATGGTATGGAAAAGCCACCCACAGGTGCTCGCCGTCGAGACAGTAGCTCGCCTGGAGGGGCGTCGGTAAGGAACGTCTGCGTAGTGTAACTGCGTTGAGCGTCAACCGGCTGAGGGCGTGCGACCGTCACGCGGACATCTTGTAGTTCTTCTGTGGCCTGGATTAGTTCGGTCGGCTCCGCGGACATTGACGTCGGCGTGGCGAAGGCTGGTATCTCTCTGGCGCAGCCAACGCCGAGGAGGAGAACGACTACCAATGTTGTCAGGCCCATCGGCAACTGAGGCCAGTCTCCGGCGTTATCGGTTCGGTTGTCTCTAGAGGGCCTTTGCGTGAGCCAACCAATTACTTCAGGATGGACGTGCCGGAGCACGATACGCGTCGCGAAGCGGTCCGCCACTAGGGGGTGAATACTTCGCTGATGGCCAGGACGGCTTCCGTACTTTGTCCGCCGGGTGCCAAAACGCGGCCATCTTTCAGAGTGATGACAACGAAACGATAGCGGGGTAGGGTCATGTCGGCTTCGGCCGACCAGGTGCCGCTGGCCGGGTCGAAGACCTCGACGGACGCGAGGTTGCCGAGGCCGCCGGCCACGAGAACGCGGCCGTCGCTGAGGAGAGTGGCGGCATGCTCGGCGCGGGGCTGGCTTGTGTTGCCGGCCGGTTCCCAGGTGCCGGTTGTGGGGTCATATATCTCAGCCGAGGTGAGTTTCCCCTTGCCACCTACAACGAGGACACGCCCATCGGCCAGCAGCGTGGCCGTATGGAGGGCGCGGCCAGTCGACATCGTCCCAGCAGGCGACCAAGTGGCGGTGGCGGGGTCGTACAACTCGGCGGTCTTGAGGTACGGCCCTTCCACTCCTCCGCCGCCGACCACCAGGACGCGCCCGTCTTGCAAGAGCGTTGCAGTATGAAAGGCACGGGGCGCACTCATGGAAGCTATCTCTGACCACTGGCCGGTCTCTGGATTGAAGACCTCGACCGAGGCGAGGAGCTTGAGTGCGCTGTCCCGTCCACCCACGGCGATGACGCGCCCATCTTCGAGGGCGATTAGGGGGAACTGACTGCGGGTCTTGCCCATAGAGCCTGTTGCCGTCCAGGAGGCGTCTGCAGGGTTGTAGAGGTCGGCGGAATTGGTGACCTGGTTATGGTACCCCTCGCCCCCTGCGACCAACACTCTGCCGTCGGACAGGGCTGCGATGCCGAGGTAGGCGCGCTCGATTTGGAACTCGCCAGCACGCTGCCAGGTGCCCGAAACGGGGTCGAAGACCTCGGCGTTCTTTTGCACAATGGTCCGGTCATGTCCAGTGCCGCCACGCCCGCCAGCGAGCAGGACGCGGCCATCGGGGAGCAGGATGGCGGCGTAGGACTGGCGGGTCTCCTTCATCTCACCCACCTTGACGAACTCGCCCTTTGTTCCCCGGGGGGCCTGTTGCTGCGACCGTTGGCGCGTGTTGGTACTCTCCGATGGAGCGCTCGCGGGGCTTCCATCGCAGGCCACCACGACTAGCGCCATCAGACCTGCCCAAATCGCGAGGGCAAGGCTAGTGGTGGGGGACAACGAAAGCCTTGATGTGTCAGTAGTGTGCATTGTCCGCATAGCACCTCAATAAATACCCGAAAACGCCCCTCTCTGCAAGCGAGCGAGGCCTATATCGAGACCCCGGCCACAGCCAACGATGATTCCTGCACGTGCCAGAGCAGAAAGGGGTTGTCTGATCTCTACGGCGAGTAGAGCTCGGATTCGGCCAAGATCCCGTCCTTACTCAGGCCACCCGCGAGAAGAACTCTGCCGTCCTTGAGCGACGTGGCGGTGTAGCGGTATCGCGACAGAGTCAGGCTACCGCCCGGGGACCAGGATAGGGTGTTGGAGTCGAAGATTTCGACGGAGGCTAAATTGCCGACACCTCCGCCGACGAAGACGCGACTGTCGGGCAGAAGGACGGCGACGTGTTCGGCGCGGGGGTCGGTGGTGTCGCCGGCAGGCGTCCAGGCCGAGGTTGCCGGGTCCCAGACCTCAGCCGACCTGATCTTACCCTTTCCCCCTACAATCACGACACGCCCATCGGAGAGCAGCGTGGCGCTATGGAAGCCGCGACCTACTGACATGTCGCCAGCGGAGGTCCAGGTGTCTGCAACTGGGTCGTAGACCTCAGCGGAGCGCAGATAAGGGCCCTCGACAGCTCCACCACCCACGACCAAAACACGCCCGTCGTCCAGTAGCGTGGCAGTGTGGAAGGCGCGGGACGTGCGCATGGGGGCAGCCTCGGACCAAGTGCCGGCGGCTGGGTCGTAAACCTCCACCGACGGCAGCAGCCGCAGTTGGTCATCGCGTCCGCCGATCGCCATGACGCGACCATCCGGCAGCGACACCATAGGGAAGTGGCTGCGCTTCTGCTTCATACCGCCGGTTGCCGACCATGCGCCCGAGTCCGGATCCCACACCTCCGCCGAGCTAGCGACGAGGTTGTTATAACCCTCGCCGCCAGCGACCAGGGCTCTGCCATCAGGCAGAAGGGCCATCGCCAGGTACTCCCGCTCGGCCCCCAAGTCCCCCGTCCGCTGCCAAGTGCCCGTCGCAGGATCGAATAACTCTGAGGTGTTGTTCTGACTACCGCTCATTACTGTTGCCTCTCTGGCACGGCTTCCGCCTCGACCTCCGGCAATCAGAACCCGCCCGTCGGATAGCAGGACGGCCGAGTGACCCGTCCGGGCGTCTATCATGTCGGCCACTCTGGCAAAGTTCCCGCTGGCTGCGCGAAGGGGCTCCTCGCCTTCGGCCTGCGGAGTCAGATCGATAGCGGCTGGCGGGCTGCTACACCCCGCGAGGACGCCGGCAATCAGAAGCGCGGAGACGCCTGGCAGGCCGACAGCCGCCAGCGCTTTGCCAGCCTCCAGGCAGCCGGACCAGGCATCGTGAGGCGGTCGCAAGACCCGGCGGAATCTTGAGCACGGTGGACGCAGTGACGCTTTCATCGGACGCAAGTGGCAGCCAAGCCTCCTTCTGCACAAGATTTAGTCCTCTCCATGACACGACCCCTACTCCCATGTGCCTTGCGGCCAGGGGCAGGGGTCGTGTTCCCACCAGTGATGCTGGGACTACTCTTCGAGCCAGACGTTAGCGTAGAAGGGCTTCGCCTTGACCTCAAAGTTCTTCAGTTTGTTTGTCGCTGGAATGACGCCAAACCAGATCCCCAGCGACAGGGAGGTTACGACCTCATAACGGCGGGCCTGCATCTGTTCGGCTATCTCGAACCGCTTGTCAAAGTCGGTTTCTCTAGCGAAGTCCAGCTGCAGCTGTATCAGCTGTTCGTCGCGCAAGATGAAGTCGTACGCCCCGCTGGAGAGGTGGTCTACAGCTGGGTTGCCTACGGCGTAGTGCTCGTACCAGTCGGTGGCGGCGCTGTAGGAGTCGGTATTGCCAAACATGGAGACGATGGTGGCCCAGTCCAAAGCTGGCATTTCGACGTTGAAGCCGATCTCCTGCATCACGGGCTTGAGGACGTGTCCCAGCGGCGTGATTGTGCCGTAGTCGGTCGGGTTCAGGAGGACGGCGGTCTCGCCCGCATAATCGGAGTCGCTCAGCAGGATCTGGGCGGTCTCCATGTCGTTGATGTCGTAGCCGATGGTTCTCGTGCCCTGGCTAGTTTCCACGTCGTAGCGGGACCCGAAGTCCGTTTCGTAGGGAGTGCCACAGTAGTAGAGGGCCGGGCAGATAATCCACACATCCCTATCGCCCAACGCAAACATGAAGTCCTCAACGTCTATGGCGGTCATGAGAGCTTGCCGGGCCTTCTGATAGCTGAAGGGGGAGATTTGCGGATTCAGGTAGACGTTGGACCGGTGGCCCGGCTTGTAGATAGCCACCTGTAGCTTTGGATTGTCGTTGAGCCGCTTGTAGAAGTCCAGCGCCACGCTGTCCACCACGTCCCACTCCCCGGTCTCTAGACCAGCTATCTTGGTCTCCTCGTCGGGGATCTCCAGAAAGACCACACCGTCGAGGTAAGCGATTGTAGCGCCGGCGTAGCAGCCTGGGCAGCTGGCGTCGGTCCGGGCTTTATAGTTCTCATTCCGCTCCATAATAATCCTGTCACCCTGCCTCCACTCGACCATCTTGAACGGGCCGGTGCCGATGTTTTCGGACACGTGCTCTGTGAATGGAGTGGCGGCCATCTCCGAGGTCTGGATGGGCGGCATGGGATGTGGGATCCCCATCATGTCTATGAGAGCGCCCAGTGGCTCGTTTAGGGTGAACGTAAAGGTAAGGCCGTCCACGGCTGAGACAAAGTCTTCCGGGACAAACCGCCGGATTATGCCGGCCGCCGGCGCTCCTCCACTCACCCATCGCTTGACAGAGGCCACAGCGTCGGCCGAGTCCAGGTCTGAGCCATCGTGGAACTTCACGCCAGAGCGCAGCTTGAAGGTGTAGGTAAGGCCATCGGAACCGAGGGACCACTTATCAATCAGGCGGGGTGCAGCCTGGAGGTCTTTATCCCACCCGAACAGAGTCTCATAGAACTGCGAGGCTATGCGGGTAACCACGCTGAAGTTGGAGAATCCGGGGTCTATGGCGCCGATGCTCGCCTGAGACACCGACCTGAGGGTCCCGCCGAATTTGGGCTGTCCTCCGGTTAGAGGCGTCGGTGTGGCGATCAGCACCTTCTCGGTCTCAACCTCGACCGTCCGAACAACCTCTTTCACCACTTCACGGGTTACGACGACTTCCTTCTCAACGACTGATTCACGGGTTACGACCTTCTCAACCTCTTTGATGACTTCCTTCGGGACTTCCTTGATGACTTCCTGGGTGACGATGACTTCCTTCTGGACTTCCTTGATGACTTCCTTTTCTACTGGGACTTCCTTAACAACTGTTACAATTTGGTTCTCGCCTTTACCGCAGGCTGCCAACAGCCAGACCAGCGCGCCCAGAACCGCTATTGTGGTTAGACCTCTCTTCATGGTCGCTTCCTTTCTCTGCTATCTACGGCTGCCATCTCAAACACTACCGAGAACACAAAGGTGCGAACGGTATACACCCGCTGTCCCTTTCCTGTCAAGTTGTGCGATTTTTCACGAACAATTTGCCAGACGGAGGGCTGGACCTGACCCTTTCTTGGTAGACACCCTAAGCCCAGCAGATGTACGGCCACATGTTCGATAAGCTCCTCGATAACCCACAGACAAGTGTGCTGCCCCACCTAGATTTGGACAACAGGCCAGGAATGCCTTCTTGGAGGCTTGCTGGCCTGCCCGGCGGACCTCAAGATTACTCCGGCCGGTGGAGGCTGAATTCACCACCTGGTGCGAGCCAAATCTCTGCGGGCGATCATATCGCGCTTCCTGGCATACACGGTACCTGTCCAGTTCTCAACTGGGGCAGTACAAATGCCCGCAGAGATTTGGCTCGCACAATTGGTGAATTCAGTTTCCGACAGGAGGACCGTACTTGCCTTTTGGCCGCGGACGATGTGCGCTCCGCCGGACGGCTTTATCCGGGTCCCCCAATGGGGGGCAGATGCGCAACGCCTCTTTCGCTGGTAGAGTTCCTCGCACGAGTCGCTTCTCGCGCCTCGTGGCCGCGCTCATGGCGGTCATCACGGCCTCCGCCGTTGTGGCGGGCCTGGCCACTGTCGCGCAGGCGGCGGGACCGGACACACAGCAGGCCAAGCTGACGGCGTCCGATGGCGCCGCAGACGACCTGTTCGGCTATTCGGTGGCCGTCTCCGGCGACACCGCCGTCGTCGGGGCCTGGGGCGACAACGTGGGCAGCAACGCCGACCAGGGCTCGGCCTACGTGTTCACCGGTACTCGTACAACTCCCGTCCCCAGCGCGTCGTTCTGGGGCCTTGCAGGGCTGGCCGGGGCGTTCGCTGTCTTGGGGGTGTGGCTGGCCGCGCGGCGGCGGCGGCAGGCGTAGGACCCTCGCCCCTACGAACCCGCTGCGG
>Ga0194131_10000382_pt1 | contig 74366 bp, 74 predicted proteins | sample TA2KigO120mmetaG_FD_148631 | JGI IMG/M metagenome (GOLD analysis project Ga0194131, IMG submission 148631) | Freshwater microbial communities from Lake Tanganyika, Tanzania - TA2015053 Kigoma Offshore 120m | ecosystem: Environmental > Aquatic > Freshwater > Lake | place: Tanzania: Lake... | reverse complement strand
GGGACAACACGCCGATCGTCGGCGAGCTGATCACGCCGGTGGCCATCGAGAAGGGCAGCCGCTTCGCCATCCGTGAAGGCGGCCGCACGGTCGGCGCCGGGACGATTTCCGAAATCATCGAGTAGGGGCGACGCACGCGTCGCCCGCAAGAGAGACACAGACAATGGCCATGTTCTCCGACAAGATCCGGATCCGCCTGAAGGCGTACGACTCGCGGATTCTCGACCAGTCCACCGGCGAGATCGTCGAGACCGCGAAGCGGACCGGCGCGCGGCTGGCGGGACCGATTCCGCTGCCGACCTCGAAAAACAAGTGGACGGTGCTGCGCTCGCCGCACGTCGACAAGAAGTCGCGCGAGCAGTTCGAGATCCGTACCCACAAGCGGCTGATCGACATCTTCGAGCCGACGCCGCAGACGGTGGATGCGCTGATGAAGCTCGACCTGCCGGCCGGCGTCGACGTGGAGATCAAGGCGTTCGGCAAGGAGCACGGGAAGTAAGTCATGGCTGTCACAGGCATCATCGGCAAGAAGGTCGGCATGACGCAGCTCTTCGCTGCGGACGGCACCGTCTCGCCCGCGACCGTGATCAAGGCGGGGCCGTGCGTGGTCGCGCAGGTCAAGACGGTCGGGAGCGACGGCTACCAGGCCGTGCAGCTCGGGCTCGTCGAGGCGAAGCCGACCAGGGAGAACAAGCCGTCGCAGGGGCACTTCAAGAAGGCCAACGTGCCGGCGACGCGCGTGCGGCGTGAGGTGAAGGTGGCGGACGGCGGCGAGGCGCCGAAGGCCGGCGACCAGGTGAACGTCTCGATCTTCGCCGACGGCGAGCGCGTGGACGTCATCGGCACCAGCCGCGGCAAGGGCTTCCAGGGCGTCGTCAAGCGGCACCACTTCAAGGGCGGCCGCGCGACGCACGGCTCGATGTTCCACCGCGCGCCCGGCTCCATCGGCGCCTCCTCCTACCCCTCGCGCGTGGTGAAGGGGATGCGCATGGGCGGCCACATGGGCGACGCGCGGGTGACGACGCGGAACCTGAAGGTGCTGCGCGTGGACGCGGACAACAACCTGCTCCTCGTCGAGGGCGCGGTGCCCGGCGGCCCGAACAGCGTCGTCGTGGTGCGCAAGGCGGTCGCCGCCAAGAAGATCAAGGTGGCGCAGGTCGAGCCCGTGAAGAAGAAGGGCAAGAAATAGCTGGCAGCCGGCAGCTGGCAGCAGGCAGTAGGGGCCGACTTCAGTCGGCCCGGAAGAAACCTATGACTGTTGACGTTGTTAACGCACAGAACGAGAAGGTCGGCTCCATCGATCTGCGCGACGAGGTGTTCGGCGGACGGGTCAAGACCGACCTGATCCACGAGTCGGTCGTGCGGGCGAATGCGGCCGAGCGGCGCGGCACGCACGCGACCAAGACGCGCGCGATGGTCAGCGGCTCGGGCAAGAAGCCGTGGCGGCAGAAGGGGACCGGCCGCGCCCGCGTGGGCGAGATCCGCAACCCGCTGTGGCGCAAGGGCGGCACCGTGTTCGGCCCGCAGCCGCGCAGCTACGACTACCAGCTGCCGAAGAAGGTCGAGAAGGGCGCGCTGCGCGCCGCGCTGACGCAGAAGCTGCGCGACGGCGAGGTGCTCGTCGTGGACGCGCTGACGGTGGCCGAGATCAGGACGAAGGCCGCGGCGGAGATGCTGAAGCGCCTCGGCGTGGACCGCGGCAAGAGAGCCGGCAGAGTGCTGCTGGTGGACGTGAAGCCGGAAGAGAAGCTGTCGCTGTCGATGCGCAACATCGAGGGCGTGCGCGTCGTGCCGAGCAACCGCGTGAGCGCGCGCGACGTGATGAACACGCGCCGCGTCGTGCTGACCCGCGCGGCGCTCGAGAAGCTGCAGGAGGCGCTGGGCTAGCCATGAAGCTGACCGACGTGATCCGGCGCCCGCTCATCACCGAGAAGACGACCGTCATCCGCGAGGACGGCGCGACGCTGGTCTTCGAGGTGGCGCGCGACGCCAACAAGGTGGACATCAAGCGCGCGGTCGAGCAGCTGCTCGGCTCGAAGGTGGCGAGCGTCCGCACGTCGCTCGCGCACGGAAAGATGAAGCGCCAGGGCCGCTACGCCGGCCGGCGCTCGGACTGGAAGAAGGCGTACGTGCGTCTGCGGGAAGGCGAAAAGATGCCCGAATTCCTCCAGGGGGCGTAAACAGTCATGCCTATTCGCAAATACAACCCGACCTCGCCGGGCGTCCGCGGCAAGACGTCGCTGACCTTCGACGAGATCACGACCGACGAGCCGTACGCGCCGCTGACGGAGAACCTGCACCGCTCGGGCGGCCGCAACAACCAGGGCCACCTGACGTCCTGGTGGCGCGGCGGCGGCCACCGGCGGCTGTACCGGGTGATCGACTTCAAGCGCGACAAGCGGGACATTCCGGCGAAGGTCTCCACGATCGAGTACGACCCGAACCGCTCGGCGCGCATCGCGCTCGTCACCTACGCGGACGGCGAGAAGCGCTACATCCTGCAGCCGGTCGGCGTGAAGGTCGGCGACACGATCGTCGCCGGCGACAACGTGGACATCCTGCCGGGCAACTGCCTGCCGCTGAAGAACATTCCGCTCGGCACGCAGATCCACAACGTGGAGCTGAAGCCGGGCAAGGGCGGCCAGATCGCGCGCAGCGCCGGGTCGTCGGTGCAGCTGGTGGCGCGCGACGGCGAGTACGCCTCGGTGAAGATGCCGTCGGGCGAGATCCGGAAGATCAACGTCGAGTGCGTGGCGACCATCGGCCAGGTCGGCAACCTCGATCACGAGAACGTGTCGATCGGCAAGGCGGGCCGGAGCCGCTGGCTCGGCAAGCGGCCGCACGTGCGCGGCGTCGCGATGAACCCGGTGGACCACCCGCTCGGCGGCGGCGAGGGCAAGACCTCGGGCGGCCGGCACCCGGTGACGCCGTGGGGCCAGCCCACCAAGGGCTACAAGACGCGCCGCCGGAAGGACGCCGATCGCTTCATCGTCCAGCGGAGGACGAAGTAAATGAGCCGTTCACTGAAGAAGGGCCCGTTCGTCGACACCTCGCTGCTCGAGAAGGTCGAGGGGATGAACCGGGCGAACGAGAAGAAGGTCATCAAGACCTGGTCGCGCCGCTCGACGGTGATCCCGGAGATGGTCGGGCACACGATGGCGGTCCACAACGGGAAGAAGTTCATCCCGGTGTACGTGACCGAGAACATGGTGGGCCACAAGCTGGGCGAGTTCGCGCCGACGCGGGCGTTCAAGGGCCACACGACCAAGACCGAGAAGGCCGCGGCGGCCGCGCCGGCTGCGGGCGCCGCTCCGGCTCCGGCGGCGAAGGCATGAGCACGAAGGCCACGAAGGCGACGAAGGGCACGACGACATGATCGAAGCTCAGGCAACCGCGCGCGGCGTCCGCACCTCGGCCCAGAAGGCGGGGCTGGTGTGCGAGCTGATCCGCGGCAAGGGCGTCAACCAGGCGCTGGCGACGCTGCAGTTCACGCGCAAGACGATCGCGCGCGAGCTGGCGAAGGTGCTGCGCTCGGCCGTGGCCAACGCGCAGCAGAAGGACGGGTTCAGCGGCGACATCGAGCGCCTCTACGTGCTGGCGTGCTACGCCAACCAGGGGCCGTCGATGAAGCGCGTGCGCCCGGCGCCGATGGGCCGCGCCTACCGCGTGACCAAGCGCACCGCGCACCTGACCGTGCGCGTGGCGGAGCGGCCGCTCAAGATCGCCAGGGTATCGGAAGAAGGAGACGCCGCGCAGAAACCGGCGCGAGCGAGAAAGACCGCGGCGCCGAAGCGCGCGGCGGCGGCGAAGGCGTAATGACATTTGCGATTTGCGATTTGCGATTTGTGATTTCGAATCACAGCTCCAATCGCAAATCACAAATCACAAATCGCAAATAGGAGAGACTGTGGGCCAGAAGGTTCACCCCTACGGATTCCGGCTCGGCTTCAACAAGACCTGGCGCTCGCGCTGGTTCTCGGACAAGGAGTACGCGAAGTTGCTCCACGAGGACCTGAAGCTGCGGCAGGAGCTGAAGAAGCGCTTCTCGCACGCGGGCGTGTCGCGCATCGAGACCGAGCGCGCGGCGAACAACCTGAAGATCGACATCTACACCTCGCGCCCGGGCATCATCATCGGCCGCAAGGGGACGGAGGTCGACAAGCTAAAGCAGGAGATCCAGAAGCGGACGAGCCGCCAGGTCTTCATCAACATCCAGGAGATCCAGAAGCCGGAGCTCGAGGCGCAGCTGATCTCCGAGTCGGTCGCCGTGCAGCTCGAGAAGCGCGTGGCGTTCCGCCGCGCGATGCGCAAGGCGGTCGAGTCCGCCCTGCGCTTCGGCGCGCGCGGCATCAAGGTGCGCGTGTCGGGGCGGCTGAACGGCGCGGAAATCGCGCGCTCCGAGTGGTACCTGCACGGCCAGCTGCCGCTGCAGACGCTGCGCGCGGACATCGACTACGGCTTCGCGGAAGCCAACACGACCTACGGGCAGATCGGCGTGAAGGTGTGGCTCTACAAGGGCGAGCGCCTCGTGCCGCGCGTGGGCCGCGACGAGGAATATCGCGATCGGGCGCCGCGTCGTCCTGAGCGGCGAGCGTAGCGAGCGAACGCGGAACGTGGAACGAGGAATCGCATCATGTTGATGCCGAAGAAGGTCAAGTACAGGAAGCAGCAGCGCGGGCGCATGGCCGGCAAGGCGTGGCGCGGGTCCGACGTGTCGTTCGGCGACTTCGGGCTCAAGGCGATGGAGCCGTGCTGGATGACGGCGCGCCAGATCGAGGCGGCGCGCGTGGCGCTGGCGCGGTCGACCAAGCGCGGCGGCAAGATCTGGGTGCGCGTCTTCCCCGACAAGCCGATCACGAAGAAGCCGCAGGAGACGCGCATGGGCAAGGGCAAGGGCGCGCCCGAGGAATGGGTGTGCGTGATCCGGCCCGGCCGCATCCTCTTCGAGATGGAGGGCGTGCCCGAGGTCGACGCCCGGCGCGCGATGGAGCTCGCCGCGGCCAAGCTGCCCATCAAGACCAAGTTCGCCACGCGCTTCGCGCAGGAGAGGGTGTCATGAAGGTGGCGGAGATCCGCGAGCTGACGGTCGACGATCTGCGCGCGCGCGTGAAGGACCTCGACGATCAGCTCTTCCGGCTGCGCATCCAGAAGTCGATGGGCCAGCTCGAGGCGCCGGCCAGGGTGCGCGAGGTCCGCAAGGACCTGGCCCGGATCAAGACGATTCTGAAAGAGAAGCAGGCAGCCGGCAGCCGGCAGTAGGCAGGACATGAGCGCTAAGTCACAACTCACCGGCACCGTCGTCAGCGACAAGATGGAGAAGACCGTCGTCGTCGCCGTCGAGCGGCAGGTGCGGCACGACGTGTACGGCAAGTCGCAGCGCAAGACGTCGACGTTCGTCGCGCACAACGAGAACAACGAGGCGAAGGTGGGCGACACGGTCGCCATCGCCGAGTCGCGTCCGCTCAGCCGGCGCAAGCGCTGGGTCGTCACGCGCGTCGTCGCCAGGGCGCCGCAGGTCTAACGGAGAGCCGCCATGATTCAGATGCGATCGATTCTCGACGTCGCCGACAACTCCGGCGCGCGCAAGATCGCCGTCATCAACCCGATTGGCGGGTCCACCGGCCGCTACGCGCGGCTCGGCGACATCATCACCGCCTCGGTGAAGGAAGCGACGCCGGACGGGACGGTCAAGAAGGGGCAGGTCGTCAAGGCGGTCATCGTGCGCACGGTCAAGGAGCAGCGCCGCCGCGACGGCAGCTACATCCGCTTCGACCGCAACGCCGCGGTGCTCATCAACGACCAGGGCGAGCCGGTGGGCACGCGCGTGTTCGGGCCGGTGGCGCGCGAGCTCCGCGAGCGCCGGTTCATGAAGATCATCTCGCTGGCGCCCGAGGTGCTGTAGGGGCCGACGGTAGTCGGCCCGGGAACGAACTATGTCGAGACTGCAAACACCGATCCGCCGCAACGACCAGGTGGTCGTCACGACCGGCAAGGACAGCGGCAAGCGGGGGCGCGTGCTGAAGGTGCTCCCGACGCGGAACCGGCTGATCGTGGAGGGCGTGAACATCATCAAGCGCCACACGCGGCCGAACCCGCAGCGCAACATCAAGGGCGGGATCGTCGAGCGCGAGGCGTCGCTGCACGCCAGCAACGTCCAGCTCGTGTGCCCCGAGTGCGGCAAGATGACGCGCGTCGGGCACCGGATCCTCAACGACGGCCGCAAGGTGCGGATCTGCCGCAAGTGCGAGGGAGTGGTCGACAAATGAGCCGGTTGAAAGAGCGGTATCAGAAGGACGTCGTGCCGGCGCTCAAGAAGGAGTTCGGCTACACGAACGTCATGGCGATCCCCAAGATCGAGAAGGTCGTCATCAACATGGGGCTCGGCGAGGCGACGCAGAACGCCAAGCTGGCCGACGTCGGCGCCGACGAGCTGTCGCGCATCACCGGCCAGAAGGCGGTCGTGCGCCGCGCCACCAAGTCCATCGCGCAGTTCAAGCTGCGCCAGGGCATGCCGGTCGGGGCGATGGTCACGCTGCGCGGGGAGCGGATGTACGAGTTCCTCGACCGCCTGATGAACATCGCGCTGCCGCGCGTGCGCGACTTCCGCGGCGTGTCGCCGAAGGGGTTCGACGGCCGCGGCAACTACACGCTGGGCCTGCGCGACCAGCTGCTGTTTCCCGAGATCGACTACATGAAGGTCGACAAGGCGCGCGGGATGAACGTGTCGGTGGTGACGACGGCCAGGACCGACGAAGAGGCGCGGAAGCTGCTGCAGTTCATGGGCATGCCGTTCCGGACCACGAACTAGAAGGATCGAGATGGCAACGACAGCAAAAGTCGCGAAAGAAGCGAAGCCACCCAAGTACAAGATCCGCCTCCGCAACCGCTGCAAGCTGTGCGGGCGGCCGCGGGCGTTCATCCGCAAGTTCTCGATGTGCCGCCTCTGCTTCCGCAAGCTGGCGCTCGAAGGCGACATCACCGGCGTGACCAAGAGCTCGTGGTGAGAGGGATATGACAGATCCGATTTCCGACATGCTCGCGCGCATCCGCAACGGGGTTGCGGCCAAGCACTCCCGGGTGGACCTGCCCGCCAGCAGGCTCAAGGCGGAGATTGCCCGCATCCTGCAGGACGAGGGCTACATCCAGGGCTATCGCCTCGTCGAGGAGCCGGCCGAGAAGGAGGGCCGGCAGCCGCGCCAGGTGATTCGCGTGTTCCTCAAGTACGGCCCGCGCGGCGAGAAGGTGATCAGCGGCATCGAGCGCATCAGCCGTCCGGGGCGCCGCGTCTATCTCGGCGTCGACGACGTGCCGACGGTGCTCGGCGGCCTGGGTACGAGCATCCTGACGACCTCGCGCGGCGTGATGACCGGTCGCGCGGCCCGCAAGGCCGGCGTCGGCGGCGAAGTGCTCTGCAACGTGTGGTAATGGACCATGTCTCGAATTGGTAAGAAGCCGATCCCGATCCCGAAGGGCGTCACCGTCACGATTGCGCCCGACGCGGTCGAAGTGAAGGGCCCGAAGGGGCAGCTGCGGCAGGCGCTGCCGCCGGGCATCGTGTTCGCGCGGGACAAGACCGGCGCCGGCGACCAGCTGGTGGCGTCGCTGGCCCGCGAGGACGGCGAGCTGCGCAAGTTCCACGGCCTGGCGCGCAGCCTCGTCGCCAATGCCGTGGCCGGCGTGACCGAGGGCTTCAAGAAGGAGCTCGACATCGTCGGCATCGGCTACCGCGCCGAGGTGAAGGGCAAGCAGGTGGTGTTCGCCCTCGGCTACTCGCATCCGATCGTGTTCGACATCCCGAACGGGATCGACGTCGCCATCGACAAGCAGACGCACATCACGGTGACGGGCGCCGACCGGCAGCTCGTCGGCCAGGTGGCGGCCAACATCCGCCGCATGCGGAAGCCCGACCCGTACAAGCAGAAGGGCGTCCGCTACACGGGCGAAGTGCTGAAGAAGAAGGTCGGGAAGACCGGAGCATAACGATGCGGATCAAGACGAAAGAGGATCGCCGGGACCGGATCAAGCACCGGATCCGCAAGCGCGTGCAGGGCACCGAGGCGCGGCCGCGCCTGACGGTGTTCCGCAGCGTGGCGCACATCTACGTGCAGGTGGTGGACGACAGGACCGGCAGGACGATCGCGTCGGCGTCCAGCGTCGAGCCGAAGGTGAAGGGCGGCATGAAGCAGGACGCGCGCGGCGGCAACGTCGCGGGCGCCAAGGCGATCGGCAAGACGATCGCCGAGCGGCTGCTCGAGCAGGGCGTCAAGCGCGTCGTGTTCGACCGCAACGGGTTCCTCTATCACGGGCGCGTGAAGGCGGTGGCCGACGCGGCGCGCGAAGCAGGTCTGGAGTTCTGATGGCGAACATGAATCGCGACCGCGAGAAGATCGACGCGTCCCAGCTCGAGATCAAGGACACGGTCGTCTCGATCAACCGCGTGACGAAGGTCGTCAAGGGCGGCAAGAACCTGAGCTTCAGCGCGCTGGTCGTCGTCGGCGACGGCCACGGCGTGGTGGGCTTCGGCGTCGGCAAGGCGAAGGAAGTGCCGTCGGCGATCAAGAAGGGCATCGAGGCCGCGAAGAAGAACCTCATCAAGGTCCCGCTCAGGGGCACCACGATTCCGCGCCAGGTGGTCGGCCGCTTCGGCTCGGGCAGCGTGCTGCTCAAGCCGGCGCCCGAGGGCACCGGGCTCATCGCGGGCGGCGCCGTCCGCGCGGTCGTGGAGTCGGCGGGCATCCAGAACGTGCTGACGAAGTCGCTCGGATCGGCGAACCCGCACAACGTGGTGCGCGCCACCTTCTCGGGGCTGATGGGCCTCAAGGATCCGGCGTTGGTGGCGCGGATGCGCGGCAAGGAAGAAGGGGAACTGGTCGGGGCGTAACGATGGCCAAGAAGACTGCAGCGAAGGGCGCGGCCGCGAAGCGGGTCAAGGTGACCCTCCTGCGCAGCCCGATCGGGTTCAACAAGACGCAGGCGCTGACGGTGGAAGGCCTGGGCCTGCGCCGCATCCGCCACACGGTGGAGCTGCCGGACACGCCGGAAACACGCGGCATGATTCACAAGGTGCGTCATTTGGTGAGGGTGAGCGATTGACGATGTGCGATTCGTGATTCGTGAAGACAAATCACAAATCGCAAATCACAAATCACAAATCACAAATACACATATGGATCTCTCCAATCTCAAGCCGGCCCAGGGGGCGAAGCACGCGAAGAAGCGCGTCGGCCGCGGCCACGGCACGGGCCAGGGCGCGCAGGCCGGGCGCGGCCACAAGGGCGCGCAGTCGCGCTCGGGCTTCAAGTTCAAGCGCGGGTTCGAGGGCGGCCAGATGCCGCTGCACCGGCGCATCCCGAAGCGCGGGTTCCACAACGGGTTCCGCCGCGAGTACGCGGTCGTCAACCTCGACACGCTGGCCGAGCGCTTCGACGCCGGCACGGTGATCACGCCGGAGCTGCTCCGCGAGAGCGGCCTGGTGCACGGCGCCACGGCCCCGATCAAGGTGCTCGCCCGCGGCGACATCGCGAAGAAGCTGACCGTGCGGGCGCACAAGTTCAGCGGCAGGGCGGCGGAGAAGATCGCCGCGGCGGGTGGCGCGGCAGAAGTGCTGGCCTAAATGGAAAACGCGCTCAAGAACCTGTTCCAGATCGCCGACCTGCGCAACCGCGTGCTGTTCACGCTGGCGCTGCTCGGCGTGTATCGCATCGGCAGCCACATCACCACCCCGGGAGTGAACCCGCAGGCGCTGCTCGTGCTGGCGGAACAGACGCGGAACACGATGTTCGGCCTCTACGACATGTTCTCCGGGCAGAACCTGTCGCAGATGACGATCTTCGCGCTCGGCGTCATGCCGTACATCAGCGCGTCGATCATCCTGCAGCTGCTCACCGTCGTGTGGCCGACCCTCGAGCGCATCTCGAAGGAAGGCGAGCTCGGCCGCCGCAAGATCACGCAGTACACGCGCTACCTCACGCTCGGGCTCGCGCTCGTGCAGTCGCTCGGCATCGCCGTCTGGCTCGAGAACCAGACGCAGATCGCCGGCGTGCCGCTCGTCTACGCGCCGGGCTGGAGCTTCCGCTTCATGTGCGTCGTCACGATGACGACGGGGACGCTGTTCGTGATGTGGCTCGGCGAGCAGATCACCGAGCGCGGCATCGGCAACGGCATGTCGCTGCTCATCTTCGCCGGCATCGTCGTCGGCCTGCCGAGCGCGGTGCTGACCACGTTCGACCAGATGCGCACCGGGCAGATCAGCCTGCTGCGGATCGTGTTCCTGCTGCTGATGATGGTGGCGGTCGTGGCCGGCATCATCTTCGTCGAGCGCGGCCATCGTCGAATCACGGTGCAGTACGCCAAGCGCGTGGTCGGCCGGCGCCAGTACGGCGGCTCGAGCACGCACATCCCGCTGAAGGTCAACACCGGCGGCGTCATCCCGGTCATCTTCGCCTCGTCGATCCTGGCGTTCCCCGCCACCATCGCCACGATGTTCCCGACCGGCTCGTGGGGCCGCGCCATCACGGATCAGCTCGGCTACAACATGCCGCTCTACAACCTGCTCTACGTGGTGGGCATCATCTTCTTCGCCTACTTCTACACCGCGATCATCTTCAACCCGGATGACGTGGCGGAGAACATGCGCAAGTACGGCGGGTTCATTCCCGGCATCCGGCCGGGCAAGCGGACGGCGGAGTACATCGACACGATTCTCAGCCGCATCACGCTGGTCGGCGCGGTCTACCTCGCGGTCATCGCGCTGATCCCGACGTTCCTGATCAGCGGCGTGCGCCTGGCGCCGATCCCCGGGATCGGCGAGCAGCTCGAGGCGCTGATGCCGCAGTGGGTGTCGACGGGTCTCGGCGTCACGTTCTTCTTCGGCGGCACCTCGCTCCTCATCGTCGTCGGCGTGGCCATGGACACCGTGAACCAGGTCGAGTCGCAGCTCATCATGCGGCACTACGACGGGTTCATGAAGAAGACCAGGATTCGCGGACGCCGGGGCTGATCAGGGGCGCAGGTGGGGCTGAACATCGTCATGCTCGGGCCGCCCGGGGCGGGAAAGGGCACCCAGTCGGCGCGCTTTGCGCGCGAGCGCGGCCTGCCCAAGATCTCGACGGGGGACATCCTCCGCGACGGGGTCAAGGAGCAGTGGCCCGTGGCGCTGGCCGCCAAGGCGAAGATGGATCGCGGCGAGCTGGTGGACGACGACACGATGGTGGCGATCGTCCGCGAGCGGCTGTCGCGGCCGGACGCGAAGCCCGGGTTCGTCCTCGACGGCTTTCCGCGGACGGTGGCGCAGGCGCGCGCGCTCGACCAGCTGGTCGAGGAGCGCGGCAGCGGGCCGCTGGTCGTCGTGGACATCGTCGTTCCCGAGCAGGAGCTGGTGCGGCGGCTGGCCGAGCGGCGCATCTGCTCGGGGTGCGGCACCAACGCCGAGCCGGGCGAGGCGGCGGCGGCGGCCTGCAAGCGCTGCGGCGGCGAGATGGTGACGCGCGTCGACGACGACAGGAACGTGGTGATGGAGCGCCTCAAGGTCTACCAGCGCACCACCAGGCCGCTCGTCGAGTACTACCGCGAGCGGCCGACGTTCCGCGTGGTGAACGGCGCGCAGCCGCCGGACCGGGTCGCGCACGAGCTCGACACCGTGATCGACGACGCGGCGGCCGTGGGCGGGGCGGTGGCGTGATCGTCTGCCGGTCGAAGGCGGAGATCGACAGGCTCCGCCGGGTGAACCAGCTCGTGGGGCGGATTCTCGCCGACCTGCGCGGGAGGGCGGCGCCCGGCGTGACGACGCAGGAGCTCGACGCGTATGCCGAGGCGCAGGTGCGCGCGGCGGGCGCCGAGCCGGCGTTCAAGGGGTATCACGGGTATCCCGCCACCGTGTGCGTGTCGGTGAACGAGCAGGTGGTCCACGGGATCCCCTCGGCCCGCACCCTCGTCGACGGAGACATTCTCTCCATCGACATGGGCGCGAAGCTCGACGGGTTTTTCGGCGACTGCGCGGTGACGGTGCCGATCGGGCGCGTGTCGCCGGAGGCGGAGACGCTCCTGAAGGTGACGCAGGAAGCGCTCTTCATGGGCATCGACGCGGTGAAGCCGGGCGCGCGGGTGTCGGACATCGGCGCCGCCGTGCAGCGGCACGTGGAGGCGCACGGGTTCTCGGTGGTGCGCGAGTTCGTCGGGCACGGCATCGGCAGCGCGCTGCACGAGGAGCCGCAGATCGCCAACTACGGACCCGGCGGCCGCGGTCCCCGGCTGTCGGAAGGGATGGTCCTGGCGATCGAGCCGATGGTGAACTTCGGCGACCCGGCGGTGAAGGTGCTGGGCGACGGGTGGACGGCGGTGACGCGCGACGGGAGCCTGTCGGCGCACTTCGAGCACACGGTGGTCGTCACCGGCGACGGGCGGGAGATCCTGACGCTGCTCGAGCAGGACGCCGACAAGGCGCGCGAGCTGCTCCCTCACGCGCATTTGTGATGTGTGACTCGTGATTTGTGACGTATGGATGATTCACGAATCGCAAATCGCACATCGCAGATGGAAGGCGTCGTCGCGGCGCAGCTGCCGAGCGGGTTGTATGCAGTGACCGTCGAGGGCGCGCGGGTGACGGCGCACATCGGCGGCGGGGTCGAGAAGAACTTCGTCCGGGTGCTCGTCGGCGACCGGGTCGTCGTGGAGCTGACGCCGCGGGATCTGACCCGCGGCCGGATCGTGAGAAAGCTGTAGGACCTTATGAAGGTACGAGCGTCGGTGAAGAGAATTTGCGACAAGTGCAAGGTCGTGCGCAGGCGCGGTGTCGTGCGCGTGATCTGCACGAACTCGAAGCACAAGCAGAGGCAGGGATAAGCGATGGCGCGTATTGCTGGCGTCGATCTGCCGCGGACCAAGCGGGTCGAGATCGGGCTGACCTATATCTACGGGATCGGGCGGAAGCGCTCGAACGACATCCTGTCGGCGGCGGGCGTGAGCGGGGACATCCGCGTCAAGGACCTGTCGGAAGACGATGTCCGCAAGATCAGCCGCGTGATCGAAGAGGTGGGCGGCGTCGAGGGCGACCTCCGCAAGGAGATCTCGATGAACATCAAGCGGCTGATGGAGATCGGCTGCTACCGCGGCCTGCGCCACCGCCGCAACCTGCCCGTGCGCGGGCAGCGCACGCGCACCAACGCGCGCACGCGCAAGGGGCCGCGCAAGGGTGCGGTCGCCCGGCGGAAGGCCGAGACGAAGTAATCGCTGAGGAATCATGGCCAAGACTGAAGCAGCGGCAACACCCGACGTTCCCAAGAAGGGCGAGGGCGGCAAGAAGGCGCCCAAGAAGACCTTCAAGAAGCGCGGCGAGAAGCGCGTGGTGCACCACGGCTACGTGCACATCCACGCCTCGTTCAACAACACGCACATCACGATCACCGACACCGAGGGGAACGTGATCGCGTGGTCGAGCGCGGGCGGCATCGGCTTCAAGGGCTCGCGCAAGGGAACGCCGTTCGCGGCCACCCAGGCCGCCATGAACGCCGGCAACGCCGCCAAGAACTACGGCCTGCGCTCCGTGGACGTGCGGGTGAAGGGGCCGGGGTCGGGCCGCGAGTCGGCCATCCGGGCGCTGCAGACCGTCGGCATCGAGGTGAAGTCGATCCGCGACGTCACGCCGAATCCGCACAACGGCTGCCGTCCGACCAAGCGTCGCAGGGTGTGAGAATCGATGATTTGTGATTTGTGATCTGTGATGTGACATCACGAATCGCAATTCGGAAATCGCAAATGACAAGGATCGACTGAATGGCGAGATACATCGGACCCGTCTGCCGCCTGTGCCGCCGCGAGGGCATGAAGCTGTTCCTCAAGGGCGAGCGCTGCTACATGGAGAAGTGCGCCATCGAGAAGCGCAACTTCGCGCCCGGGCAGCACGGCAAGACGCGGAAGTCGAAGATGGCCGGCTACGGCATCCAGCTGCGCGAGAAGCAGAAGGTGAAGCGCATCTACGGCGTGCTGGAGGACCAGTTCCGCGGCTACTTCGAGCAGGCCGAGCGCACGCGCGGCATCACCGGCGAGACGCTGCTGCAGCTGCTCGAGCGGCGGCTCGACAACGTGACCTACCGCCTCGGCTTCGCGACCTCGCGCCCGCAGGCGCGCCAGCTCGTGCGCCACGGCCACTTCACGGTGAACGGCCGCAAGGTGGACATCCCGTCGTACTCGGTGAAGCCGGGCGACGTCATCGCCGTGCGGCAGAGCAGCCGCAAGGCGCCGGCGATTCTCCACGCCATGGAGGAGGTCAAGGGGCGCGGCATCCCCGAGTGGCTGCAGTTCGACGCCGAGGGGATGTCGGCCAAGGTCGGCTCGGTGCCGACGCGCGCGCAGATCAACCTGCCGGTGCAGGAACAGCTCATCGTCGAGCTTTACTCGAAGTAGGCCGGGTGCCCGGCGGGTCCGCTCACGGGACCCGGCGCGGAACCCGCCCTACGTCGCATCCGCCGGCCCGCAGCTTTACAGACCTGCAGCGGGAGGCCGGCGGACACGACTCGCAGGTCTGGAGGCCGCACCTGGCGGCCCGTTCGCGAAAGGAAGCACTCCATGCTGTGGAAAGGTTTTCAGCGTCCCAAGCGGCTCGAGTTCGAGCGCGACACCCTCACCGACCGGTTCGGCCGGTTCTACGCGCAGCCGTTCGAGCGCGGCTTCGGCACGACCATCGGCAACGCGCTGCGCCGCGTGCTGCTCTCCTCGATTGAGGGCGCCGCCATCACCGCGGTGAAGATCGACGGCGTGCTCCACGAGTTCTCGCCGATTCCCGGCGTGGTCGAGGACGCCACCGACATCATCCTCAACCTGAAGCAGATTCCGCTGAAGCTGCACGTCGACTACACGAAGACGCTGTACCTGCGCGTGGACAAGCCGGGCATCGTCCGCGCCAAGGACATCGAGGGCGACGCCGACGTCGAGATCCTCGAGCCGGAAGCGCACATCGCCACGGTCTCCGAGGGCGGCAAGCTGCACATGGAGCTGCGCATGAAGCGCGGCCGCGGCTACGTCTCGGCGGACAAGAACTTCGACGAGGACCTCGGCATCGGCTGGATCCCCGTCGACTCGGTGCACTCGCCGGTCAAGAAGGTGAACTACCTCGTCGAGGCGGCGCGCCTCGGCCAGACCACCGACTACGACAAGCTGACCATCGACGTGTGGACCAACGGCTCGGTGACCGCGCGCGACGCCGTGTCGCTGGCCGCCAAGCTCATTCGCGATCACCTCAACATCTTCATCAACCTCGAGGAGGCGGGTGAGGCGACCGAGGCCGCGGCCGAGCAGCCGCGTGCCGGCGCGCTCAACGAGAACCTCGACAAGAGCGTCGAGGAGCTGGAGCTCTCGGTGCGCTCCTACAACTGCCTGAAGAACGCGAACATCCGGACCATCCGCGAGCTCGTGCAGAAGACCGAGGCCGAGATGCTGAAGACGAAGAACTTCGGCCGCAAGTCGCTGAACGAGATCAAGGAGATCCTGCACAGCATGGGCCTGAGCCTGGGCATGAGGCTCGATCAGCCCGCGCAGGCACACCAGGAGTAGTCGGCAGCGGGCAGTGGGCAGCCGGCAGGAAACGCTATGAGACACAACGTTGGACACCGGAAACTGGGCCGCGTCACCGAGCATCGCCTCGCGCTGCTGCGGAACCAGGCCACCGCGCTGCTGCGGCACGAGCGCATCGAGACGACGATGCCGAAGGCCAAGGAGCTGCGGCCGTTCGTCGAGCGCCTGATCACGATCGCCAAGCGCGGCGTCGCCGCGGGCGACGCCAACGGCAGGACCCTGGCGGCGCGGCGCCTCGTCGCCGAGGACATCCAGGACAAGGCCGTCGTCGGCAAGCTGTTCGAGACGATTGCGCCGCGCTTCGCGGAGCGGCCGGGCGGCTACACGCGCATCCTGCGCGTCGGCTTCCGGCGCGGCGACTCCGCCGAGGTGGCGCAGGTCGAGCTCATCGGCAGCGAGTACGATCCGCGCACGGCGGAGGTGAAGGGCGACGAGGAGAAGGACGCCGCCGAGAAGCCGAAGGCCAAGGGCGTCGGCGACCGCCTGAAGGCAGCCGCGTCGCGCATGCGCGGCGGCAAGGACCAGGGCGGCTCCAAGGCGCAGGCGGGCGGCCAGACGAAGGGCGCCGCGCGCAAGGCCACGACGCCGCGCAAGGCTGGCGGATCATAACAAGGCCCAAGGCCCAAGGCCCAAGGCCCAACGCCCAACGCTCAAGCTCCAGACAGAGGCCCGGCCGACGACGTCGCCGGGCCTTTTGTTTTTGCAATGGCGATTGTGTGGGTCTGGTAATCTCGGCGCCAAATGATCGAGCAGCTATTGCGTACCGCCGCATTTCTTCTCACGATGGCCGCGGCATTCTGGCTTGGGATCCTCCAAAGCAAGCGCTCAATTCGGCAGCTCGGTCATGCGCCCCCTTGGTACGACGTGTTGGTACATCAGCTGGGATTCATGGCCCTTTTTGTCATGGCGTTCTGGGCTGTGTCCGCTTCGTTCGCGTGGAGTGCCGTCGCACTCGTTGTTGGGGCGACATTCTTGGGGCATGTCGTCTACGTTGTGATAGGAGCGGTCTCCGGCTTTTGGCTCGAGGAGAAGCGAAACAAGCTCGCGTTTTTGATGTTCGCTTCATCTTACGAGCGCGGGTTTCTAAACGCCGCGAGACGACAACTCCAAGTTTCACAAATTGCCATTTCAGCTATCGCGATAAGTGTCCTCGCGATGTCGGTAATCGGGACTCTATGGGTGTTTTGGACCGAAGGACCTAGTGCTGCGAAGCCCGTCCGCTTGGCATGGACGCTCTTCATCATGCCGTCGATTCTGGGCGCAGTCATGATGATGGTTGCAATGTGGCCCGCAGTGGCGACAACCCATGGCGACGATGACGTGCGCAACTCGTCGTTGGCGTTTGGCCTGATGCTGGTATTCCCGATCGCGGCATATCTAGCTGTTCCGAGACTTGTGTCTGAACAGGCCGGTGCCTCGTTACCTAGTGCGGCCGACACCTGGGTGATAGTCTCGGCGCCGTTTCTGATTTACTTGTTCGCGTTTGTTTGCCCGTTCTTCTTGGGCCTGTCCTTATCCAGGCATCGCACGAAGCAACTCCTCGAGTGGCGTAAGCAGTGGCTACGTTCGCTGGCGGGCGTTGCAAGGCTGCCGGAGAGTCAATTCCGCGAAGCACGGATGGTGCAGGTGTTGACCGACCTCGAGCGCGAGATCACGCGCACGGTGCTAACTACACCGCTCCTACAGGTGATTCACTTCGCTGTAGAAGGCCGTTGGGTGTCACACGATCGAGAACTGATCAGGTATCGCGGGGTACTGGCGGCCTCTACGAGCGGACAGGTATCCGGTATCGTCGTCGATGAATTGAAGGACCTCGATTCCGTCGGTACTCCGGGACGCAATGTTATCGCGGGGCTGATCTCCGGTGCCGTGACTGCTGGAGTACCTTGGGTACTATCTACGTGGCAATCGGAGGTGACGGCCTTGGTTCGCCGTCTGGTCGTCGAGCTCTAAGGCTCGGTGGAAATGCCTAAGCCGAGCCCGCCTCGTTGAGACAGTTTAGAAGGGCCACCAGCCGCCGTCGTCGCGGCGGTCCCGATCGCGATCGCGATCGCGGTCGTCACGCCGCCGTGCGCGATCGTCCCGATCTCTCGCGCGATCCCAGAAGTTGTCGTTGCGCGTCCAGCCCTTGTCGCGGCACACGCCCAGCCGTGAACCGGATGGCCCTGCCCGCTGCGGCAGAACGCCGGGCCGTTGCCCTTGGCCTTCCCGCCATGGTCACCTCCGGATGGGCATCACTCATGGTCCGTGCCACGCGGAATCAGGCCTGATTTCAGCCGTCCGCACGGCTGAGCGTCCGCTCCGGAGCACGGCCGCTGACCTCGGTAGAATTCAGGAGAGAAAGAGTGTGACCAGACGCATCGCGGGCGGCATCGCCGGAGGAGTCCTGTTCTGCAGCGTCATGTACGCGGGCTGCGTCGGGTTTCTCTGGGCGAATGAGACGCGCATCGTGTTCCGGAGTCACATCTCGCACGCGGCGGCGTCGGCGTGGATGCCGGGCGGCATGGAGCTGATCGAGATCGTGGCTGCCGACGGCCAGAAGCTCGAGACGCTGCGGCTCGACGCCGGCGACCCGGCGGCGCCGTGGATCGTGTTCTTCCACGGCAGCGGCCATTCGATTCGCAACCCCCGCGTGCAGGGGCAGCTCGATCAGCTGCGCGCGCTCGGGTACAACGTGCTGGCGCCCGAGTACCGGGGCTTCGGCCGCAACGAGGGGACGCCGAGCGAGAGCGGGCTCTACGAGGATGCGCGCGCGGCGTACCGGTATCTGACCGTCGAGCGCCGCGTGTCTCCGTCGGGGATCGTGCTGGCCGGACGCTCCCTCGGGTCGGCGGTCGCCGTCGAGACCGCATCCCGCCTGCCGAGCGCGGGCGTTCTGCTGTTCAGCCCCATCGACTCGATCCCGCTCATGGGCAGCCGCATGTACCCGTGGGTGCCGGTCAGCCTGCTCGCGTCGAGCCGCTTCGACTCGTTGGGCAAGATCGGGCGCGTGCGCGCTCCTGTGGTTGTCGTCCATTCGCCGAGCGACCGCTGGGTGCCGATGGCGGCCGCGCGCGAGCTGTTCGCGCGCGCAGGCGGGCCGAAGGTGATGATCGAGACGACCGGCGGCCACAACCGCGCCGGCTTCGACAACGTCGACGAGCTTCGCGCGGCGCTGTCGGCGTTCTGGCCGACAACGGCGGTTGACGATTCCGAATCCGGCGGCTGGCACGGCCCGCGCGCGTCGCACTAACCTCTTTTCCATCACGGACTAGCGGCGACACCCGTCGATGCCGGGCGGCGGTCCAGCCGTTGCTCGCCACGGTGCGGCATGTCGCCGCACCGTGTTGCCGCATCGCTGCTCGTCGCGCTCGCGACGACCCTCCAGACACCCGCCGTGGGGACGCAGGACGAGATCGTCGCGCGCGGATTCCAGGATCCGGTCGGCGTCGCGGTCAGCGCAGGCGGCCGGATCGTCGTCTCGGATCGCGCCGCAGGCACGATCGTCGAGGTCGGGTCCAACGGCCGCCGCACAGTGCTCCTGCGGCGCCTCGACGCTCCCGCAGGCATTGCGTTCGACGAAGACGATGGTCTGCTGATCGCGGAGGAGCGCGCGGGGCGCGTGCTCCGGCGGGATGCGTCCGGCGCGATGGGCATCGTTGCGTCGGGGATTCTTCGGCCGCGCTGGATTGCCGTCGGCACGGGCGGCCATCTCTACGTCACTGAGCGTCGTCGTCGCATCGTTCATGTCACGCCGTCGGGTGAGGTACGGACCGTCGCGCGGGGATTCCGCGGGCTCGCCGGCCTCGCTGTCAGCAACGGTGTGCTGTACGCGGCGGCCCGCCGGCTCGACACCGACCGCGGTCGCCGCGACACCGAGATCGTCGCGTTCGAGCTGCGCGCCGACGGGGCTGCTGCCGGTCCGATGCGGACGCTCTTGCGCGACACCGCGAAAGAGCCGGTGGCTCTTGCCGCCGACCACCTTGGCGCGCTGGTCGCGAGCGTCCGCCGGGACAGCCGTGGCCGGGACCGCGGCGGCGTGATCAAACAAAGTCCGGCCGGTGAGTTCGCGGCGCTTGCGAGCACCCTCCGAAGTCCGCGGGGCGTCGCGTTCGAGCCGGCCGGCCACCTGCTGGTGGTGGAAGCGGAGCCGGTGCGGCAGCTCCGGCGATACCGCGCGCCGTCCCCGCCCGACGCGGTGGTGCCGCCGTTCACGAATACCGCGCCACTGGCGCTCAGCGGCCACGCGGCGCCCGGCAGCCTGGTGCAGGTGTTTGCCGACTTGTCTGCTGGGCCGCGTGCGTCTGCGGCAGCCGACGCCTCGAGCGGCGCGTTCACCGCGGCCGTCCCGCTTGGGCTCAACGAGGAGACCCGCTTCCTGCTGACCGCGACCGCGAGCGGCGGCCGGGGCCTCACGTCCGCTGCGAGTTCCCACGTCGTCGTTCACGACGACCACCTGCCCGTGCTGTCCGTCGCCGAGCCCGCGCCGGGCATCTACACCCGGGCCGACGTGCCGCTCCGCGCGCAGGCGGATGACGATGGCAGTGGCGTCGCGAAGGTGGCGGTTCTGTGGGACGACACGGTTGCCGCGCGTTTCGAGAATCCAGATCCGGACCTGCCGATGGAAGTGACGGCAAGCCTCAGCACGGCCTCGCTGGCGGAGGGGCCTCGCGCGCTCACGGTCACCGCGGCCGATCGCGCCGGAAACGGCGCAAGCACGGCGCTGCTCGTCACCGTCGATCGGACCCCGCCTGAGACGCGCATCGTCAGCGGGCCCGCCGGCACGATTGCCGAACCCGCGGCCACCTTCGTCGTGGAAGCGCAGGACGTGCATTCACCGGTCGTCGAGTTCGCCTGGCGGCTGGATGCCGGCGCCTGGTCGCCGTTCGGCCTGGTCTCGACCGTTTCGTTGACCGGACTGACGCCAGGCGAGCATCGCTTCGAGGTGAAGGCGCGCGATCTGGCGGGCAACGAGGACCTGACGCCGGCCGTTCAGGCGTTCATCGTCCGCTCGCTGCGGTTGTCGCTGCTCGAGCCGGCGGACGGCGCCGTCGTGACGGGCGGTTCTCTGTGGCTTCGCGGCACCGTGGAGGGCGGCGCAGGCGAGGTGGCCGTGACGGTGCCGCTGCCGGAGGGACTCGGTGGAATGGCCGGAGCGCCGGTTGAAGACGGCCGCTTCGCGCTCGAGATTCCGGCGGATCCGTCGCTCGCCACGCTGAGGGCCGTCGCGACGGACAGTTCAGGGGCCACTGCGGAGGCGAGCGTCACCCTCATCATGGCGCCGGATGGCAGCGAAGTGCAGACGCTCAGCGTCTGGCCGCCGGGCGGGCTCGCCCCGTTGCCGGTTCGCGTGAGCGTCGCCGGGTTCGTCGGCGCGCCGGTGGCGATCGACTTTGAGGGCGACGGCACCGTGGATTTTGACGGCGTGCCGGACGATGACAGCCTGTATTTCACCTACGCGACCGCAGGTATCCACGTCCCGGCGCTCCGGTTTACGGCGCCGGATGGCACGGTGCTGACGCAGCGCGCGGTAGTCGAGGTGTACGACGGCTCCCGCCTCGACGCACGGCTGCAGGCGGTCTGGGCGGGGTTCCGGGATTCTCTGCGCAAAGGTGACGTCGCGGCGGCCGTATCGTTCATTGCGGCGGAGCGCCGCGGCGGGTGGGCCGAGTACTTCGCGTCGCTGCCGCCGGATGCGTTCGAGGACGTGGACCTCGTGTTCACCGCCATCACGCTGGTCGAGGCCGGCTACGGCGGCGCGCAGTACGAGATGGTCGCCGAGCGCGACGGCCTGATCTACTCCTACGCCGTCTGGTTCCGGCTCGACGCGGACGGCCGCTGGCGTCTGTGGCGGTTCTGAGCACGCTCCTGCAAGCGAGGCTCACATGAAACTCACCGTCGCTGCTCTCGTCGCCGTACTCACAGCCGCCTGTGCCGGCCCTGAAATCCGCGGCCCGTTTCGGAATCAGTACATCGACGTGGACACGGGCAAGCCTATCCAGGGAGTCGTCTTCCTTGCTGTCTGGGAGAAGGTCTACCCGACCGTCACCGGTGACGGCGGGCGGTACTTCTACGAGGCCCGCGAGGCTGTCAGCGGCCCCGACGGGCGGGTTGAGATTCCAGCGGTGAGTCCTTTGAACTCGATATTCACCTTAGAGGTGACGTTCCACGCCTTCGGAGCGGGATATGGCTATGCGGACGACAACGTCTTGGTGACACCTCCGAGCGGTAAGGCGTACATCGACCCGACCGTCACGCGAATGCGAAGGTTACCGTCCCGCGAAGAGCGGTGCCAATTCTTGCGTCACCTGTCGTCGCCATCCGTACCCGAGAACACTCTGAGGATTCCTAAGTATCTGGCGGTAACTCACGGTGAGAGCGACGCGTTACGGTGTGGCTCTTTGTAGGGAGAGAGTTATGTTGCCGAGGGGCGCGCTTACGTTGCTAGTAGTCCTTGCCGCTGGTTATAGCTCAGCGAATCTAACCGCGCTGAATGTCTCGACGCATCGTCTGATCAATTCCGCTGCTCTCGAGTACGCGGCCTTCGACAACTACATTCGCTCGTCTCTCGGACTCGTCGGCGCGCGTGAAACACGTCTCCGCAGAGGAGCACAGGCGTTCACCATTGAGCAATGGATCGAGGAGGGCGGCGAACACGAAGACGATGGCGTACCGATAAACAGTCGGTATCTCAACCACTTCCACAACCCTCTCAAGGCGTGGCCTGAAGCGGGTCTGAACTTCCTGACCCAGCGTCGCTCATCCATTCATTGGATGCAGAGTGCCGATCAATCGCCTGGCGGGAATTGGTCGTGGCAACGCGCGCGTGAACTCTATTTTCGCGCCCTGACCGTCTCAGACGCGCAAGAACGAGAAGCGGCCGCTGCGGACATGTTCCGGGCGCTCGGCCACGTCATGCACCTCGTCGTGGATGCCTCCGTGCCCGAGCACACACGAGACGATGCGCATCCGTTCGGCGAGATCTCGCGAAAGTACTTGTTCCGCAAGAAGGCGGGAAACTACGAATACTGGGTGTCGGATCAGCATGACGGCGCGAACGACACGCAGAAGAAAGCCGCCGAGGCAGCGTTCCGCGCGCGGTATCTGTCGAGCCCGATCGCGATCGACACCTCGGTGTTCAACATCGTGTTGCCGCCTGGAGAGACGATCGCGAAGGCGCCGGTCGCGCGGCTCATCGACTCTGACCGGTACGAGCAGGAGGCGCTGGATCCGAACCTGACGCTGTCGGGTCCCATCGGGCTCGCCGAGTTCGCGAGCGCGAACTTCTTCAGCGAGGACACGCTGACGGGCCAGTTCACCTTTCCCCGCCGCGATGCGCTGACGCCAAACCCGCGCGTGGCGCCGCACAGCCCGCAGGTCCGCCGCTATTTCGCCAAGCCTGCAGGCCAGGGACTGCCGACAAGCGTCGCCCTGGCCGAGTGCGCAAGCGAGAGCGTTCTGAGCCGGTGGAGCGCCGGCAGGCCGGCGCCGTATCCGTGCGTGGACGAGGCCGTGTGGGAGGAGACGGCCACGCACATGCTGCCGCGCGCCGTCGGGTACGCGCGCGGCGTGCTCGACTACTTCTTCCGCGGCAAGGTCGGTGTCCGCCGCGTTGGTCCCATCGGCAGCACGCTGATCTTCATCGACGTGGAGAACCAGTCGGCCGAACCGCTCGAGGGCGTGTTCGAGGTCTACGGCCGCTATCAGAAGGGGAGCGCTTCCGAGGAACGAGTCCGGTGGTCCGTCCTCAATGGCGGTAACCCAATCTCGCTCGCGCCGGGCGCGTGGAATCGATATCCGCTCGACGTACCGCCCGATGACCCCACCGGCTTCTTCGTGCTCGTCTTCCGCGGGCGCCTGGGGCTGGAGGAGAACGCGGTCGCGGGGCAGGTATTCGCTGCGCCGCAGGTGGACGTGATTCAGGCCTCCTACGACGCGGACGCCGCAAGCACCTGCGCGGTGACGCGGCCGGCGCCGACGTTCAACTTGCCGTTCCGAGAGCTGCTCGAATGCACCTGGCAGCCGGTCAACCACCGCGTCGAGGGCCGCATCGCGAGCAATTTCCGTGAGAGCGATAGCGGGAATCCATCCGACCCCATCATCGAGCGCATCCAGGCGACGTGGGAAGGGACCGGACCGGTCGTCCCGGCGCCACTGCGCATCAACGACATCGATTCTGCCGCCGGCGTGTGGCAGCGCGCGGGCGCCGAGCCGAACCCCGAGGCGTTCACCATCGTGGACCCCGCTGCGCGTCCCGGCACCAGCAGGCTCATGCTCAGGGTGACCATTCGGGGCGGGACCGTCGTCACCACGCAGCTGGCGACGTTCCGCAGCCTGAGGACCTCAGCCGAGAAGCAGGCGCGCCTGTTTGCGACAGGGGGCTACTTTCTCTACACGCTCCGCAACACGTCCGTGGTCATGAACATTGATGCCGGGCGATTGGCCACCGCCGCGATCGGCGGGTATCCGTTGCCGACGTCCATTCAAGGCGACTTTCTCCCGCCAGGGTTTGCCATCCGCAGCGGAGGGGTGACGGTCAGCGGCACCCAGGGCGGCACGGCGACGCACGGCCGCAACACCTTCCTCCAGGAGCTGACGGGAACGATCCTCCAGGCGCAGGCGGTGCTGGCGCCGATCGTGCTGACGGCTCCGTTTCCAGAGGCGCCCGACCTCGATTTCAGCGCGTCCGTGAATCCACGGCCTCTGTCTGGGGGTGCTCTCCTGGGATGGAAGACGTTCGTCGACGCCGAGGGGCCGGAGCCGTACTCGATCACGCTCCGAGTGCGCCAGGCGCAGTAGTCGCGCACACGGCAGTAGTCGCGCACACGAAAAGGCCCTGGCGGCGGGAGCCGCCAGGGCCGAACGTCGAACCCGGAACCCGGAACCCGGAACCTCAGACTTCTTCGACCGCTTCCTGCCCCCGCTCCGCCCGTGCGGCGGCGATGATCTTGCCCTGCAGGTGCTGCGGCACTTCTTCGTAGTGCGAGTACTCCATGTGGTACGACCCGCGGCCGCCGGTCGCCGACGTGAGGTGCTGCTCGTAGGTCAGCATCTCCGCCATCGGCACCTGCGCGCGGATCACGGTCATCGCCCCGCGCGTGTCCATGCCCGCAATGCGGCCGCGCCGGCCGTTCAGATCGCCCATCAGGTCGCCGGCGAAGTCGCTGGGCGAGTAGACCTCGACCTTCATCACCGGCTCGAGGATCGTGGGGCGCGCCCGCGTCATCGCGTCCTTGAACGCCAGCGAGCCCGCCATCTTGAACGAGAGCTCGTTCGAGTCCACCTGATGGTACGACCCGTCGAACACGGTCGCCTTGAAGTCCACCATCGGGTAGCCGGCCAGGAAGCCGCGCATCCGCGCGTCCTGGATGCCCTTCTCGACGGCCGGGACGAACTGGCGCGGGATCGCGCCGCCGAAGATGTCGTCCTCGAACTGGAAGTCGCTCCCGCGCGGCAGCGGCTCGACCCTGATCTTGCAGTCGCCGAACTGCCCGTGGCCGCCGGTCTGCTTCTTGTGCCGGCCGTGCGCTTCCGTGGAGGCGGTAATCGTCTCCCGGTACGGGATCCGCGGCGGCTTCAGGTTCACCTCGACGCCGAACCGGCGCTTCAGCTTCGCCACCGTGACCTCGATGTGAAGCTGGCCCTGGCCGGCCAGCAGCAGCTCGTGCGTCTGCGGGTCGCGGGTGTAGCCGATGGTCGGGTCCTCCTCGCGGAGTCGCTGCATCGACTGGTTGATCTTGTCCTCGTCCCCGCGCGACTTCGGCTCGATCGCGTACGAGAGCACGGGCTCCGGGAACGTGATCTCGGCGAACTTCACCTTGGTCGTCTTTTCGGCGAGGGCGTCGTTGGTCTTCGTGTCCTTCAGCTTCGCGACGGCGCCGAGGTCGCCCGCCTTGAGCTCCGCCACGTGTGTCTGCGTCTTGCCCTGCAGCGCCAGCAGGTGGCCCAGGCGCTCCGGCGAATCGTGCGTGGCGTTGTGGACCGTCGTGTCCGACTTCAGCGTCCCCGACACCACGCGCAGCATGGTGATGCGGCCGGCGAACGGATCCGCAATCGTCTTCCAGACGAATGCGGAATACGGCGCCGTGTCGCTCGCCTTCACCGTGGTGTCGGTGCCGTCCGGCGCCAGCGCGGGAAAGTCGCGCTCGGCGGGCGACGGCACGTAGCTGGCGATCGCGTCCAGCAGCGGCTGCGCGCCGATGACGTGCAGCCCCGACGTGCAGACGAGCGGGTAGAGCTTGCCGGCGACCGTCGCCGCGCGAAGACCCGACACGAGCTGCTCCTGCGTCAGGGTCCCTTCGGCGAAGAACGTCTCCATCAGGGACTCGTCCGCCTCGGCCACCATCTCGATGAGCTGCTCGCGTGCCTTGCCGGCGCTGTCCGCCAGCGCCGCCGGCACGTCGCCTTCGGTCACCTTGCCGCTGCCATCGGCGGCAAACGTCAGCGCCTTCATGCGCACCAGGTCCACCACGCCCGTGAAGCCGCGCTCCTCGCCGAGCGGCAGCTGAATGGGCACGATCTCGCGGGCGCAGTCGCGGTGCAGCGACGCAAGCGTGCGCTCGAGGCTCGCGCGGTCGCGCTCCAGGCGGTTGACGGCGACGACGCGGGGGAGACCGAGGCCGGCGGCCTCGCTCCAAAGCTTTTCAGTCTGCACCTCGACGCCGGCGACGGCGTCGACGACCACCACGGCGGCTTCCACGACGCGCAGCGCGGAGCGGGCGTCGGTCAGGAAGTTCGCGAAGCCGGGGGTGTCGATGAGGTTGATCTTGGATTTCTGCCACTCGGTGTGGGCCAGGCTGGAGGAGAGGGTGTGCTTGCGGGCAATCTCTTCTTCGTCGAAGTCGGTGACGGTGGACCCGTCATCGACCCTGCCCAGCCGGTTGACGGCGCCCGAGGCGAAGAGCAGGGCGGCCACCAGCTGCGTCTTGCCGCACCCGCCATGACCGACGACGGCCACGTTGCGGATGGCGGCGGCATCATAGACCTTCATAGGGGTAGTCCTCCTGACCTGTGGGTCGACCCACGCAGGCGTGGATCATAGTCGGGGAGGTCACAGAACGGCACATCAGACAAGAATGTCTGTTTGACACTTTAGATCGACGATTTTGTCTGTCGTAAGGCGTCTCGTACAGGACCGGGGACCCGCGGCGGACCGCCCGCGCCCGGGGCATCGGACTGATTCAGACACGAATGTCGACGTCAGTGGCCGTTCTGACAAAATTGTCACCATCATCGCTGCGGGCCGGACCTTCCGGAACAGCGTGTTTTCGGAACAAATTCACGCCGATCGCCGGTTTCCGCGTGGCCCTGCCGGCTGGATCCCATCTTGCTCAGCGGCCGGGCAACGCCCGCATGAAGCGGGGCGTGTTCCCCCACGGTCAACCCGGACCCTGGTCACTGTCGCTGAGGTGAGGAATGAATCAAGCTGACACCGCATGGATGTTGATTTCAACGGCGCTGGTGCTGCTCATGACGCCCGCGCTGGCTTTCTTCTACGGCGGCCTCGTCCGCTCCAAGAACGCCCTCAACACCATGATGATGAGTTTCATCTCTCTGGGGTTCGTGGGCGTGCTCTGGGCCGTGGTGGGGTACTCGCTCGCCCTGACCGCGGGCAATAACTGGCTCGGCGACATGTCGGCGTCGTTCCTGACCGGTGTGGGCCTCGCCAACACCGGCAGCATCCTCGGCGACGTGTTGACCATTCCGCACGTGCTCTACATGGCCTTCCAGGCCACCTTCTGCATCATCACGGCGGCGCTGATCTCGGGCGCCATCGTCGAGCGGATGCGGTTCTCGGCCTACCTGCTGTTCATCTCGCTCTGGTCGGTGGTCGTCTACGCGCCGCTGGCGCACTGGGTGTGGGGCGGCGGCTGGCTGGCGGACATGGGGGCGTGGGACTTCGCCGGCGGCACCGTCGTGCACGTCAACGCGGGCGCGGCGGCGCTGGTGGCCGCGCTCGTGGTCGGCAAGCGGTCCGACTACAAGAATGCGCCGATCCTGCCGCACAACGTGCCGTTCGTGCTGCTGGGCGCCGGGCTGCTCTGGTTCGGGTGGTTCGGCTTCAACGCCGGCAGCGCGCTCGCGGCCAGCCCGATCGCGGGCCTGGCGTTCGTGACGACGATGCTGGCGCCCGCGGCCACGCTGGTCGTCTGGACCTTCCTCGACATGATGCGCTCGGGCAAGCCGACGGCCGTCGGCTGCGCCACCGCGATTGTCGTCGGCCTCGTCGCCATCACGCCGGCGGCGGGCTTCATCAGCCCGACGAACGCCATCTTCCTCGGCGCCATCGCGGCGGTGCCGAGCTACTTCGCGTTGATCATCCGCGCCAAGACGAATCTCGACGACTCGCTCGACGTCGTCGCCGCACACGGCGTCGGCGGCACGGTGGGCGCGCTCCTGACCGGTGTCTTCGCCGAGAAGAGCCTGAACGGCCTGTTCGACGGCCTGATCGCGGGCAACCCGGGTCAGGTCGGGATCCAGGGCGCGGCCGTGCTGACCGCGATCGTCTACAGCGGTCTGGTCAGCTTCATCCTGCTCAAGCTGATCGGCATGGTGATTCCGCTCCGCGCCGATGCGACCGACGAGGGCACGGGTCTCGACATCACGCAGCACGGTGAAGAGGCGTACCTGCACGTCGGCGGCGCCTCGCCGGCGGTACACAGGCGGGAGATCGCGGCCGAGCCGGAGCCGCTGCTGCAGCCGCTCAAGTCCAACGGGTAACGCTCACCACCATCCAAGGGAGGCAGCTGTAATGTTGAATCGCGCACGACGTTTTGGACTCTCCGCACTGGCGGCGCTTGCCGTGGCGCTCATGGCCTCGCCGGCCGCGGCCCAGGACGCCGCTCCGGTCGTGGTGGTGACGGGCGGCATCGACTTCGTCAACCAGTACAACTTCCGCGGCATCCGGCAGAACACCGAGGGTGTCTCCGTGTGGCCGTTCGTGGACTTCGGCTTCACGCCGTTCAGGGGCGACGGCTCGCTGAAGACGGTCAACGTCAACATCGGGACCTGGAACGCGATCCATTCGCAGATCAACGACGGCAACAAGCTGTATGAGACCGACTTCTACGGGACGCTCGGCTTCGGTTTCAGCAGGGGCGCGCTGGCGTTCACCTACACGTCCTATACGAGCCCGGCGGATCTGTTCGCGCACGTGAAGGAGCTCTCGGTGAAGGCGTCGTTCGACGACAGCGCGGCGCTCGGCCGCGGCGCGCTCAAGCCCTACGCGCTCGTCGCCTTCGAGATGGACAACCAGGCGGACGCCGGCGACTCGACGGGCACCTACATCGAGCTCGGGATCGCGCCCGGCATCAGCGGATCGAGGGCGTCGCTCGCGATTCCCGTGAAAGTCGGCCTCAGCGGCAGCGACTACTACGAGTTCGCCACGGGCAGCGACTCCACGTTCGGCTACTTCAGCGTCGGGGGTCTCGTCACCGTGCCCATGGGCTCGCACGCCAATATCCACGGCGGCGTGGAGTTCCAGGCCTTCGGCGACACCGTGAGCGAGTACAACGGCCAGGACACCGCCGGGATCGTGTCGATCGGTCTCGGGTTCGCCTTCTAGTTGCAGTCCAACGGGGATGCCGACGATGATTCCTGTCGTCGCCATCCCCGTTATGACCCCGCCACCCGAACCCGGAGATGTTCCTCGTATGTCGATGACCGCGCGGGGCACGGGTTCGACGCTGCGGGCCGCGCTCGACGCCGCGAAGGACGAGCTGCGCGCCGAGACCGCGCGGGGCACGGCAGGGCGCGCGGCCCTCGACCGGCATGCCGGCCGCGTCGACGATCTCCTCCGGCAGCTCTACGAGGAGGCGGGGCAGCCGCAGGCCGCGGCGGCGATCGTCGCGCTCGGCGGCTACGGCCGCCGCCACCTGTCGCTCCACTCCGACATCGACCTGCTCGTGCTCTTCGGCAGCCGCATCGGGCCGTCCGAGGAGCGTTTTCTCCGCGCGTTCATGCATCCGCTCTGGGACCTCGGCGTCGTCGTCGGGCACCAGGTGCGCGAGATCGACGAGTTCTCGGACCTCGAGACCGACAACCCCGAGTTCCTGCTGGCGCTGCTCGACGCGCGGCTCGTGGCCGGCGATCAGGCGCTCTTCGATCGGCAGCAGGCGGTCTTCCACCAGCCGGCGACGCACGCCTGCATCGTGCAGTCGCTCGAGGCGCTCATCGACGAGCGCCATGCGAAGTTCAATTCGACGCTCTACCAGCTCGAGCCTGACGTGAAGGAGGCGCCGGGTGCGCTGCGCGACCTGATGGCGACGCGCACGATCACCGCGCTGACCGATCCGCTGCTGCTGCGCCGCGGTCCCGCCGATCCCGGACGGTTCGAGGAGGCCGAGGACTTCCTGCTCCGCGTCCGCTCGATCCTGCACCTCGAGACCGGCCGCAATCAGAACGTGCTCAGCCACGAGCTCCAGGAAAAGACCGCCGACATCCTCGGCTACCCCGGCAACGAGCCGCGGCAGCGCGTGGAGCGGCTGATGAGCGACTACTTCCGCCACGCGCGGATCGTGTCGCGCTCGCTCGAGTGGACGCGGCGGACGGCGCCGACGCCGGTCGGCCCGAACCTGGGACGGTCGCGCGACGGCGTCCGCTTCCTCGATCCGGTACTGGCCGCGCGCAACCCGGCGTCGTGGGTCGGCGCGTTCCAGGCAGCCGTCGATCTCGGCACCGGGGTCACCGAAGAAGCGCTGTCGTGCATCCAGCAGCACGTGGATCGCTACCGCGCGGAGGACTTCGTCCCCGAGGCGCGCGACCGCGCGGCCCTCATGAAGTTCCTGAAGCCGCGTTCGGGCCTCTACACCGCCCTGTCGCAGATGCACGACTGCGGGATGCTGGGGCGCGTGTTCCCGGAGTTCCAGGCGATCTCGTGGCGGGTGGTCCGCGACTTCTACCACAAGTACACGGTCGACGAGCACACGCTGCTGACGATCCGGAACCTCGAGCGCCTCTCGACGACCGACGCGCCGGAGCGCCAGCGCTTCAAGAACGTGGCGACGAGCCTGCCCGCGCCGGAGCTGCTCGTGCTGTCGCTCCTGCTGCACGACGTCGGCAAGTGGCGCGACGACGACCACCATCTCGAGAGCGTGCGCATGGCGGAAGACGTCCTCAACCGCCTGCAGCTGAGTCCCGAGTCGTGCGAGATGGTGCAGTTCCTGATCCGGAACCACCTCAGGATGTCGCTCGTCGCGTTCCGCCGGGACACCGAAGACCCCGACATCGTCCGCGAGTTCGCGTCGCTGCTCGGCACCGAAGACAAGCTGAAGATGCTGTGCCTGATGACGCTGGCCGACGTCGAGGCGGTGAGCCCGGAGACGCTCACCCCGTGGAAAGAGGAGCTGGTGTGGCGGCTGTACGTCGATACGTACAACCATTTGACGCAGCGCTACGGCGACGAGCTGATCGAGCGCAGCCAGGCGGGGCTGCAGGAGCTGCTGTCGGGCCGGCCGGCGGACATGCCCGAAGCCGAGATCGCGCGCTTTCTCGAAGGCCTGCCGCAGCGCTACCTGCACCTCTTCCCGAAGGAAGCGATCTACCGCCACGTCCGGCTGGCGCGCGACATCAACTCCGACCAGGTGCACCTCTCGCTCGAGTGCGCCGACGCCGTGTGGACGCTCGCGGTCGTCACGCTCGACAAGCCGTTTCTCTTCTCGAACATCTGCGGCGTGCTGTCGTCGTTCGGCATGAACATCCTGCGCGGGCACGCGATGACGAACCCCAACGGGCTGGTGCTGGACGTCTTCCACTTCACCGACGAGGAGCGCTTCCTGGAGCTGAACCCGGACGCGCACCGGCAGGTGCTGCACGTGCTGCAGGACGTCGTCGCCGGCCGCGCCGACGTCAGGCAGCTCGTGCGCGGCCGCGAGCAGAGCGTGCTGCAGCCGAAGACGGCGCCGCGCGTGGCGCCGGTGGTCCACGCCGACAACGAGACGTCGGGGCGCTACACGATCGTGGACATCGTGGCCGGCAATGCGCTCGGGCTGCTGTACCGGATCAGCCGTGTGATTTCGCAGCACGGCTGCGACGTCGACCTCGTGCTCATTTCCACCGAGGGCGAGCGCGCGATCGACGTGTTCCACATCACGAAGGGCGGAGCCAAACTCACCGACGCGGAGCACCGCGGGCTGACGTCCGACCTGCAACGCACACTGGAGGGCACGACATGAAGCTGATCAAGAGCATCGTCCGGCCGAACAAGGTCGACGATGTCAAGGACGCGCTCGCGAAGCTGAACATCTCGGGGATGACCGTCACCGAAGTGCGCGGGCACGGCAAGCAGAAGGGGCACACAGCGATCTACCGCGGCAAGGAGTACAACGTCAGCCTGCTGCCGAAGATGGAGATCGAGATCGTCGTGCCGGACTCGATCGCCGAGGAGGCGATCAAGGCGATCGTGCAGGCGGCGCGCACCGGCGAGATCGGCGATGGCCGCGTGTTCGTGTTCCCGGTCCTCGAGAGCTACCGCATCCGCACCGGCGAAAGGGAGTCCTGAGGCGGCGGGTCCGGCACGGGGGTGAAGTCGTACGGCCGGACCCACTGCGAGTACAGGACCCGGTCGGGCAGCGGCGCGAGGTCCGCGCCGAAGTAGCGCCGCGCGAGCAGCCTCGCCCCGTTCACCGGGGTCATGGTCGGATAGAAGCCCGGATCGCCGTCGGGAAAGTAGTAGGCCGCGAAGATCTCCATGCGCTCGCGCATCATCGTCTCCAGGGACGTGTCGGTGCTCAGGCCCGGGCCGTGGTCGCCGTGGACCACGATCGCCGGCGCGGGACCCGGCTGGCGGAGCGCGGCGTCCACGATGGCGACGAAGCGGTCGAGCACGTACTGCGACTGCTGCGCGTAGCCGTGGAGGTACTCCTGCCGGGGACGGCCGGCGGCGCCTCCCTCCGACATGGTGTACAGGGCGCCTGAGGGCGCCAGCGGGCTCCCGTCGCGGGCGATGACGAACGGCGCGTGGGCGGCCAGGATGTGCGCGAACACGAACGTCGGTTCGGTCCCACGCCGCCATTCCTCGAGCTCTGTCAGCGTGCGGACCAGTTTCCGCCGGTGTCCGTCGAACGACGCGTCGCCGGGGACGGTGCCGAGCGGCACCGCGGCGAGCGGCGTCAGCGCGATCGCCGCCACCTCGAGCTCGTCCAGCCCGCTCACCGCGCACACGCACACGTCAGCCCGGTCGAACTGCCGCGTGGCCATGTAATCCGATCCGAACGCCACGACCCGGTAACCCGCGCGCGACGCCAGCCGCATCAGCGCGTTCTGCTGAACGAGGTAGTCGAGCGGCTCGCGGGTCGTCGACGGCGCGCCCACGACCTGCGCGATGCCGTCCAGGTAATCGAGGTTCAACGCCGACGCGAGCGACAGATAGGTCTGCGCGTAGTTGGCGCGCGCCCGTTCGACGACGTAGAAGCCGCGCGCCCGCAGCGCCTCGACGAACGGCTGCAGGTCCAGGCCGTAGTTGCGGCGCAGCGCGTCCGGCCGTCCGAGCGCGTCGAGGACGATGTAATACACGTCGCGCGAGGGTGAGACCCGTCCGGCGCCCGACAGCGGCGCCGAGGCGAGATGCTCGGCCGCCTCGCGCCAGGTCGGATCCGCGCGCCGGCTGCCCGCCGCCGCCGGGATGAACGCCACCAGCAGCAGGAGAGCGGCGGCCACGGTCAGCGGCATCGCGCTGCGAGGCCGGACCTCCCAGGGCCGGCTGGCGATCGCGGCAATCACGCCCGCCGTCAGGACGTACGGGACCGCGAACCACGGGTCGCCCGGCCAGATCGCCAGGCCCAGCCCGCGAAGACCTTCAGCCGCAGCGCCGTACAGGTTGAACTGGATCAGGAACCACGCCAGCCACGACGACCGTGCGGCAAGGTCGCGCCGGGCGACGCGCAGCGCCACGGTGAGCACGACCGCTGCGGCAGCCGCGGTGATCAGCGCACGCGTGACGACGGCGGTTCGCAGCGGCACGGTCCCGAGGTTCGCGCCGACGATGACGGCGACCGGATGAATCGCCAGGAGGACGCCGGGGACATACCAGCGGATCCACATGTCAGGGAACCGGCACGAAGTCGTAGGGCCGATCGAGCGGCGAGAACATGACGCGATCCGGGAGCGGCGGCAGGTCTGCGCCCAGATACTCTCGCGCGAGCAGCCTCGCACCGTTGACCGGCGTCATGCCGGGATAGAAGCCAGGAGACGCCCCGGGGAAGTAGTACGCCGCGAAGATTTCCATCCGTTCCTGGATACCGATGCCCTGGTCGTTGATGCGATCGAGGATGTCGCGGGCGGGCCCATGGTCGGCGTGGACGACGATCGCCGGTGGACGTCCGGGCCGCGCCAGAAGTGCGTCGACGACCGCAAGGGTCCGGGTCAGCGCGTACTGCGACTGCTGGCCGTACGCGTCCCGGAACTCTGCCCGCGGGTGCCGCAGCGGCGTACCGTCGCGGGCGAACACGAATGGCGGGTGCGGCGCCAGGATGTGGGCAAAGACGAACGCCGGCCGCGTGCTGCCGCCGTATTCGGTGAGCGCGCCAAACGCGTTGATGATCCTGCGGCGGTGAACCGCGTACCGATCGACGCGCGACGACCACTCGAGCGGCGCCGCCGCCAGGGGCGTCAGCGCCAACGTTGCGGTCTCGATGTCGTCGAGTCCGCTGAGTGAACAGACGCAGACGTCGGCGCGCGGGAACCTCCGCGTGGCCATGTAGCCGGAGCCGATCGCCACCACGCGGTACCCCACCCGCGACGCCATCCGCATGAGCGCATTGTCCTCAATGAGATATCCGAGCGGGTCGCGGGTCGTTGTCGAGCGCCCCACGCGTCCGGCAATCCCATCGAGGTAGTCCATGTTCAGCGTCGAGGCGAGCGACAGGTACGTCTGTGCGTAGTTGCTGCGCGCCCCCTCGACCACGTAGAAGCCTCTCGCGCGGAGCGCGTCGACGAAGGGCGCCAGGTTCACGCCGTAGCTGCGGCGCAGCGTGTCCGGGCTGCCGAGGCTGTCGATCACGACGTAGTAAATGTCGCGGCTGGGCACCGTCGCCGGCGCCGACTGCCTGGACAGGGCGGATTCGATCAATGCGTCCGCGGTTGCCTCCCACGGTCGCGTGGTCCGCCGCTCCTGTGCGCCAGCGGGTATCAGGCCGACGAGCACGAACAGCGCGGCGACGACTGTCATGGGCACCGGGTCCCGAGGTCTGACTTCCCAGGGCCTGCTCGCGACGGCGGCAACCACCGCGCTGGTGAGGACGTAGGGGACGGCGAACAGCGGATCGGTCGCGAGAATCGGCAGGCCGAGGTACTGCAGCCCCCGCGCGCTCGCGCCATACAGGGTGGATAGCAGCAGGAACCACCAAAGCCAGGCGGATCGCGCGGCCAGATCGCGGCGCACCAGGCGAAGGACCAACAGGACAACGGCAGCGCCGCCGGCGGCGGTGAGCGCGGAGCGGGTGACCACTTCAGGACGCAGCGGCACGTTACCGAGGTTTGCGCCGACTACTGTCGCGAGTGGCGCGAGTGCGAGCAGAACTGGAGGCAGATACCAGCGAAGACTGACCATCGATCAGTGGCCGGCGGACTGTGGCTGCGTGACTGGCATCAGGTCGTACGGGCGGTCGCCCGTCGAGAACAGCACGCGATCGGGCAGCGGGGGCAGATCCGCGCCGAGATAACGCCGCGCGAGCAGCCTGGCGCCATTGACCGGCGTGATGGCCGGATAGAGGTCGGCCGCGCCGTCGGGGAATAGGTAGGCCGCGAAGATCTGCATGCGTTCGCCAACGGCCGACTCGCTCGGGCCGTCATAGCGCCAGCGGGCGCCCGGTCCGTGATCGCCGTGAATCACAATGGCCGGTGTTGGGCCCGGCTGCCGCAGGATGGCGTCGACGGCGGTCACGACGCGGTCCAGCACATACTGCGTCTGCTGGCCGTATCCACTGATGTACTCCTCGCGCGGTCCAGCGAACTCGCGCCAGTCGGCCAGGCTGTATGGCCGCCGCGGCGGCCGCAGCGGCGTGCCGTCCCTCGCCAGCACGAACGGCGGGTGCGGCGCGACCACGTGGGCGAACACCAACGTGCGTCGTCCTCCCCGCTCGTAGCCCTCGAGCGCCGCGAGACCGTCGATGATCTTCCGGCGGTGCGCCTCATACGGATCGAGCGCGTCCGCCTCGAGCGGCAGCGCGGCCAGCGGCGTCAGCGCGATCGCCGCCACCTCCACTTCGTCCAGGCCGGACCGCGCACAGATGCAGACGTCGGCCTGCTCGATCTGCTGCGTCCCCATGAAGTCCGATCCGATCGCGACCACGCGATAGCCGGCGCGCGACGCGATCCGCATCAGCGCGTTTTCCTGAATCAGATAGTCGAGCGGGTCGCGGTCCTGCGCCGCCGGTCCGACTGCGACAGCCAGATCGTCGAGGTAGTTCAGGTTCAGTGTCGACGCGAGCGAGAGGTACGTCTGCGTGTAGTTGCTCCGGGCGTCGCGGGCGACATAGAAGCCGCGTGCCTCGAGGGCCTCCACCGCGTCGGTCAGATCAACGCCGTAGTCCTTCGCCATCGTGTCCGCCCGTCCGAGGCCGTCGAGCACGATGTAATAGATGTCGCGTGTGGGCACGAAGGCAGGTGCCGGCGCGTCTGCGAGCGCCGCTGTCACGAGGCGATCAGCGGACGCGCGCCACGACGGATGTGCCTGCCGGCCCTCCGCGGCCGCGGGCAGGAAGGCAACGGCCAGCAACAGTGCGGCGGCGATCGTCAGCGGCAGCGGCTGTCGCGGCCGCACCTCCCATGGGCGGCACGCGATCGCCGCAACGACGGCGCTGGTCACCACATAGGGGATCGCGAACAGCGGGTCCGGCGCCCAGATCTGCAGGTTCAGCTGCCGAAGTCCCTGTGCGCTGGCGCCGTACAGATTGCACAGCATCAGAAACCACGAGAGCCAGGCAGCGCGCGCGCCGAGGTCGCGCTGCACGCCCCGCAGCGCCCAGAGCATCACGACGACGGCGCCTGCCGCGAACAGCACTGCCCGGGCGACGACGGCGCCACGAAGAGGAACCGTGCCGACGTTTGCCCCGACGACGATCGCCAGCGGACAGAGGCTCAGCAGGACCGGGGGCACGTACCAACGGACGGCGCGCATACGATCCTTCTCGGCGGACACTCTAGCCGACTGTAGCCGTTGTTTTCGGCGCTAGAATCGCCATCTCGATGCATTTCCGGGCGGCGACGATGGCGGTCCTCCTGGCAGCCGCAGCGTGGTTCCTCACCCCCATGCTCCCGTGGCTCGACGACGCCTACATTTCGCTTGATAGCGCACAGAGCCTGCTTGCCGGCGGCGATCCGCAATACGGCACGCGGCCGCTCACCGGTGTCACCTCGCCGCCGTACGTCCTCATGCTGACGGCGTTGCTCGGCGCGGGCCTCGAGCCGCTCGTCGCGCTGAGAGCGGCGCGCGCCGCCGGGCTGGCGGCGATGGCTGCGGCCTTGTGGGTCCTCGCAGGAAGCATGGGCCTCACGGGATGGCGGCGCGCCGCCATGCCGGTGATGATCCTGACGACCGGCGCGGTCATCGACCAGGCGATCAACGGCGTCGAGACAGGCTGGGCGATGGCGGTTGCCATCGCCCTGTTGGCGGCCTGCGTGGCCGGTCGTCCGTTCCTCGCGCTGGCTGCCGCTGGCGTGCTGCCGTGGCTGCGACCGGATCTGCTCCCGTTTGCCGCCGTGGGCGCGGTCGCAGTGCTCTGGCGCCAGCCGGCGCGCGTGCGCGTGCGAGCGATCGCAGTGGGCGCGCTCTGCAGCCTGCCCTGGGCGCTGTGGGTGTACGTCGATACGGGCCATTGGATTCCACAGACGATGGCCGCGAAAGCGGCGTTCTTTGCCGAATCCTGTTTCCCGCTCGGTGCGAAGCTCGGCAGCGCCGGCCGGGCCGTGCGGACCTGGTTCGCCTTGTCGCTTCCTGCGGCGGTCCTTGCCGCAATCTGGGTGCCGGCATGCCGCCTCGGGAGGCTTGCGGCGGCCGCCGGCCTCGCGACGTTCGCGGCCTATGTCGTGATGCTTCCAGGCGCGCTGTGGCACAACGATCACCGCTACCTGTACCCGATCGCGGTTCCCGTGCTGGCACTCGGCATGGCCGTCTGCCTCACGCGTCGCGAACTGGCCTGGCGGGCGGCGGCGATCGCCGTTCTGGTGATGGGCCTCGCGATCTGGGCGATCCAGCCGTCCCGCGCGGACTCGAGCATTCCCGGCGAGCGTCTGGCCGCCGCGGCGTGGGTCAGGGAGCACGTCGATGCGGGCGCGCGCCTCCTGGTGCAGGACGCGGGTGTGTTCTCCGTGTTCACCTCCAATCCGCTCGTCGATCTCGTCGGCCTCAAGACGCCGGCAAGCGTTGAGCCGCACCGGCGGTGGACGCTTGCCAGCTGCGGCGCGGACCGGGCACAGGCGGTCGCCGCGATCGCGCGGTCATCGGGCGCCGAATACCTGATCGTGAGCTCGAACTGGGAAGCGATCTTCTCGCTGACGGAGGGCCTGGAAGCGCAGGGTGTGAAGCTGGAGCGGGTCCGGCTCGCCCCCAACTCCCCCGATGACGGCTACAACGTCTATCGGATGCGATTCTAGAGCGGTTTCTGAAACGTCGTAGTGTCCGGCTGTAGCCGGACCACGTTGATCGGCACCGCCGTGTGTGGTCCGGCTACAGCCGGACACTACGAAGAAGTCGAAACCGCGCTAGGGCACGGGCATGAACACGTACGGGCGGTTCCACTCCGCGAAGAAGCTGTCGTCAGGGAGCCGTGGCAGCTCGGCGCCGAACTGGCGCGCGAGCACGCGCGCCCCATTGAGCGGCGTCATCGTCGGATAGAGATCCGCGGCGCCGTCGGGAAAGTAGTACGCGGCAAAGATCGCCATCCGGTCGCGGACGTTCTCGTCGCTCGGTTTTTCCCACCGCACCATCGACCCCGGCCCGTGATCGCCGTGCACGACGATGATCGGCGCCGGCCCGGGGCGCCGGAGGATCGCCTCGATCGCCGCCACCGTTCGACGCAGGATGAACTCCGTCTGTTCGCCGTAGCCCTTGACGTACTGCTCGTGCGTTCCGCCGAAGCCCCGCCAGTCCGCGAGGCTGTAGCGCGCGGACGGGCGCAGCGCACGGCCGTCCTTCCCGAAGACGAAGGGAGGGTGCGGGGCAATGATGTGGGCGAAGACGAAGGACCGCCTCGACGACGGGGTGTACGCCTCGAGCGCCTCGAACCCGTCGAGGATCTTCCGCCGGTGCGCGTCATACGGATCGGTCGCCCACAGACTGGGCGGCAACGCGGCCAGCGGCGTCAGTGCCATCGCGGCGAGCTCGACCTCGTCGAGCCCTTCGAGCCTGCACACACAGACGTCGGCACGGTCGAATTCCTGGGTCGCCATGTAGTCGGAGCCGATCGCCACGATGGAGTAGCCGGCGCGCGCGGCCATGCGCATCAACGCGTTTTCCTGAATCAGGTACTGCAGCGGATCGCGGTTGTCCGTCTCCGTGCCGACGACCCGGACGATGTCCTGGAGGTGGCTCATGTTGAGCGTTGACGACAACGACAGGTAGGTCTGCGAGTAGTTGCTGCGTGCGGCGTCGGGTACATAAAAGCCCTTCGCCCGAAGCGTCGCGATCAGTGGTTCGAGATCGACCGCGTGCTTGTCCAGCAGGGTGTCGGCGCGGCCCATGCCGTCGAGCACGATGTAGTAGATATCGCGCGACGGCGGCGCCGGTGCGGCGGGCATCTTCGAGAGAGCGGACTCGATGATCGCGTCCGCTGCTCCACGCCAGAGCGGCGCCGCCGGCCGTTCGGCGGTTGCCGCCGGCGCCAGGGCAATGAAGACGAAGAAGCCTCCGACCAGCGTGAGGGGAACCGGGTCGCGCGGGCGCGTCTCCCACGGGCGGCTCACGAGGGCCGCGATCGCGGTGATCGCGACGAGGTACGGGACGGCGAACAGCGCGTCCCGGGCCCAGATCTGCAGGCCGAACGCGCGAAGACCCTGCGCCGCCGGCTCGTACATGGTGAACAGCAGGAGGAACCATGCCAGAAACGTCGCCCGCGCAGCGAGGTCGCGCTGCGCCCAGCGCAGCCCCCACAGCATCAGGAGCACCGTCCCGGCGACCGCCAGGAGCGACCGCACGACGACGACCTGGCGCAGCGGCACAGTGGCGAGATTGGCGCCGAATACGACCATCAACGGGGCGACAGCCAGCAGGAGCGCGGGCAGACACCAGCGCACCACCCCCCACGCACGGACCATCAGCGGGCGCACCGGGACGCGGACTCGCGGCATACGATCTCTCTCGGCGCAGGCCGCAGCCGACTGTAGCGGTTTGCGTGGCGCGCCGATACCGCGTGTTCCTCCATAGGGGATCTTCTAGTCGGAGCGCGGCGGATCGTCCGCCGGCACCCTCAAGAAGTTGTACGGCCGGTTCCAGGTGGAGAAGAAGCTCATGTCCGGCAAGACCGCGAGATTGGCGTGGAGGTATCTCGAGGCGAGCACGCGCGTCGCGTTCACCGGCGTGATTGCCGGGTACAGCCCGGCCGGGCCGTCCGGGAAATAGAACGCGGCGAAGATACCGAACCGCTCGCGCATGCTGGTCCTGCGCGGATCGTTCCAGACGAGTCTCGATCCGGGGCCGTGATCCGCGTGGATGACGATGACCGGTCGTGGTCCCGGCGCGCGCAGGACCGCATCCACAACCGCCGACAGCCGTGCCGTCACGAACTGCACCTGGTCGCGGTAGCCGGCCACGTACTCGGCGCGCGATCCGGGAAAGCCGTCCCCGTCGCCGAACATTCCCCCGCGGGGGTGCCGGGGCGCGCCGTCGGCGGCGAACACGAACGGAGGATGCGGCACCATCAGGTGAGCGAACACGAACTTCGGCCCCGCCAGCGCCGCGGACTGCTCGAGCCCGGCGAACGAGTCGGTGACCTTCCGCCGGTGCGCATCGTATGAGTCCTCCCGCAGCCAGCCTGCCGGCAGCGCCGCGAGCGGCGTCAACTCCAGCGCCGCCAGCTCGAAATCGTCCAGCCCGTGCTGGCTGCAGAGGCACATGTCCGCGCGCGCGAACCGTTCCGTCGCCATGTAGTCCGAGCCGACGGCGATGACCCGGTAACCGGCGCGCGACGCCGCTCGCATCAGCGCGTTCTGCTGGATGAGATACATCAGCGGCTGTCGGCCCTCGGCCGACACGCCGACCTCGGCGGCGATCGCATCCAGATAGGTCATGTTGAGCGCCGAGGCGAGCGACAGAAACGTCTGCGCGTAGTTGGCGCGCGCGCGCTCCGCAACATAAAACCCCCTCGCGGTCAGGTCGTCCGCGAAGGGAGCGAGGTCGACCTCGTAGAACTCCTCGACGACGTCGCGCCGTCCCAGGCCGTCGACCACGACGTAGTAGATGTCGCGCTCAGGCGCCACCGCCCCCCGTGGGGCCTCGGACAGCGACCCCGCGATCACCGCGTCAGCCGCGGGTCTCCAGGCCGCGGCCCGTCCGCGTGCCGCCGCGACAAGCCCTGGCGCCAGTGTCACGAGGACCAGCCCGACGGCCACCAGGAGAAAGGCCTTCGGCTCGCGGGCGTGTGTCTTCCAGGGGCGACTGACTGCGGTTGCGATGGCTGCCGCGACGAGACCATAGGTGGCGGCAAAGCCCGGATCGCCGGCGTAGACGTTCACATAGCCGAGCCGTTCCGCGAGCAGCACCACCGCTGAATAGAACGCGAGCAGCAGCAGCAGCCACGCCAGCCACGACGCTCGTCGGGCAAGGTCCCGCTGAACCATCCGCAGGCCAATCAGGATGACGACGACGACGCCGGCCGAGAAGGCGAGCGAGCGGGCGACGATGGACGGAGTCAACGGGACGACGCCGAGATTCGCACCGATGACGGTGACGACAGGATAGATACCGAGGAGGATGGCGGGCAGATACCACCGGGTGGCGTTCCACACGCTATTCGTGGCGGAGGGCTTCAATCGGGTCGAGGCGTGCTGCCCGCACCGCGGGTACCATGCCGAAGAAGATACCGACCGCCGCCGAGAACCCGAGCCCGAGCGCGAACGACCACCACGGCAGCGACACGGGGAAGCCGGTCACCACGTTGACCAGCATGCCGATGGCGCTGCCGCAGGCAATCCCGAGGATGCCGCCGAAGGCCGTCAGCACGACCGCCTCGGCGAGGAACTGGAAGAGGATCTCGCGGCGGCGCGCGCCAAGCGCCTTGCGGACGCCGATCTCGCGCGTCCGCTCGGTGACCGAGATCATCATGATGGCCATCACGCCGATGCCGCCGACCATCAGCGCAATCGACGAGATGACGACCAGCGCCAGCAGCACCGCGCGGCTCACCTGTTCCCACACGCGCAGCGCGGCGTCCTGCGTCCCGATGTCGAAGTCGTTCGCCTCGTCCACCTTCAGGCCGTGGCGGATGCGCATGATCTCCTGGATCTCGGCAATCAGCGTGTCGCGCTCGCTCTCGACGCGCGGCGCCGCCACGATGAGCACGCTCTGGTGGATGATGCCGTCGCCGCGCCGGAACATCCGGATGCCGAACTGCTTGCGATAGGTGGTCTCGGGGATGACCACCAGATCGTCCTGGCCGAGGTTGAACCCGCCCGCCGCCGGGCGCTTGCCGACGACGCCGATCACCGTGTACTCGGACTGGCCGATGCGGACTTTCTTGCCGACCGGGTCGAGCCCCGACTTGCCGAAGAGCGCCTGGTACGGCGTGTCACCGAGGACGACGACGTTCCGCCGCCGCGCGACCTCGCCCTCGGTGAAGAACCGGCCGGCTTCGAGCTTCAGGAAGTTCACCTCGGCGAAGTTCTCGGTTGCGCCGAGCACCGCGAGCTGTTTCGTCCGCTCGCCGTCGTAGGTGACGCGCGCCTGCGTCGGCGGACCGCCGGCGCCGAGCCAGATGTCCACGATGCCCACCGACGGCGCCAGCTTCTCGATCGCCGTCGCATCGTCCACCGTGATGTTGGGACGCCTGAGCAGGTCGTCGAAGGAGTTGCCGGCGGCGAGGCTGATGCCGCTGAACTTTGCGAGGAACACCGTGCTCGGGCCGAGCTCGCGGATGCTGTCGCGCAGCGACTGGTCGAAGCCGCGGATGAGCGACGTCATGCCGACGATGGCCGTGATGCCGATGACGACGCCGAGGACGGTCAGGCCCGAGCGCAGCTTGTTGGTCCGCAGGGTGTCGAGCGCGAGGTGGACGACCTCCCGCAGCAGGCCGATACGGACGCTCGGTCGGCGGAACCCCATGCTACTCGCGCCTCAGCGCCTCGATCGGATCCAGCCGCGCCGCGCGCGACGCCGGGTAGGCGCCGAAGAAGAGGCCGACCGCGGCGGTGATGCCCACGCCGAGCACGACCGACCACGGCTCCAGCCGCGCGGGCAGCGGCGTGAGCACCGACAGGATCCGCGCCGCGAGGAACCCGAGGAGGATGCCGGCGAGCCCGCCGACGGTCGAGAGCGTCACCGATTCCGTCAGCACCTGCGACAGGATGTCGCGCCGCTTGGCGCCGAGCGCCTTGCGCAGGCCGATCTCGCGCGTCCGCTCGCTCACCACCATGAGCATGATGTTCATGATGACGATGCCGCCGACCAGCAGCGAGAGCGCGACGATGCCGACGAGGACGCTGAAGATGCCGGTCGTCGCCTGCTGGTAGATGCCGAGCAGGGTGTCGGAGGTGAAGATGCCGAAGTTGTTCGGGTCGGTCGCCTTCAGCCGCCGCTCCACCCGCAGCGCCACCGTCGCGTCGTCCATCGCGGCGGCAATCGCCTCTGTCGAGGCGGGTTTCACCATGAGCGAGAGCGACTGGCGCGCGCCGTACAGCTTCATGTGCAGGCCGATCGGGATCACCGCGAACTGGTCCATCGAGTTGCCGAAGACCGTGCCCTTGCGCTCGCTGACGCCGACGACCCGGAAGTGGGCGCCCTGAATCCGGATTTCCCTGTCGAGCGGGTTGAGGTCCCCGAAGAGCTGGTCGGCGACGTCCCAGCCGAGCAGCACGACGGGCCGGTTGCGCTCCACCTCGGTTGCGGTCATCATGCGCCCGCGCTCGGCGTCGAAGGTCGCGAAATCGAGGTAGTCGGCCGTCACGCCCTGGATCTGGACCTGGTCGAGCACCTGGTCGCGGTAGGTGATGTTGCCGCGGCGCTGGGCCTGCGCGACGACCGCGACGATCGACGGGCTGAACCCGCGGATGGCGTTTGCCTCCTCCAGGGTAATCAGCGGGTTGTTGCGGTTGCGTTCTTCCTCTTCCTCGGAGTTCGTGATCGGCATCCGCTGGATGGTGAAGCCGTCGGCGCCGACGTCGGTCACGATGGCGTCCGACACCATCGCGTTCATCCCCTGGATGAGCGAGACCACCGTGACGATCGAGGTGACCGCGACGATGTTGCCCAGCACGGTCATGAACGAGCGCAGCTTGTTCGCCCAGATGGCGCGCAGCGCGATCGCGATCGACTCGACGATCTGGTGCACGTTACGGCGCGGCCGGCTGCGATCGCGCCGGCGGCTCCTGCAGGCGCACCTGGGCTCCGTCGGCCAGCTCGCGCACCGACGCGAACGGCCCCGTGATCACCCGGTCGCCCTCCTTCAATCCCGACACCACCTCGAAGAAGCGCTCGCCGGCGATGCCGACCTTGACCGGCACGAAGACGGCGCGGCCGTCGCGCATGACGAACACGCCCTCGATCTCCTCGCGCGTCTGGCCCGGGCCAGGTTCGGGCGGCGCGGCGGCGACGCTCGGCTCCGGGTTGGGGGGACCGAAGCGGAAGCGGCGCGGCGGCGGGGGAGGCGGCTCGTGGATGAGCGTGCCCGCGTCGTCGAACAGCATCTCGCGCACGGTGAGCGCCTGAATGGGGACCGACAGCACGCTCGTGCGCGTCGCGGTCGTGATCTCGGCCGTGCACGTGAAGCCGGGACGCACGTCGGGCACCTGCTCGTCGAGCGTGATCACCACCTTGAAGTTGGTCGCCTGCTGCGTGGTCGTGGTCGTCTGGCCGGTCGCCTGGATCGGGCTGTTGCCGATCTCGGTCACGTGGCCGCGGAACGTCCGGTCGGGCACCGCGTCGATGGTGACGCGCGCCTCCTGGCCGATCGTGACGGTGGGAATGTCGGTCTCGTCGACCTCGACCTCCGCCTCGATCACGGACATGTCCGCGATCGTCAGCAGCACCGTGCCGGCGTTGTTCATCGTGCCGACGACGGCCGTCTCGCCCTCCTCGATGTTGCGGCGCGTCACGATGCCGTCCATCGGCGCGTTGATGATGACCTGGCTCAGGTTGTAGCGCGTGGTCGCGAGGCCGGCCTGCTCCTGCCGGATCTGCTCCTCGCGCGTCTGGATGTCCTGCTCGCGCGCCTTCAGCTCCTGCTCGCGGCTGGCGACCTCGTTCTGCGCGCGGTCGAGCGCTTCACGCGACGTCAGGCCGCCCTTCCACAGCTCCTCCTGCCGGCGCAGGTTCTGCCGCGCGAGATCGAGGCCGACGCGCGCCTGCTCGACGTTGGTGCGCGCCTGCTGCATCGACGACCGCGCCGCCGCCACACTCGCTTCGCCGCGCTGCAGCATGCCCTCGAGCGATCGCGGGTCGATCTCGAGCAGGAACTGTCCGGCGCGCACGCGCTGGCCCTCCTCGACGGCCAGGCGCGTCACACGCCCCATCGTGTTCGCCGAGACGTTGATCTGCCGCTTGGGCTGGATCTTGCCGGAGGCGGAGACGATCGCCTCGAGGTCGCGGATGCGCAGCGCTTCGGCCGTCACCTGCGGCAGGTTCGGCCGGTTGGCGACGTACGCACCCGCGCCGCCTCCCGCGACGAGGAGCAGGAGCACGCCGCCGATGATCCACTTCCTCTTCCGTGTCACGCGGTTCCTCCCGTCACCGCCATGACGATCGCGAGCACGAGTGCGAGCGTAATGTAGGCGCCGACGAACGTGATGGCGAGGGGGCGGGCCGGCCGGCGCGTGAGCACCGACATGCCGACCGCCAGCACGCCAATCCACCAGAGCACGAACAGGTCGATCACGCCGAAGAACCGCGCGAGCGGCGACGCTTCGTCGAGCATCGTGAACAGCACCGTCGCCGTGGTCGGGCTCGCCAGCGTCTCGCGCGCGTAATTCACGGGCGCGGCGATCACCTGCCGCGCCGCGAGGATCACCCCCGCGTACACGACCACCGCCAGCACCTGCCGGTAGGTGACGCCGGCTGCGCCTCGCGCGAACACCACGTAGAGGAGTGCGGCGAGCCCCACCGCCAGCACTGGTCCGCTCAGCAGCGAGCTCGCCGCCGCGTACACCGTGCTGCCCCTCTCGCTGGCGTCCAGCATCGCCGCGTATTGCGCATCGTCCACCGGCTGGCCGAAGGCGATCGCCGCGCGCTCCCACTGGTCCACCAGCGCCAGTTGCCCGACGTCGGTCGCCAGGAGCGCGGCGCTGCTGACCAGGCTGACGACAAAGGTCAGCGCCATCACCGGCCCCCAGCGGGGGTCGGCGGCCACGGCCGTGAGCGTGATGCGGGGCGAATGGATGATGCCGAGCATCCGGGCGATGTCACCCAAACTCCTGATACGATTACGATTTTGCGTCTGTTCCTCTCTACGGTTTTGAGTAATCAAAAAAATTATACCGCCGGGCGGCGCGACCAGCTGGTCAGTATTACACTGCTTTGCCTCGGCCTCAGCGTTCCGGCGTCTGCCCAAATCATCGAATCGACTGGTCCGCGTGCGCTTGGGATGGGGGGAGCCTTCGTCGCGGTTGCGTCTGATTCGAGTGCCATCTGGTGGAATCCGGGTGGGCTTGCCGCGGGCCCGTTCATGGACATGGCGCTGGCAAGGGCCGCGACCGAGGCGGAGGAGTCGCTGCCGGCCTGGCGCCACCGGACGACCTCGTTCACGCTTGCGACGCCGCCATTCGGAATCGGCTATTACCGCTTTCGGCTCACAGACATACAGCCATTCAGCCCTACAGGACAGGGCACACCAGACCGAGAAGATAGACGGGTTGGACTCCCCGCCCGGTCGCTGTCCGCCAGCCAGCTGGGTGTCACGCTGGTCCAGACGCTGACGCCCGGAGTTCATGCCGGAACCACGCTGAAATACGTGCGCGGCACCGTTGGTGAGGGGGCCACGCACAACCGATTCGACGCGGATGTGGGAGTGCTCGCGGTGGCCGGTCCGGTGCGGCTTGGAGCCGTCGTCCGGAACGTGGGTCAGCCCGAATTCGAGGATTTTCGCCTGCCTCGCCAGGTGCGGGCCGGCGCGGCCTTCGACGCGGAGCGGGCGACCGGCGGGCCGTTGACCGTCGCCGTCGATGCCGACCTGCGGTCGTATGACGCCGGCGGCGGGGACCGCCGGGTGGTGGCCGCCGGGATCGAGCGGTGGTTCCAGGCGCGGCGGTTCGGAATCCGGGCCGGTGGCCGTTTCAATATGGTGGGCCGGCGGGAGCGAAGCGCCACCGGGGGGGCCAGCGTGGCGGTGCGGTCGGGTGTCTTCGTGGACGGATACGCGGTCAAAGGGGGGGCGGCCGACGAGGAGGGCTGGGGCCTGGCGGCGCGCGTTTCCTTTTGACAGAAATTGTCAGCCGGTTCCTAATACACGTTTCAGTCCGTAGATGGCCGTTCGAATAGGCGAGCTGCTTCTCAAGGAGAAGCGCATCACCCCGGAGCAGTTGCAGGAGGCGCTGAACTATCAGCGCACGAACGGGGGGAAGCTCGGCCTGAATCTGATCAAGCTGGGCTACGTCAAGGACGAGGAGATCACCTCGCTCCTCAGCAAGCAGTACGGCGTGCCCTCGATCGCCCTCGCCCAGTTCGAGATCGACCCCGCCGTCGCCAAGCTGGTGCCCGCCGAGACCGCGCAGAAGTACCAGATCGTGCCGCTCTCGCGCGCCGGCGCCACGCTGACGATTGCGATGACCGACCCGACGAACGTGTTCGCCATGGACGACATCAAGTTCATGACGGGCTACAACGTCGAGCCGGTGGTGGCGTCCGAGCTCGCGGTGATGGACGCGATCGCGAAGTACTACGGCAAGGCCGCGGCCGCCGCCGGCAACGGCGCGGGCGGGTCGTCCACGGGGCCGAGCGCGCTCGAGGTCGCCAGCAGGGCGCTCGAGGACGTCTCGCTGCTGACCGCCGACGCCGGCGACGTCGAGGTCCTCGAGGAGCTCGAGGAGATCAGCGCCGACATGCTCGCCAAGCAGGGCGAGGAGGCGCCGGTCATCAAGCTGGTGAACGTCATCCTGATGTCGGCGATTCAGAAGGGCGCGAGCGACATCCACATCGAGCCGTACGAGAAGGAGTACCGCGTCCGCTACCGCGTGGACGGGCTGCTCTACAACATCATGACGCCGCCGCTGAAGTTCCGCGACGCGATCACCTCGCGCGTGAAGATCATGGCGAAGCTCGACATCGCCGAGAAGCGCCTGCCGCAGGACGGCCGCATCAAGATCCGCTTCCAGGACAACGGCTCCCCGAAGGACATCGACTTCCGCGTCTCCTGTCTGCCGACGCTCTTCGGCGAGAAGATCGTCATGCGTCTGCTCGACAAGGACAAGCTGATGCTCGACATGACGAAGCTCGGGTTCGAGCCGGAGTCGCTGACGAAGTTCGAGACGCAGATCCAGAAGCCGTGGGGCATGGTGCTGGTGACCGGCCCGACCGGGTCGGGCAAGACGAACACGCTCTACTCGTCGATCTCGCGCATCAACACCATCGACACCAACATCATGACGGCCGAGGATCCGGTCGAGTTCAACCTGGTCGGCGTCAACCAGGTGCAGGTGCGCGAGAACATCGGGCTCAACTTCGCGGCCGCGCTGCGCAGCTTCCTGCGCCAGGACCCGAACATCATCCTCGTCGGCGAGATCCGCGACTTCGAGACCGCGGAGATCGCGGTGAAGGCGGCGCTCACCGGCCACTTGGTGCTCTCCACGCTCCATACCAACGACGCGCCGAGCACGGTGAACCGGTTGATGAACATGGGCATCGAGCCGTTCCTGGTGGCGAGCTCGCTGAACCTCGTGTGCGCGCAGCGCCTCGTGCGCCGCATCTGCAAGAACTGCGTGGAGCCGATGCCCACGCCGCCGGCCGCGCTGATCCAGGCCGGGTTCACGCCCGAGGACGCGAAGACCGTGGTGCCGAACCACGGCAAGGGCTGCGAGAAGTGCAACGGCACCGGCTACAAGGGGCGCGTCGGCCTCTATGAAGTGATGGAAGTGACCGAGGAGCTGCGCGAGCTGATCCTCGTCGGCGCCTCCGCGCTGGAGCTGCGCCGCAAGGCGGTGGAAGAAGGGATGATCACGCTGCGCGGCAGCGGGTTGCGGAAGGTCAAGGACGGCGTGACGACGATCGAAGAGGTCGTCAGGGAGACGGTTAAGTAATGGCCAATTTGCCTGAGTTGCTGCACAAGGTCGTCGAGCTCGGCGGCTCGGACCTGCACATCGCCACCAACACGCCGCCGCAGATTCGCGTCCACGGCCACCTCCAGCGCGTCGAGGGCACCGACCTCACCGCCTCGGAGACCAAGCAGCTCACCTACAGCGTGCTGACCGACGCGCAGAAGAAGCGCTTCGAGGAGGCGCTGGAGCTCGACTTCTCGTTCGGCATCAAGGGGCTCGCGCGCTTCCGCTGCAACATGTTCAACCAGCGCGGCGCGGTGGGCGCGGTCTACCGCCTCATCCCGGAGAAGATCCGCGGCTTCAACGAGCTCGGGCTGCCGCCGGTGCTCGCGCAGCTCGCCGAGAAGCCGCGCGGCCTGATCCTCGTCACCGGGCCGACCGGCAGCGGCAAGTCGACGACGCTGGCGGCGATGATCGACAAGATCAACAAGGAGCGGCACGAGCACATCCTCACCATCGAGGACCCGATCGAGTTCGTGCACCAGCATCAGAGCTGCCTCGTCAACCAGCGCGAGGTGCACGCCGACACCAAGAGCTTCGCCGACGCCCTGCGTGCCGCCCTCCGCGAGGACCCGGACATCGTGCTCATCGGCGAGATGCGCGACCTCGAGACCGTCGAGGCGGCGCTGCGCATCGCGGAAACGGGCCACCTGACGTTCGGCACCCTGCACACCAACTCCGCGGCGCAGACGATCAACCGCATCATCGACATCTTCCCCTCGCACCAGCAGAGCCAGATCCGCACGCAGCTCTCGCTCGTGCTCGAGGGGATCGTCTGCCAGGCGCTCGTCCCGAAAGTCGGCGGCGGCCGCGTCTGCTCGCTCGAGATCATGATTCCGACGCCCGCCATCCGGAACCTGATCCGCGAGGACAAGGTCCACCAGATCTACTCGGCGATGCAGACCGGCCAGGAGAAGTTCGGGATGCAGACGCAGAACCAGTCGCTGGCCACGCTCTACCAGAAGAAGCTCATCACGCTCGAGCACGCCATGGAGAAGTCGTCGAACCGCGACGAGCTGCAGGAGATGATCAACCGCGGCGTCGGCGTCGTGGCCGGCGCGGGCCTCGGCCGCCCGGGCGGCCCGCCCGCGCCCGGCCAGCGCCCGGTGGTGGGACGGTAGGCCCATTTGCGATTTGTGATTTGCGATTTGCGATTTGTGATTTGAGATAGCTCTATGACCACATTTGCCTACAGCGGACGGACGCGCGCCGGGCAGAACGTGACCGGCGAACGCCAGGCCGACTCCATGGAAGCGGCGGTGGCCGCGCTGCGCCGCGACCAGATCCTGGTCACGCAGATCAACCCGGTCAAGGAGAAGGCCGCCGCCAAGACGGTGAAGAAGAAGGGCGGCAAGAAGGTCGACCCGAAGAACCTGGCGGTCTTCACCCGCCAGTTCTCGGTCATGATCGACGCCGGCCTGCCCCTGGTGCAGTGCCTCGAGATCCTGGGCACGCAGGAAGAGGACAAGAACTTCTCCGAGGTCATTCTCGCCACGCGCGGGGACGTCGAGGGCGGCGCGTCGCTCGCCGACGCGATGAGCAAGCACCCGAAGACGTTCGACCCGCTCTTCACCAACATGATCGCGGCGGGTGAGGCGGGCGGTATTCTCGACACCATTCTCAAGCGGCTCGCCACCTACATCGAGAAGGCGGTCAAGCTGCAGAGCCAGGTGAAGTCGGCGATGGTCTACCCGGTCGCGGTCGTCGTCATCGCCACCGTGGTCGTCGGCGTCATTCTCTGGAAGGTCATTCCGACCTTCGCCAACCTGTTTGCGGGCCTCGGCGCCGAGCTGCCGCTGCCGACGCGCATCGTCATCGCGCTCAGCAACAACCTGGTGCGCTTTGGGCCGTTCCTGATCGCGGGGTTCTTTGCCGCCGGCTTCGCGTTCCGGCAGTACTACGCGACCGACAAGGGACGCCACGTCGTCGACAGGATCGTCCTCAAGCTGCCGGTGCTCGGGCCGCTGATGCGGAAGATCGCGGTGGCGCGGTTCTGCCGCACGCTGTCGACGCTCCTCGCCTCGGGCGTCTCCATCCTCGAGGCGCTCGACATCACCGCCAAGACGGCGGGCAACGCCATCGTCGAGGACGCGATCTACACGACGCGCCGCAGCATCGAGCGCGGCGAGACGATTGCGGCGCCGCTGCGTGAGACCGCCGTCTTCCCGCCGATGGTGGTGCAGATGATCGGCGTCGGCGAGGCGACGGGCGCGCTCGACACGATGCTGTCGAAGATCGCCGACTTCTACGAAGAGGAGGTCGACGTCGCGGTCGCCGGCCTGCTGACGCTGCTCGAGCCGATGATGATTGCGGTCCTCGGCGGCGTCGTCGGCGGCATCGTCATCGCGATGTACATGCCGATCTTCAGCCTCATCAGCGAGCTCACGGGAGGAGGCTAGGACATTGGGGATTTGTGATTTGTGATTTGCGATCGGAAACGCAAATCACAAATCACAAATCGCAAATCGCAAATGAATTTACGCTCCCGGCTCTCCACGCTGATCGCGGTCAGGGTCGTCGTCAGCACGCTGCTGCTCGGCTGGGCGATCCTGATTCAGCTGAACAGGCCCGGCACGTTCCCGGTCGACCCGTTCTTCTTCCTGATCGGGGTGACCTACGCGCTGAGCCTGGCGTACCTGGGGACCCTGCGCCTGGTCGACCGCCACCTGTGGCTCGCCGATGCCCAGCTCGGCGCCGACGCGATCCTGGTGTCGGGGTTCATCCAGCTCACGGGCGGCATCACCAGCTACTTCTCGTCGCTCTACCTGCTGCCCATCATGGCGGCGAGCATGGTGCGGTTCCGCCGCGGCGCCCTGCAGGTCGCGGCGCTCAGCGCCATCCTCTACCTGACGCTCGTCTCCGCGCAGTACCTCAACGTGTTCCCGTACGGGCCCGGGTCGTGGCTCGGCGATCTCCGCCTCGACCTGCCGTCGCAGCAGTTTGCGCAGTACACCGTCGCCATCAACCTGTTCGGCTTCGTCGCCGTGGCGCTCCTTTCCGGCGCGCTCGCCGAAGGCTGGCGGACGGCGGACGCGCGCCTCGAGGACGCGTCGCACGAGCTCGAGGACCTGCGCGCCTTCAACGAGCACGTCATCGAGAGCCTGCTGAGCGGCCTGGTCACGGCGGACCGCGACCTGCGCGTGCTGACGTTCAACCGGTCCGCGGCGGAGATCACCGGACTGACCGCGGAGCAGGCCGTCGGCCACGATGCCACCGAAGTGCTGCAGCTGCCGCTCGCCATGCGCGCGCGCCTCAGCGACCTCGCCGAGCGCCGCAGCCTCCGCTCCGACGTCGAGTTCCGCACCACGGACGGCCGCCGCATCGACATCGGCATGACGGCGTCGACGGTCGCCTTCCCGAGCGGCCGCCACGGATATCTCTTCACCTTCCAGGACGTCACCGACGTCAAGCGCCTCGAGCGGCACGCGCGGCTGCAGCAGCGTCTGGCCGCGGTCGGCGAGATGGCGGCCGGCATCGCGCACGAGATCCGCAACCCGCTGGCGTCCATGTCGGGCTCGATCCAGGTCCTGCGCCAGGAGCTGCCGCTCAGCGAGGACCAGGCGCAGCTCATGGACATCGTGCTCAAGGAGTCGGAGCGCCTGAACGACACGATCCGCTCGTTCCTCGCCTACGCCCGCCCGCAGAAGTTCGCGGTCGCGCGCCTCGACATCGCCAAGGTGGTGCAGGACACCGCGCTCCTGCTGCGCAACAGCGCGGAGGTGCACGGCGATCACGTCGTGGACGTCGCCATTCCGGCGGAGCCGGCGTGGTACGAGGCCGACGAGAACCAGGTGCGCCAGATCGTCTGGAACCTCGCCACCAACGGCCTGCGCGCGATGCCTGGCGGCGGACGCCTGCTGCTGTCGGTGACGGACAACACCGCCGTCGGCGAGGGGGAGCTGGTGCTCGCCGTCCAGGACGAAGGCCGCGGCATTCCCGCCGAGGAGCTGGACAGCATCTTCCAGCCGTTCCGCACCTCCTTCGAGAAGGGCAGCGGCCTCGGGCTCGCGATCGTGCACCGCATCGTCACCGACTACGGCGGCTCCATCCAGGTGTCGTCCACCGTCGGCGTGGGCACGACCGTGCGCGTCCTGTTCCCGGTCCGTGAAGGCGTGGCCGCAGGGAGCCTCGCCTCATGACGCAGACCACCGCCCGCGTGAAGCCCGCGGCCCTCGACCCGGCCCCGCAGCCGCGCCCGGCCGGCGCCGCGCGCATTCTCATCGTCGACGACGAGCCGTCGATGCGGGAGATGCTCCGCATCGTCCTTCGCCGGGAGGGCTACGACGTCGTCGTCGCCGCCAACGGGCGCGAGGCCATCGAGCGGGTGCAGAGCGAGCCCATCGACCTGCTGCTCTCCGACATCCGCATGCCGGACGTCAGCGGCGTCGAGGTGCTGCGCGCGGCCAAGGAGGTCAACGCGGACATCGTGGCGTTCATGATGACGGCGTTCGCCTCGACCGACACGGCCGTCGAGGCCATGCGGCTCGGCGCGGTGGACTACTTCACCAAGCCGTTCAGCGTCGACGAGCTGCGCCTCAAGATCCGCCAGCACGTCGAGACGCACCGGCTCAAGGAGGAGAACCTCCTCCTCAAGCGCGCGCTCAACACGCGCCACGAGTTCTCGAGCATCCTCGGCCGCAGCGGCGTGATGCAGACCGTCTTCACGACGATCAGGAGCGTCGCCAACACCACCAGCACCGTCCTCGTGACGGGGGAGTCAGGGACGGGCAAGGAGCTCGTCGCGCGCGCCATTCACTTCAACTCGCTGCGGCGCGACCGCCCCTTCGTCGCCGTCAACTGCGGCGCGGTGCCCGAGACGCTCCTCGAGTCGGAGCTGTTCGGCCACGTGCGCGGCGCCTTCACCGGTGCGCACACGGGCAAGAAAGGCCTGATGGAAGTCGCCGAGGGCGGAACGATCTTCCTCGACGAGATCGGCGAGATGACGCCGACGATGCAGGTCAAGCTGCTGCGGGTGCTGCAGGATCGCCGGTTCCGGCGCCTCGGCGGCACCGAAGAGATGCAGGCCGACGTGCGCGTGCTCGCGGCGACCAACCAGGACCTGCCGAAGCTGGTTGCCGACGGCCGGTTCCGGGAGGACCTGTACTACCGCCTCAACGTGCTCTCGGTGCACGTGCCGCCGCTCCGCGAGCGCGCCGAGGACATCCCGCTGCTCGCCGAGCACTTCCTGAGCCAGTTCGCCTCGGAGATGGGGAAGCCCGTGCGGACGGTGTCGGCCGGCGCGCAGCAGCTCCTGCGGAACCACGAGTGGCGCGGCAACGTGCGCGAGCTGCAGAACGCGATCGAGCGCGCGGTCGCGCTCGAGCAGACCGAGTCGATCCTGCCGGAGAGCCTGCCCGCCGATGTGCGCCGCGGCCAGTCGGCGATTGCGGGCGCGCTGGCGCCGGACCTGCCCGAGCTGGTCGAAGGCTTCGATCTGGAGGCGCGCGGCGAGGCCTTCTACCGCCATTACATCGCGCTCGCGCTCGAGCGCGCGGGCGGCGTGCAGGTGAAGGCGGCGGAGCTGCTCGGCATGAGCTTCCGGTCCTTCCGCTACTACGTCAAGAAATACAACCTGCGGTGAGCACGACTCGGGGAGAGCGGGCTTCCTCCGAGATCGTCAATTAGTGTCAGCCCTCGCTGACAGTTTTTGTCAGCTTGTGCACGCTTTCGCACGATCACGGTTCGCGTCGGTGGCCTAACTCTCTGTGAAAGAGCGGCTTAGTCTCCATGCCACACAAGGGCGGCGTGGCATACGGGTTGCCCTCAAGGGGGGTGCTAAGCGTTTCAGCACACAACTGAGGAGCCTGCCTGTATGAGAATGCGCGACAACAAGGGTTTCACGCTGATCGAGCTGCTGATCGTCGTGGCGATCATCGGCATCATCGCGGCCATCGCGGTCCCCGGCCTGCTCCGGGCGCGCATGTCCGGCAACGAGGCCTCCGCGATCGGGTCGATTCGGACCATCAGCAGCGGCCAGGCGACGTTCGCCTCGAGCTGCGGCGGCGGCGGCTATGCGGGCTCGCTCGACACGCTCGGAACGAACGCGCCGGGTTCCAACGTCGCGTTCATCCCGGCCGACCTGGCGGCAGCGGACGTGGCCAACACGACCCCGAAGAGCGGCTATGAGTTCGACGTGAACGCGGCGGGCGATACCGTTCTGGCCTCGGGTGCCTGCAACGACTCGAGCACGACCACGTCGGGCTTCAACGCGACCGCCGAGCCGGTGGACCCGGGCAGCAGCGGCACGCGCTATTTCCTGACGGATCACAGCGGCCAGATTCGCCAGGCGACCGACGCGGTGTTCACCGACATCACCGGCGGCACGGCCCTGCAGTAAGGGCGATCGCGTCCGTGATCCAAGAGGGACGCCGGCGCGGCGTCCCTCTCTTTTTCTCTGCACGAACCCATGCAGAACAGCCGCGGCTTCACGCTCATCGAACTCCTGATGGTCGTCGCCGTCATCGGGATTCTGGCGGCCATCGCCGTCCCCGGCCTGCTGCGGGCGAAGCTGTCGGGCAACGAGGCGTCGGCGATTGCCTCGATGCGGACGATCCACAGCGCGCAGATGACCTACGCCGCCGGCTGCGGCGGTGGCGGCTACGCGCCGTCGCTGGCCGATCTCGCCACCGCGCCCCCGGGCGGCACGGCGTTCATCCCGGCTGACCTGGCCGAGGCGACTCCCGCCGGCACGCCCAAGAGCGGCTATGAGTTCACGATCACCGCCACGGGCGCGAGCGTGCTCGAGGCCGGCGATACCTGCAACAGCGCGTCCGCCGCTTCGACCTCCACGTTCTTCGTTCAGGGCGACCCCGACGCGACCGGCACGAGCGGCGTCCGGTTCTTCGCCACCGACGAAACCGGCCAGATACGGGCCGACGTGGTCCAACTCGCGAACATGACCGCGGGCAACCCCCTGCAGTGACACGTCTGTGGCCGGTGCTTGCCGCGGTGGCCGCGCTGGTCCCGGTCGCCGGCGGGTTTTCCACGACGCACGTCTTTTACGTGCGCGATCTCTCGAATTATTTCTGGCCGCGCCACCGGTGGCTGCGTGAGACGGTGCTCGGCGGCGACTGGCCGTGGTGGGATCCGTACGCCGCGGGAGGACAGTCAGCGGTTGCCGACGCGTTGAACCAGTTCTTCCTGCTGCCCGTGACGCTCGTCCGGGTGGCGCTTCCTCCGATTCCGGGTTTCAACTTCTGGGTGGCGGCGCCGTTTCCGGTCGCCGCCGTCGGCGCGTGGCTCTGGCTGCGGCGGTACGGGTCGCCGGCGTCGGCCTTCGTCGGTGCCGCGATCTTCGTGGCGGTCGGGCCGGTCGTGTCCACGGGCAATTTTCCCAATCTCTCGTGGGCGGTCGCGTGCATCCCCTGGGCGTTATGGGCAACCAACCGCCTCGCGGACGAGCCCGGCGCGGGCCGCGTCGCGACGCTCGCGACGTGGATGGGGCTGCAGGCGATCACAGGCGAGCCCGTCACGCTTGCCGGTACGGCCGTCCTCGTCCTCGTCTACGCGGCGTTCGGGCACGGCGCGGTCGCCTGGCGTGAGCGGCTGCTCCGTGTGATCCGCGTCACCGCTGCCCTGACGGCGGGCGCGCTGCTGTCGGCCGTGCAGACGTTTCCGCTCGGCTTCGCAGCCACCCGGTCGCTGCGCGCCATCGGTGTCGATGACGTGTCGTGGTCGTTGCATCCGCTGGAAATCGGCGAGCTGATGGTGGGGCACCTGTTCGGCCATTCCGCGACCGGCCAGGCGGAAACCATGCCGTGGATGCTCGCCTTTCACAACCGGGAGCCGTTGTTCGTGACGCTGTATGTCGGCGTCGGCGCCCTGGTGCTCGGTGCCGTGGCCTCGCGCGAGCCCGGCGCGCGCCGCCGCCGCGTCTTCTGGTGGGCGGTGGCAGGTGTCGCGCTGCTGTGCGCGCTCGGACGATATACGCCGTTCTACCCGGCGCTGCAGAGCGCCTTTCCGCTCGTGCAGTCGTTCCGCTTTCCGGTCAAGTACCTGGTCTTCGCCATGGCCGCGCTCGCGGCGCTGGCCACGATGGGCGCCGACGCGCTGCTGGCCCACGCCCGTGGACGAGGCGCGATGCGGCGGCCCGTGCTCCCGCTCGCACTCGCCGGCGCCGTGACGGCGATCGGCGTGACCCTGGGCCTCGGCGCCTCTGTCTCGCCGGACGTCATCCACGCCGTCTGGGCACGGCTGGGAGACGGACTGGCATTCGCCGATCCGTCCGCGGCGACGCAGTGGATCGTCAGCTCGTCGCCGCCGCTGCTGCTTGCCGTTGCGGCCATCAGCGGCGGCGTCGCGCTGCTCGTCGCCGTCGTCTGGAGCGGCCACCGCCAGGCGCCCGCGGCCGCGGTGCTGGTGTGCGCGGTCGCCATCGTCGATCCGCTGGTGATCAACCGCGACGCGCATCCGACGATGGCGGCCGAGGCCCTCCCGTCGCCGACGTGGCTGCCTCTCGCGCGCCGTCATCCCGATCGGGTGTACGTCGGCGGCCGCGTGCTGGCGCCCATCAAGCCGCCGCGGCGCGCGCCGAGGGCCGTCGACGCGGCGGTCTCGTATACCTCGGACGCCGCGCTGCCGTTCGAACAGGGCAACGCGGTGCTCGGCGCGGAGTTCGCGTACTTCCCGGCCGTCTGGGGCGTCCGGGAATCGGTTTCCTACGACCTGCCACAACTCTGGCCGGCGGAGTACGCGCTGATGATCCAGATGTTCGGCGGCGCGTCCGCCGAGGAGCGCGTTCGGTTCATCCGGCGGACGGGGAACCGATACTGCTACATGGCCGACCCGCCGCATCCCGGCGCGAAGCCCTTGACGCCGCCCAATCTGTCCACGACGCCGATGGCGCTGTATGCATGTGAGACCTCGCCGCGGCGCGTCTACGTAACCCCTGCCGCCCGCGTCGTCTCCGTGCGCCGCGACCAGATCCGTCCGCTCTTCGAGGCCGCGCACGATCCGTACGCGGAAGTGCTGCTCGAGCGGGAGCCGCCGCCGCCCGCCGGACGGCCCGGCGCTCCGGGGCCGCCGCGCGCGCGCATCGTCAGCGAGCGCAACACAGAGGTGCTGATCAGTGCGTCGGTTGGCGCAGGTGGTGGTTACGTGAACGCGCTCGACACGTACGACCCGGGGTGGCAGGTCGAAGTGGACGGCGAGCCTGCCGAGCTGCTCCGCGCCAACGGCATCTACCGCGCCGTGCGCCTGGCGCCGGGACCGCACGAAGTCCGCTTCCGCTACCGGCCGCTCCAGTTCTACGCGGGGCTGGGCGTGACGCTGGTGACCGCCCTGGCGCTGCTGCTGGCCTGCGCCCGCGAGTGGTTGACAGCCCGCGGAGCCGCCCGTAGGATGCGACTGGCAGCGACCGCATCATGAAAAAACAGCTCAATACCTGGATTCTCCTCCTCGCACTGGTGGCGCTCGGGGCGTCGATCGCGTCGCTCTACGTGCACTACCGCATGATCGCCGACCCGAACTACGTGAGCTTCTGCGACATCAGCGAAACGGTGAGTTGCGAGGCCGTCTACGAGAGCGCGTACGGCACCGTGCGCGGCGTGCCGGTGGCCGCCGGCGGCGCGATCTGGGCCGGGCTCGTCGCGCTGCTCGCCGCCTTCGGGCTGAATTCGCGCAACCCCGACACCGCCGCCGCGACCAGGAGCTACATCTTCGTGCTCGCCACCATCGGCCTGGCGGCGGTGCTCTACTTCGCCTACGCGTCGTTCTTCGTGCTCAACCGCACGTGCCTGCTGTGCGTCGCGGTGTACGTGGCGGTGATCGGCATCTTCCTGCTGTCGGGCGGCGCGGGATCGGCCTCGCTCGGGTCGCTGCCCGGCCGCGTCGGCCGCGACATCGGCGGCATGCTCAAGAACTCCGCGGCGACGGGGCTGGCCGCGCTCTGGCTCATCGCCTCGCTCGGCGTCGTCGTGTTCTTCCCGCGTGAGGCGGCCTCGACCGGCGGCGAGACGGTCGCCGCGGCTGTCGCGCCGCCGACCGAAACGCTGCACCCCGACGAGGTGGCGCAGTTCGAGGCGTGGCTCGCCATGCAGCCGCGGACCGATCTCGGGATCCCCGCCGACGGCGCCAAGGTCGTCGTCGCCAAGTTCAACGACTATCAGTGCCCGGCGTGCCGCCAGACGTACCTCGAGTACCGCTGGATCGTCGAGAAGTACCGCGCCTCCGCCGCCGACCAGGTCAAGTTCGTCAGCGTGGACTTCCCGCTGGAGGCCGAGTGCAACACCGGCGGCATCCACGGCGCCGCCTGCGAGGCCGCGGCGGCGGTGCGCATGGCGCGCGCGAAGAACCGCGGGGAGCAGATGGAGGAGTGGCTCTTCGCGAACCAGTCGCAGGCGATGACGCGCGACCAGGTGAAGCAGGGCCTGCAGGAGATCGCGCAGGTCGACGACTTCGACGCCCAGTACCCGACGGTGCTCGAGCAGGTGCGCGCCGACGCGCAGCTCGGCCAGCGCCTGCAGATTCAGGGGACGCCGACCTTCTACATCAACGGCATCAGGATCAACTCGAGCCTGCGGCCCGTGTACTTCGACGCCGCGATCGCCTACGAACTCAGACGGACATCGGAGCCGAGCGGGACGCAGTAGCCCGCGGCTGCCGCCGCCCCATGAGCGCCATCCGGACTGAAGCCCTCACGAAGCACTTCAGCGTCGGGTTTTGGCGGCGGCGTCCGTACGTCGCCCTCGACGCGCTGACGCTGGACGTGCCCGACGGCGAGGTGTTCGGCTTTCTCGGGCCGAACGGCGCCGGCAAGACCACCACGCTGAAGCTGCTCATGCAGCTGATTCACCCGACCAGCGGCCGCGCCGAGATCCTCGGCCGGCCCGCCGGCGACGTGGGCGTCAGGCGCCGCGTCGGCTACCTGCCCGAGCATCCGTACTTCTACGACTACCTGACCGCGGAGGAACTGCTCGAGTACTTCGCGGCGCTGTTCGGCTACGCGGGGGCAGAGCGGCGGCGCCGCGCCTCGTCGCTGCTCGACGAAGTCGGCATCGGCGCGGAGCGGCGGTTCCAGCTGCGGAAGTTCTCGAAGGGGATGATCCAGCGGGTGGGGATCGCGCAGGCGCTGGTCAACGAGCCCGATCTCGTCGTCTTCGACGAGCCGATGTCGGGCCTGGACCCGGTCGGCCGCCGCGAGATCCGCGAGATGATCCTCCGGCTGCGCGACCGCGGCTGCACCGTCTTCTTCAGCTCGCACGTGCTCTCGGATGCGGAGGCGCTGTGCAATCGCGTCGCGATCCTCGCCGGCGGACGGCTCGTCACGTCCGGCTCGCTCGCCGACATGCTGGCATTCCAGCTGCGCGGCTGGGAACTGGTGGTCACGGGCCTCACCACGGAGGCGCTGGAACACGCGCGCGGCCTCGGGCGCATCACGAAGGCGACCCTGCTTGGCGGCGACCGCTACGCGCTCGAACTGCCGCTCTCCACGCCGCCGGATCGCATCCTCGCCGACCTGACCGCGCACGGCGCGCAGCTCGGGTCGCTCAACCCGGTTCGCGAGACGCTCGAGGACTTCTTCATGCGGCAGGTGGCCGCGGTGAAGCGCTGACCCATGCGCGCCCTCGTCATCGTCGCCGTCAACGTCTTCCGCGAAGCGGTGCGCGACCGCGTGCTCTACATCCTCGTCGCCTTCGCGGTGCTGCTCATCAGCGTGTCGTTCCTGCTGGGGCAGCTGACGGCGGGGCAGGACGTGAAGATCATCAAGGACCTGGGGCTGGCGGCCATCGCCACCTTCGGCCTGCTGATCGCGGTCTTCATCGGCATCGGGCTGGTGTGGAAGGAAGTCGAGCGCAAGAGCATCTACAGCCTGCTGTCCAAGCCGATCCGCCGCTACGAGTTCATCCTGGGGAAGTATGCGGGCCTGGCGCTGACGCTCTTCGTCAACGTCGCCGTGATGACGCTCGCGTTCTATGCGGTGCTGGCATTCCTGAACACACGGTTCCCCGCGCCGATGCGTGCGGCGTGGCCGGCGCCCGCGACCGACCCGGGGATGCTGCTCGCCATCGCGCTCATCTTCGTCGAGCTGCTGCTGGTCACGGCGATTGCGCTGTTCTTCTCGACCTTCTCCGGGCCGTTCCTGTCCGCGGCGCTGACGCTCGGGCTCTGGGTCATCGGCTCGTTCAACGCGGATCTCCGCAACTTCGAGGCGGTGCTCCAGTCGCCGGCGGCGGGCTGGATCGCGCGGGGGCTCTATTACGTGCTGCCGAACTTCGCCGCCTTCGACGTCAAGGCGCAGGTCGTGCATGCCCTCCCCGTGCCGCCGGCGTACGTGCTGACGACGGCGGTGTACGGCGTCGTGTACATCGCGCTGCTGCTGACGGCATCGGTCCTGGTCTTCGACAGGCGCGATTTCAAATGAGCGGGCGCCGCTGGCTGTTCGTGCTGCTCGCGCTGCTCGGCGGCGGCGTCATCGGTTTGCAGGCGGTACACGACCGCGCCGGCGGTCCGCCCGCCGCGCAGACGCCGGCGATGCTCTACGTCCGCTCGCCGGAGGCGATGAAGCGGCTCGCGCTCTCGTACGACCAGCTGCTCGCCGACGTCTACTGGATCCGGACCGTGCAGCACTACGGCGGCACGAAGCTGTCGAACGACCCGGACAAGCGCTACGACCTGCTGTTTCCGCTGCTCGACCTCACGACCTCACTCGATCCACGGATGACCGTGGCGTACCTCTTCGGGGCGGTGTTCCTGGCGGAGCCCCATCCCGGTGGGCCGGGCCGGCCCGACCAGGCCATTCGCCTGCTGGAGAAGGGGCTCGACACCCAGCCGGAGAACTGGCGGTTTGCCCAGGCGATCGGGTTCGTGCATTACTGGTGGCTGATGGACTATCCGACGGCGGCGGACTGGTTCACGCGCGCGGCGGCACTGCCGGACGCGCCGAGCTGGCTGACGCCGCTGGCGGCCGTCACGCTGGCGCAGGGCGGACGCCGCGACTCCTCCCGGCGACTCTGGGAAGAGTTCGCGCGCACGGCGGAGGAGGACTGGTTCCGCAACGAGGCGCAGCGCCGCCTGATGCAGCTCGACGCCATGGACCAGATCGACTTCCTCACCGCCGAACTGCGGCGCGGCCGCGCGTTGCCGGGCACGCCTGTCGATCCGACGGGCGTCCCGTACCGGATCGACGGTGGAACCGTGAGCCTCGACCCGCGCTCGCGGCTCAGCCCGCTGCCCACCGGGCCCTACACGCTCCAGTAATGCTGCTGTTCCTGCTAATGCTGGCAGCGATCACCGGGTTGGTCGTCGGCAGCTTCCTCAACGTCTGCATCTACCGCCTGCCGCGGGGCGAGTCGCTGAACTGGCCCTCGTCGCACTGCACGTCCTGCGAACGGCCGCTGTCCTGGTACGAGAACGTGCCCGTGGTGAGCTGGCTGGTGCTGCGGGGGCGCTGCCGCACGTGCGGCGCCGCGATCTCGCCGATGTATCCCAGCGTTGAACTCGCAACCGCGCTGGTGTTCGCGGGCGGCGTGCTGGTCTACGGGCTGACGCCGCTGATGGTGGTGCGCGTCGCGTTCGCCTGCGCGCTCATCGTGCTCTTCGCCATCGACCTCCGCCACCGCATCCTGCCGAACGCCATCACGCTGCCCGGCATCGTCATCGGCTTCGCGGCCAGCTTCTTCCTGCCGCCGGGCTGGGTGCAGTCGCTCATCGGGATCCTCGCGGGCGGCGGCGTGCTGCTGGCGCTGTCGGAGATCTACTACCGCACGCGGGGCCGCGAGGGGCTCGGCATGGGCGACGTGAAGATGCTGGCCATGGTCGGCGCGTTTCTCGGCTGGCCGCAGATGCTGCTGACGCTGATTCTGGCGTCGTTCAGCGGCTCGGCGATCGGCCTGTGGGTCATCGCCACACGCAAGGGCGGCATGCAGGCGGCGCTGCCGTTCGGCACCTTCCTCGCCATCGGCGCCGTCATCGCCGCGGTGGCCGGCGACGCGATCCTCGCCTGGTACATCTCGCTCTACCAATGACGCAGTACGGCTACGCGCTCCTGGGGCTGACCGCGGTCGTCGCGATGCTGGTGGCGATCATGACATTCGCCGTCCTGAAGTTTGCGGCGGGCGCCCGCGACGCCAAGCGCCACCTGGCCGGCGGCGCCGATTCCGCGATCCTCTCCGCGGCGCTGCAGGAAGCGGTGGCGAAGCTGAAGGCGCAGGAGCAGGCGATGAGCGCGCGCGCGGTCGCGTCCGAGCAGCTCAGCAGCCAGATCGTCTCGAGTCTCACGGCCGGCCTGCTGGTCGTCGACGGGACGGGCAGGATCGAGATCCTCAATCCGGCCGGGCAGCAGATGCTCGCGGTGCCGGCAGCCGTCGCCGGCGGCGACTATCGCGCGGTGCTCGCGTCGGTCCCGCCGCTGGTCGAGGCGATCACCGAGTGCCTCGGCACGCGGCGGGCGATCCTCAGGCGTTCGCTGCAGATTCCGGGCGCGGATCGCACGACGCACCTTGGCGCCTCGGTCTCGCCGCTCGGCGGCCGTGAGGGCCACGGCGCCATCTGCCTCTTCTCCGACCTCACGAACGTCGTCGAGCTCGAGGAGCAGCTTCGCCTGAAGGAGACGCTGGCGCGTCTCGGCGAGCTGACGGCGGGCATCGCCCACGAGTTCAGGAACGGCCTGGCCACGATCCACGGTTACAGCCGGCTCATCGTGCCCGACGCGCTGCCCGGGCAGTACCGGCCCTACGTCGAGGGCATCCGGCAGGAGACGGAGGCGCTCGGCAAGGTCGTCACGAACTTCCTCAACTTCGCCCGCCCCGAGCGCCTCCAGTTCTCGCGCGTCGAGCTCGAGCCGCTGCTGCGGCGGCTCGGCGAGGACCTGCAGCACGAGCTGCCCGCGGGCGCGACGCTCGACCTCCGCGGACGGTTCGCCGACGTGGACGGCGACGAGGTGCTGCTGCGACAGGTGTTCGGCAACCTGGTGCGCAACGCCGCGGAAGCGTGCGAAAGCGCGGGCGTGCGCCCCGCGATCGTGATTGGCGGCGACGTGGACGCGCGCCGCCGCGCCTGCCGCATCTCGGTGGAGGACAACGGTCCGGGAATCCCGGAGTCCGAACGCGCGCGCGTCTTTCAGCCGTTCGTGACCACGCGGTCACGCGGCACAGGCCTGGGACTCGCCATCGTCCAGAAGATCGTGGTGATGCACAACGGACGGGTGGGGATCGGGACGTCGCCGGCCGGTGGCGCGAGCGTCGAGGTGACGCTGCCGCTCGCCGCGGCCTGAGTTAGAAGCTCCGCCGCCAGGCGGAGACGCCGAAGAAATTGCCGTCGAGCGAGCCGTCGTAGGTCATGGTGACGTTGCCCGTCAGCAGGTTGTCGGTAACCGTCGAGCTGTCGTTGGTGGCGTCACGGACGATGATCGCGCCGTAGATGGTCAGGGTGCCGGCGAGCGAGATCTGTTCCCCGATCACGATCAATCCGGCGTTGGTCGCCGTCCCGAAATTCGGGTTGCCCGAGTCGTCGAAGTCGCCGTCGTTCACCCACATGATGCCGGGCAGCGCCGGTTCCCAGTTGCCGTTTCCGGCGCCGACGTCCCCGGTGGCAAAGAAGGTGACGGCCTGGCCTTCCTCCAGCTCGACGTCGCCGTCGACGTAGAACACGCTGCCGTCCGGGGCGGCCAGCGTGCCGCTCAGCGTCCACGTTCCGGAGCTGAACTCCCACCCGCCCGCGCACGGGTCGCACGCGGCCTTGGTGCCCGTGCTGACGGTGGTCATCTCGCCGTCATCGTGCAGGATGTACTTCGCCAGCGAGAGATAGTCGTCGGCGCTCTTGTCGGGAATCGCGATCTCGCCCTGGCCTCCGGTGCAGGCGGGCGGCCCGGTGACGCCGCTGCCCGAGGCCGTGCATCCTTCCGCTGCGCTCCAGGCGGCACCCTTGTCGGTGAAGTCGCCGTTCGTGTGCACGGACCCGCCGCTGCCGCCGAGGCTGAAGCTGCCGCCGAGCGTGAGGTCCCCGTCCGTCAGCAGGCCGGGCATGCTCGTCGAGCTGATGGTGGCTTCGACCGCCGAGACGGCGTTCCCGCCGGCGTAGCCGACCGCGCGGATGATGAGCTTCTTGTTGTTGTCGTCGCCCGGGTCGCCGTCTTCGCCCATCCGCGTCAGGTCGTCGGCGCTCAGCACGATGTCGCGCGCGTCCTCGTCGTCGTCGTCGATGAGCACGGCTTCGTAGAAGATGCTCGAGAAGCTGCTGACCGAATTGGTGAGGCTCGAGTAGCTGGTGCCGATGCCCGCGAGGATGACGCCTGCCTCCACGACATCGTAGTCGTCGATGTACATCGCGGGGTTGGTGAGCAGCGCGTCCATCGCCATCTCCACCGAGGCGAAGTCGGCCTGCCACACCGCCAGGTAGTCGAGCGTGATGTCGATCGCGTGCGCGAGCCCCGCCTCCGCCGCGGCGCGGGCCTGGGCGGCGTTCTGGTGGTTGCGGGCGATCATCGTCTCGGTGGTGCTGCTGATGGCCAGCGCGGCCGCGAGCGCGGACATCGCCATCAGCAGCAGCATGACCGCCACCAGGGCCATCCCCTGTTCCCGCGCCAGGCGTCTCGACGGCATGCCGGCTATGACCTCACGCGCACTTCCGAGGTGTACGTGTAGGTGGTGTTCTGGTTCGTATAGGGGTTCCGCGTCTTCGACTCCACCGTCAGGCTGATCTGCACGTAGGCGAGGGCGGCCGCACTCGTCGTCACCGTCCGCGACGAGTCGAGGAACGTGAAGCTGAGATCGGTCACGACGGTGTCGGTCATGTCCGTGGCCGTGGCGTCGAGCGCGACATCGAGGCGGGTGATCGTGTTCGCCACGTCGTCGAAGGCGATGGTGACGTCCTCGCCCGGCTCGACGCAGTCCATGTCCTCGCCGCCGACCAGTCCGTTCGGCGGGCTGACGTCCGACAGCACCTGGATGCTGTTGCCGTCCACGCTGAGGGCGAACCCCGGCTCCATCGGCGTGCAGCTCAGGTCCTGGTCGATCGCGGCGCCGTCGGCCGGATCGCCGATGTCGTACGGGTTGCTGCCGCCCTGCGCGATCGTCCGCGAGATCCAGTCGAGCGCAAAGCGCGCCTCCTGCTGGATCGCCGCGTCGTTGATCTCGTACGAGTACGAGTTCTGGACCGTCGTCGCCAGCGCGACCGCCGCGCCCACGACCACCATCGTCAGCGCGGCCGCGATCATCATCTCGACGAGCGTGAAGCCCCGTTGGTCGCGCATCACCATTACCGCAGCATCGTCCGGAAATAGAGCGAGTCGCCGTACTGGCGCGAGGCCGTGTTGACGACGCGGATCGTCAGGACGCGGGTCCCAGCCGTCGGGCCGGCCTCAACCAGCCAGCGCAGCGTGACCCCCGGGGACGGCTCGGAGAAGTAGTTGGCGGTGTTGGCGTCGAGGTCGCCGCCGACCTGCACCTCCGCGTCGCCGGCCAGGTCCATGCCCGACAGCTCGTCGAGCTTGGCCTGGGCGAGCTCCGTCCCCATCGATGTCTCACGCGCGTCGGAGTGCACGATCGTCGTGACCGCCATGAGCTGGGCCATGCCGATCAGGCCGATCGTCACCACCAGCATGGAGATCATGACCTCGATCAGCGAGAAGCCGCCTTCGCCACTGTCGGGTCGCTGTGCGACCCGACAAGGCAGTGCTGGCTGAACGGTCCGCGTACGCGGACCGTTCCGGCGCCCACGGCCGCGATCATCCGCCATCGCTCACCACCGGGTCTTCCACAGTCACCCTGCCCGTCCGGTCCACCGAGACCGTCTGCGCTTCCGATCCGTCGTCGATCGTCAGCGACGCCGTGCCCGAGCTCGCCACGCACGTCGGGCAGCCGGAGAGCAGCTCCATGCGGCCCATGGGATCGATCTGTATATCGGTCACAGTGCCCAGGGAGATACCGTTCGGCAGTGCGATGACCGGCCCGTCCACTTCCGGGACCCCGGGCGTATCGTCGGGATAGGGATACGCCGACAGGCTGCAGCGATCCGCGGCTTCGTCCACGGCGCTGACCGCGACGTACTCGATCATGCGGTACTGGTCGGTCGCCGGGCAGTCGAACCGGATGCGGACCCACTTGTTCTTCGCGACTGCGGTGTAGCGCGCGGAACGGATGGTGGCGGCAAGCTGCTGCGCCACGCTGTTGAGGGCGTAGCGGCGCAACATCGACGCGACGGTCGGCACGGCAATCGCGGCGACAATCGCCATGATGCCGCCGACGACCATCACCTCGATCAGCGTAAAGCCAGCCTCGGACCGGACAGCCTTCACAGACACGTGAGCTACAGTCTCTGTTTCGAGGGTGTTCGACAGGATGAACCAGTCGGCTGGGAGGCCTCTACAAGTATAAACGACGAGCTCCTCCGTGACCGATCGCGTCCTACACGCAGTTATGGCCGACCGGCCCTTCCAAAACTGTTACTGAATGTAACGAATTAGCCTATCGTCAACAGCGCCCCCTCAACGTACCAACGATCCCTATCGGCTGTATCTAACTGATCTTGAGTCACTTGCGGACGACAGAGCAGCATTCTGCCGCAAATGGCAGAGGCGTTGCTCAATGCCGGCCCGGACCCCCACAGGACTGAACGCGTGACCAGAAGGACTCACGACTCCGGCTTCACCCTCATCGAGATGATGATGACCGTCACGGTCTTCGCGATCGTGCTGGGCGCCGCGGTGCCGGGCCTGACGGACCTGACGGGCTCGATGCGCCTGCGCCAGGGGCTGCGCGAAGTGGAGCGCGAGCTTCAGGCCGCACGCCTCAAGGCGGTGTCGTCGAACCGCCCGATCCGCGTCCGCTTCAACTGCCCGGCCGCCGGCAGCTACCGGATGGTGGAGCTCATTGGCACCCCCGGCGTCCCCGACGACGCGGACGACGCGGACGACCGGTGCAGCGACGTGGCGTATCCGCATCCGGCGGCGGATGCGAACCGGTTGACGCTGCCGAACCACGACGGTCCCGTGCGGCAGCTCCATCCCAGTCTGGCCTTCGGCGCCGCGGACGCGCTCGAGTTCCGGCCCGACGGCAGCGTGCATCAGGCCGACCTGGACGCGACGCCGTGGCCGGCGGTGACGTCGGACGGCGTCTCGATCACGGTCCGCAAAGGCGACCTCGTGGGCGCCATCACGGTGAACGGTCTTGGAAAGATTCAACTTCAGTAACGAACGCGGGCTTGCCCTCCGGAGCCGTGGCGAAGGAGGGTTTTCGCTCCTCGAAGTGATGATCGCGTCGGGTATTCTCGCCACGGCGCTCATCGCGCTCGGGCAGCTCTTCGCGGTCGCGCTGATGGCGAACACCTCGTCGCGCAGCACGACGTACGCCTCGGTGCTGGCCGAGCAGAAGATGGAGGAGCTCCGCGCGTTGACGTGGGGGTTCGACGGCTCGGGCCTGCCCGTCACGGACACGACCACGGACACCGCGTCTGCCGAGGACAACGCGGTCGGCGGCACCGGGCTGACGCCGTCGCCGGACACGGCGCTGCAGACCAACACCGCCGGCTACGTCGATCACGTCGACATGTTCGGCAACAAGGTGGGCAGGGACGCGACGCCGCCGGCGGCGGGCATCTACACGCGCCGCTGGTCGATCGAGCCGCTGCCGACCAATCCGAACAACACGATCATCCTCCAGGTGCTGGTGACGCGGAACCGCTCGCGCGGCGCCGCCAACGAGGGTGCCGTGCTGCGCCTGCCCGAGGAAGCGCGCCTCATCACCGTGAAGACGCGGAAGGCCCAGTAATGCGCCTGCGAGACGAGCGGGGATTCACGTTCGTGGAGATGCTCGTGGCGAGCTTCATCATGATCGCCGTCACGGCCGGCGTGTTCAGCGTGCTGAACCCCGCGCAGGGCACCTTCCAGGCGCAGCCGGAGGCCGCCGACATGCAGCAGCGCCTGCGCGTGGCGGTGGACACGCTGAAGAAGGACCTGCTCATGGCGGGCGCCGGCAGCTATTCCGGCGGCTCCGCCGGCGCGCTCTACAACTACTTCGCGCCCGTGATGCCGTACCGCAAGGGCGCGCTGGAGGACGACCCCGAGAACGGGATCTTCTTCCGGCCCGACCCCGACGGCCGTGGCTCCACCTACATCAGCATCGTCTATGTGCCGCCCACGCCGGCGCAGACGGTCGTCAACGAGGCGCTGGGCGGCGGCAACAGCAACGAGATCGACGTCGAGCCGCAGAACAACTGCGGGCCCGACAGGCACGATCAGCTCTGCGGGTTCGAGGAGGGGATGCGCGTCCTCATCATGGACACCGACGGGAGCTGGGACACGGTCACGCTGACGCAGATCCAGCCCGAGGCGCTGCACCTGCAGCACCACAGCGACCTCTCGTCGGCCTACGACAGCGGGAACGCGATCATCACGCAGGTCGCCACTCACACCTACTACCTGCGGGAAGACGACGTCACCGACACGTACCAGCTGATGCACTACGACGGGGACGAGACCGACGTGCCGGTCGTCGACAACGTGGTGAAGCTGCTCTTCGAGTACTTCGGCGATCCCGCGCCGCCGACGCTGCTGCCGAACAAGGCCCTCAGCGACGACTTCGGCCCGTGGACGACCTACGGGCCGAAGCCGCCGCTGACGACGGAGAACCAGCACGGGTGGGCGGCCGGCGAGAACTGCGTCTTCCGGGTCGAAGACGGCACGCACGTGCCGCGCCTCGACACGCTCGCCGGCGACGCCGTGCAGGTCCGGCTGGACCCCTCGATTCTCGACGGCTCCGACGAAGAGGACCGCGGCGCCTGGTGCCCGAACGCCGATACCGCGAACCGCTTCGACGCCGACCTCCTGCGCATCCGCCGCATCCGCGTCACGCTGCGCGTGCAGGTGGCGCTGGCCGCGCTGCGCGGCCCGGCGGGCCTGCTGTTCACGCGCGGCGGCACGTCGAGCTCGATGGAGCGGTTCGTTCCAGACCAGGAAATCAAGTTCGACGTCACCCCCCGCAACATGAACCTCGGCCGATGACGGTGCAGACGGTGCGGGGGTGCGCGGGCGCGCGGCTGCGCGATGAACAGGGCACGGCGCTCGTCATCGCGCTCATGTCGATGATGCTGATGATGGCGCTCGGCCTCGCGCTCGTGCTGACGACGACGACCGAGACGCGCATCTCGGCGAACTACCGCGAGGGGAGCGAGGCGCTCTACGCCGCCGACGCGGCGATCGAGCGCGTCGTGCAGGACCTGCTCACGGTGCCCGACTGGAACACGGTCATCGCCGACGGCGGCACGACGTCGGCGTTCATCGACGGCGCGGCGGACGAGAAGACGCTGCCCGACGGGACCACGCTGGATCTGGCCGAGGCCACCGCCATGGTGCGCTGCGGAAAGATCGCCTGCACCGAGGCGGACATCACGACCTCCACCGACGAGCGGCCGTGGGGACAGAACAACCCGCGCTGGCAGCTCTACGCCTACGGCCCGATGCGCGACATGCTGCCCACCGACACCATCAACTCGCGCATCTACGTCGTCGTCTGGGTCGCCGACGACCCGGCCGAGAACGACGGCGCGGCGCAGGTGGACGGCGGCGCGGCGGTGGACGGCGGCGAGAACCCCGGGGCCGGCGTGCTGTCCCTGCTCGCCCATGCCTACGGTCCCGAGGGCGTGCGCCGCGTCGTCGAGGTGACGGTCGCGCGCACCGACACCACCGAGATCGAGCGCGGCTACACCGGGCAGCGCGGCCAGGACGAACAGAACCGCCGCGCGCGCAAGGCCGCCGTGCAGACGCCGGGCAAGGCGCTGCAGCGGTCCGTCCTCGGGATTGCCGCCGACTCCGGCCTGGTGAAGCAGTGAGAACCCGTATGAGCACACGAGCCTTCATCGCAGTCCTGCTGCTGGGCGCCGCCGCGCCGCGCGAGGCGGCCGCGCAGCTCGATCCGCTGCTCTTCCTGAAGCGGACCACGCCCAACATCCTGCTGATGGTCGAGACGACCAACCGCATGCAGCGGGATCACCACGACGACTATCTCGACGGCTACGTCTACCCCACGTCGGGCCTGAGCGCCGACGACCAGGCGCTGCTCGGCATCGACTCGTCGAACACGTCGTCCTCGTACCGCCGCAGGTTCGTCGGGCTCGCGCACATCGCGCCCAACGCGGCGAGCGAGAAATTCGAGGCGGAACGGATCGAGATCGTCGGCGACCTGCAGGGTTCGTCCTACACGCTGTTCGACGCGCGCACGCGCATCAACATCGCCAAGGCGTCGCTGGCGGAGGCGATCCACCGCAACACGAGCGTCGCGCGGTTCGCGCTGATGAAGACGCGGCAGTCGTCGCCGTCGTTCCCGTCCACGGGCCTGCCGAACGAGGGGCCCGTCAAGGTCAACGACATCGTGCAGCGATCGCCGGTCAGCGGCGACGCCGGCGGCAAGTGGAAGATCACGCGGCCCACGGTCTCGGGCAGCACCAACAACGGCGCGGTGACGGTCTCGAGTCCGCTGACGTGCGCGGGCACGGGCGTCACGTGTCTCGTGGCCGCCGACGCGACGGGCGCGAACAGCAGCGTCGTCTCGAGGCTCACGCTCGCGACCGGCGCCAGCGGCGCGCTCGTGCCCGCCGGGCGCGACAGCTCGACGCAGACCGACGCGCCGATCGACCTGATGCTGACCGACCTCAAGACCGAGGCGATCCGGCTGGCCAACGCGGACACGCAGTGCCGCAACACCGTCGCGGTGCTCGTCGTCGGCGGCGTCCAGGGCAACACGTCCACGGGCGATCCGTCCACGATCGCCGACGGGTTCAGAAACGTCGGGACGGCCAACCACCGCGTGCCGGTCTACGTGATTGCCGTCGCCCCCGCGGCGGGCGCGGACATGACCGAGCTGCAGCAGGTGGCGTCCACCTCGGGCGGCAAGTACATCGAGATCACCGCCGCGATGGTGGACGACACGCCGGCCGGCGAGCCGGTGCCCGAGTTCGTCGCCGCGGTGAACACCGCCGTCCAGCACTCGTTCGCCAACCAGGCCGACTGCGACACCGACCCGACCGAGGCGCTGCCGTACGGGCCGTACTCGGAGCACCAGGTGACGAGCCCCATCGTCGGCACCGTCTACCTGAGGGACGCGAAGGACATTCACGGAAATCCGCTCGACGACCCCGACACGGACTTCGACGAGACCTACATCACCAACGGGAGCTCGGAGATTCCGCAGCGGTCGAACGTGATGATCACGTCGGGCTTCACCCTGCCCGGGTTCGACGGCAAGCTGCGCGCGTTCCGCGTGTACCGGCCGGCCGAGCCAGAGATGGGCGAGACCTCGCCGCCGCTCGGCTACAAGTTCGTGGCGGACGGCACGCGGCTCTGGGTCGCATGCGCGCCGGGCACGGCGACCTCCGGCATGTCGAGCACGCCGTGCCAGTCGCTCTCGACCGCCGGCCGCAACATCTACACGGTGCTGCCGACCGGCGAGATGATCGCGTTCACCACCGACAACGCCGCCGACCTCCAGCAGTACCTGCTGCCCGCGTCGCGTCACCCGTACGCGGACACGGCTGATGCCGAGGCGCTCATCACGTTCATCCGGTCGCAGCCGATCGGCGCCATCATCGGCTCGACGCCCGCACTGATGGACGCGCCCTCGCTCGATCCGCCGCCGGACGCCGCCTACCCGGGCTTCAAGGCCGACAACGCGGGCCGCCGCGCCATGCTCTGGGTCGGCGCCAACGACGGCATGATCCACGGCATCGACGCGAGGCTCGGCATCGAGACGTGGGCGTTCATCCCGTTCAACCTCCTGCCCAAGCTGCACACGCTGCGCAGCGGCCAGCCGGTGGGCGACTTCCGCTACTTCGCGGACGGCTCGCCGAAGATTGCCGACGTCAAGGTGGACGGCCGGTGGCGCACGTATCTCGTCATGGGGCAGGGCGCCGGCGGCACCTTCTACCAGACGTTCGACGTGACGCTCGAGTACATGGAGAAGACCGTGACCAGGACCGACGACGATGCGGCGGACGTCCTGGAATACTTCGCGATCCCGTCGAGCGTGCCGCTCGTCTGGGCGTTCCCGCGCTACTCGGTGTTCGATCCCTCGCTCGGCTGCGGCGCGACGTCGTCCTGCGTCGGCGCCTCGGCGACGTTGGTCCACGGCGAGCTGTCGGAGGACGCCACGGACGTCGAGAAGACGATCGGCGAGACCTGGTCGGACCCGGCGGTCGGCCAGATCTTCAGCGTCGATGGACCGTACGCGGTCCTGACCGGATCCGGCTTCTACAAGTCCACGCTGCAGGGCGACTACCGCGCCGGGACGCGGGCGGGCACGACGTTCTACATCCTCGACGCATTCACCGGCGAGGCGCTGGCGAGCAGGGACGTCGGCAGCGACGGCAAGGGCGAGACGATCGACAACTGCGACGTCGCCAACGACTGCACGATGCTGAAGAACGCGCTGCAGGCCGACCCGGTGGCCACCGGTCCGTCCGACTCGCGGTACATCACCAAGACCTACATCGGCGATCTGGACGGACGCCTGTGGCGCTTCGACATCGACCTCGGCGACGGTGACGTGCCGGAGATCGCCGCGCCGGTGAAGCTGTACGACGCCGGCACCAAGCACCCGATGTTCTCGTCCATGGCGACGGTGAACGTCGGCACCACGCAGCAGTACGTGTTCCAGGGGACCGGCAGCGAGTACCTGCCCTCCGACGGGATCGCGGAGCAGTACAAGCTCCTCGTCGTGCTCGATGCGGGGACCAGCGGCATCAAGAAGGCCGAGATCCTGCTCGAGAAGACCGACTCCCTCGGCAACGACGAAAAAGTCACCTCGTTCCCGGCCGTGGCGGGAGACATCGTGTTCTTCGCCACCACGACCTATAAGCCCGCGACGCCGTGCGTGGCGCCCGACGGCAACCTGTACGCGTTCACGTTCATCGGCGGCCCGGCGTACGACACGACCGGCGACGGGGCGGTGTCCACCAAGGGCAAGAACCCCGACACGACCAAGGTGCGTACTGCGACGGGGTCGCGCGCCAGCGCGCCGTTCATCGTGGACCAGCACCTGGTCTTCGCGGCGGGCGGTACTGTCGAGCTGTTCGGCGACGAGCAGGACTTCAACAACGGCGTCGGACAGGCGGGCGTGCGCATCCTGTCGTGGCGCGAGGTCCGCTGATTCCCGCATCTGCACACCGGCGCGCCTTCGGCCGAAAAGATCAAGGCATGACCTTGACGGCCCCCGGTTCGCGCCGCAGAATCGTAAGGATGAGGTGTACTGCCGCGCTCGCCGGTGCCGCGCTGATGGCGATGGGGACCGCTGCGGCCGCCTCGGCGCAGACGCTGGGCGACCTGGCCCGCCAGGAAGCGGAACGCCGCAAGAACATCAAGTCGAGCGGCAAGGTCATCACCAACGAATCGCTGCGCCGCGAGGTGCCGCCGGAACCCGCACCGGGAACCAGCGCACCGGCACCCGCCACCGGCGCACCTGCGGCACCGGCCGCGGCCGCGCCGGCTGCGGCTGCACCTGCTCCGGCCG